>Ga0209512_1001350_pt1 | contig 30708 bp, 29 predicted proteins | sample frozenSSSSmetaG_FD_184142 | JGI IMG/M metagenome (GOLD analysis project Ga0209512, IMG submission 184142) | Glacier valley bacterial and archeal communities from Borup Fiord, Nunavut, Canada, to study Microbial Dark Matter (Phase II) -... | ecosystem: Environmental > Aquatic > Freshwater > Ice >...
GCAGACCTTCCCGACCGGCACGCACGCGATGTGGCTGTACTACTGGATGGCCGCCTCCGGCATCAACCCCATCAAGGACGCCAAGGTCATCACCGTACCGCCGCCGCAGATGGTGGCCAACATGCGCGTGGGTAACATGGACGGCTACTGCGTGGGCGAGCCCTGGAACCACCGCGCCATCGTCGATGGCATCGGCGTCACGGCCATCACCACGCAGGACATCTGGAAAGACCACCCGGAAAAAGTGCTGGGCACCACCGACGACTTCGTCAAGAAGTACCCCAACACGGCGCGCGCCGTGGTGATGGCCATTCTGGAGGCCGGCCGCTGGATCGACGCCGGCCTGCAGAACAAGAACAAGATGGCCGACACCATCGCCGACAAGAGCTACGTCAACACCAGCGTCGACGTCATCAACCAGCGCATCCTCGGCCGCTACCAGAACGGCATGGGCAAGACCTGGGACGACCCGAACTACATGAAGTTCTTCAACGACGGCGCGGTGAACTTTCCTTACCTGTCGGACGGCATGTGGTTCCTCACGCAGCAAAAGCGCTGGGGCTTGTTGAAGGAGCACCCGGACTACCTGGGCGTCGCGAAGCAGATCAACAAGATCGACCTCTACAAGCAGGCGGCCACGCAACTGAAGGTCAGTGTTCCGAAGGACGTGATGCGCACAAGCAAGCTGATGGACGGCGCGGTCTGGGACGGCAAGGACCCGAAGAAGTACGCCGACAGCTTCGCGATCAAAGCCTGAACCCCGAGACCACCGGAGAACACCATGGTCAGTGCCGTCTTCCACACCTCGCTCGACACACGTGCCGCGAGCGCGGATGCGCCGGCCGTAATCGGCGCGCGGCCGCGCCGGGCTGCCGAGCCGGTGAAGCCTGCGCCGCCGACCACCCCGCACCGATCCGGCTTCGAATGGCGCGGCCTGTTGCGCAAGTTGCTGCCGCCCATTGCGGGCATTGCCTTGCTGGTCGGCATCTGGGGGCTGGCCACGATCAACAGCACCACGTTTCCCACGCCGGCGGCCACGTTCATCGAGGCCATCAAGGTCTTCTCCGACCCGTTCTACAGCAAGGGACCGAACGACCAGGGCATCGGCTGGAACATCCTGTTCTCGCTCGAGCGCGTGGCGGTCGGCTTCGGCCTGGCGGCGCTGGTGGGCATTCCGCTCGGCTTCATCATCGGCCGCTTCGAGTTTGCGAACAACATGGTCGCACCGATCATCAGCCTGCTCAAGCCGGTGTCGCCGCTGGCGTGGTTGCCGATCGGGCTGCTGGTGTTCAAGGCCGCCAACCCGGCGGCCATCTGGACCATCTTCATCTGCTCGATCTGGCCGATGGTGGTGAACACCGCCGTTGGCGTGCAGCGCGTGCCTAGCGACTACCTCAACGTGGCGCGCGTGCTCAACCTGTCGGAGTGGAAGATCGTCACGAAGATCCTGTTCCCTGCCGTGCTGCCCTACATGCTGACCGGCGTGCGCCTCAGCGTGGGCACCGCGTGGCTCGTGATCGTGGCGGCCGAGATGCTGACCGGTGGTGTGGGCATCGGCTTCTGGGTCTGGGACGAATGGAACAACCTGAACGTGAAGCACATCCTGATCGCCATCCTGGTGATCGGTGTGGTCGGCCTGCTGCTCGAATGGGCGCTGATCGCGGTGGCCAAACGCTTCAGCTACGACGAAGTCTGAGGAGCACCCCACCATGAAGAACTTCATTCAAGTGCAAAACGCCGAAATGGTGTTCAACACCAAGAAGGGCCGCTTCCACGCGCTGCGCGAGATCGACCTCTCGGTCGCCAAGGGCGAGTTCGTCACCCTGATCGGCCACTCGGGCTGCGGCAAGTCGACGCTGCTGAACCTCATCGCCGGCCTCACGCGGCCCACGAGCGGCGTGCTGCTCTGCGACAACCGCGAGATCGCCGCACCCGGCCCCGAGCGCGGCGTGGTGTTCCAGAACCACTCACTGCTGCCGTGGCTCACCTGTTTCGAGAACGTGCACCTCGCAGTCGAGCGCGTGTTCGGCGCCACCGAGAGCGCCGCGAAACTGCGCGCGCGCACCGTCGCGGCGCTCGAACTCGTCAACATGGGGCACGCGACACCCAAGCGGCCGCACGAGATCTCCGGCGGCATGAAGCAACGCGTGGGCATCGCCCGCGCGCTGGCCATGGAGCCGAAGGTGCTGCTGATGGACGAGCCTTTCGGCGCGCTCGACGCACTCACCCGCGCCCACCTGCAAGACGAGTTGCTGAAGATCGTGGCGCGCACGCAGAGCACGGTCGTGATGGTCACACACGATGTCGATGAAGCTGTGCTCTTGTCCGACCGCATCGTGATGATGACCAACGGCCCCGCCGCCACGATCGGCGAGATCCTGCAAGTCGACCTGCCGCGCCCGCGCAACCGCGTCGAACTGGCCGAAGACACGCACTACACGCACTTCCGCAAGGCGGTGCTCGACTTCCTGTACACCCGCCACGGACACGTCGAAAAGGCGGCGTGACGTGAGCGGCGGCAAGACCTTCATCCGCGCCATCGAAGTCTGGGTGCCCAGCACCCGGCGCAACACGCTGGAGTTCGGCGGTGGCCTTTACGGCACGGCCTCGCGCTTCGGCGACCTCAGCAATGCGTGGGTCTTCGAGCACGGCCAGGGCCTGCCCGGCCAGGCCTGGGCCCAGGGGCGGCCGATCATCCTGAAAACGTTCGAAGGCTCGTACTTCCAGCGCACCGAACTCGCCCATGCCGAGGGCATCACTTGCGGCATCGCGGTGCCCATCTACGCAGGCGACTTCCTCACCTCGGTGCTCGTGATGTTCTGCGGCGACGACCAAGATCACGCTGGCGCCATCGAGCTGTGGCACAACGACCCGGCCGAGTCGAACGATTTGAAGCTCGTCGACGGCTACTACGGCACCACCGCCGACACCTTCGAGTTCATGTCACGCCGCACCACCTTCCGGCGCGGCAGCGGCCTGCCGGGCCTGGCCTGGGAAGCCGGTGCGCCGGTGTTCTTCGAAGACCTCGGCCACTCGGCGCGCTTCCTGCGCGCCGACACGGCCTTGAAGGTTGGCATCAACCGCGGCTACGCGATCCCGTGCCCGGTGCAATCGGCTCATAACTATGTGATGACGTTCCTCTCCGCGCTCGGCACGCCGATCGCGCCGCGCTTCGAGCTGTGGGTGCCCGACGCCACGCGCGAGCACCTGGTGTTCGAAGGCGGCTTCTGCGAAGCCATCGGCGTGCTCGCCCCCACCGCGCACCCTGCCCCGGTGGCACGCGGCCAGGGCACGATCGGCCGCGCCTTCCTGTCCGGCGTTCCGGCCATCTGCCGCCGGGTGTCGGCCGAGCCCGACGCGGCAGGCGCATCCGCCGCCGAGGTGGGCCTCACGTCGTTTGCGGCGATCCCCGTGATCGGCGAAGGCCGGCTCTCGGCGGTCGTGGCCTGGTATTTCTGACGGTCGTTCTGACGAACCGTCAGGATCGCCTGCCGTGCTTGCCGCCGTCCGCGCGGTCCCATCGCATCTGCATTGCCGCCGCACTGCATCTGCGCAGCGTATACATCGCGTTTACACCGCGCGCCGCAACTTTTAGACCGTTCTTGCGCGCCGCTTCCTAAGCTCCCCCCATCGCATTCATCGCCATTGGGGGAGCTTTATGGAACTGCTGTGGATCGTTCTGTTCGTCTTCATGTGCGCCGGCATCGGCTGGTTTCTGATCGCCTGCGATCAGTTGCGCGCAGAGCGCAAACCCACTCGACACTGAACCGGAGCCCACCCATGTACGGCATGTATTGGCTTGGCGGCGCGGTGACCGCGCTGCTCTTCGTGTACCTCGTGATTGCGCTGGTGCGCGCTGAGGATTTCTGATGACCACCCAAATGATTCTCCTGATCGTTGCCTATGTGGCGGCGGTGCTGGTGCTGGCGGTGCCGATGGGCCGCTGGCTGGCCGCCGTGGGCGACGGGCGCCTGCGCAAGCTGCAAGGCTTCGACAACGCGGTGCTGCGCCTGTGCGGCGCCTCGCCGGAGCGCGAACAGGGCTGGCGCGACTACGCCGTGGCACTGCTCGTATTCAACGTGCTGGGCGTGATCGCTGTGTACGCGCTGCAGCGCCTGCAAGGCCTGCTGCCGCTGAACCCGCAGGGCATGGCCGGCGTGTCGCCCGACTCGGCCTTCAACACCGCAGTGAGCTTCGTGACCAACACCAACTGGCAGGGCTACAGCGGCGAGTCGACGATGAGCTACCTGACCCAGATGCTGGTGCTCGCGGTGCAGAACTTTCTCTCTGCGGCCACCGGCATGGCCGTGGCGTTCGCCTTCATTCGGGGCTTCGCGCGGCACAGTGCAAAGACCCTCGGCAACTTCTGGGTCGACGTGACCCGCATCACGCTGTACGTGCTGCTGCCGCTCAGCATCGTGTTCGCGGTGGTGCTGGCAAGCCAGGGCGTGGTGCAGAACTTCAAGGCCTACGCCGAGGTCACGCTCACTGACCCGGCGGCCTATGTTGAAACCGCGACCGACGCCGGCCCGAATGGCGCCGACGGCAAGCCGACGCAGATCGCCAAGACAGCCACCACACAGACGCTGCCGATGGGCCCGATTGCCTCGCAGGAGGCGATCAAGATGATCGGCACCAACGGCGGCGGCTTTCTCAACGCGAACTCGGCACACCCGTTCGAGAACCCCACGCCCTGGATGAACGTGCTGCAGATGCTGTCGATCTTCCTTATCCCCGCCGGCCTGTGCCTGGCCTTCGGGCAGATGGTGGGCGACAAACGGCAGGGCTGGGCGCTGCTGATCGCGATGACCGTGATCTTCGTCTGTGCGGTCGTGGCGATCATGTCGGCCGAGCAGGCTGGCAACCCGAAGATCGCGGCACTCGGCGTCGACCAGACCGTGAGCGCGCTTCAATCCGGCGGCAACATGGAGGGCAAGGAAACGCGCTTCGGCATTGCCGCCACGTCGCTCTTCGCGGCCATCACCACGGCGGCTTCGTGCGGCGCGGTGAACGGCATGCACGGCTCGTTCACGCCGCTCGGCGGCGCGGTTCCGATGCTGTTGATGCAGCTCGGCGAGGTGGTGTTCGGCGGCGTGGGCTCGGGCCTGTACGGCATGCTGGTATTCGCGCTGCTCACGGTGTTCATCGCCGGGCTGATGATCGGCCGCACACCCGAATACCTGGGCAAGAAGATCGCACCGGCCGACATGAAGCTGGTGTCGCTCGCCATCCTCATCACGCCGCTGATTGTGCTCGCCGGCACCGCCATCGGCGTGCTGACCGATGCCGGCAAGGCAGGCATGGCCAACCCCGGCGCGCAGGGCTTCTCGGAGGTGCTGTACGCCTTCTCGTCGGCTGCCAACAACAACGGCAGCGCCTTTGCCGGGCTGTCGGCGAACACGCCCTTCTACAACGGTCTGCTCGGCGTGGCGATGTGGTTCGGCCGGTTCAGCGTGATCGTGCCGGTGCTGGCGCTCGCGGGTTCGCTGGCCGAGAAAAAGCGTGTGCTGCGCATCACCGAAGACGGCGCGACGGCAGCGATGCTCACGCATGGCCCGCTCTTCGTCGTGCTGCTGATCTCGACCGTCATGTTGGTGGGCGCGCTCACCTACGTGCCGGCCATCGCGCTCGGCCCGGTTGTCGAACACCTGAATCTCTACAAGTGAGCCGCACAAAGTGAGTACTGCTGCCATGAACCGCTCGACACCATCGGCCGGCATGTTCGCGCCCGAGCTGGTGAAGCCCGCCTTGCGCGACTCGTTCGTCAAGCTCCACCCGACGGCGCAACTGCGCAACCCGGTGATGTTCGTCGTCTACATCGGCGCGCTGCTCATCACAGCGCTGTGGGTACAGGCGCTGGTCAGCCAGGGCGAGGCGCCGGCGTGGTTCATCGGCGCGAACGCGCTCTGGCTCTGGTTCACGCTGCTGTTCGCAAACTTCGCCGAAGCGCTGGCCGAGGGCCGCAGCAAGGCGCAGGCCGCGAGCCTGCGCGGGCTGAAGACGCGCGGAATCGCGAAGAAGCTTCAGGAGCCGAAACACGGCTCTTCATGGATCCCGATCGAGACCGACGAGCTGCGCGTAGGCGCTGTCCTGCTGGTCGAGGCGGGTGACAACATGCCCTGCGACGGCGAGGTGATCGAAGGTGCCGCATCGGTCGACGAGAGCGCTATTACAGGCGAATCGGCCCCGGTCATCCGCGAGGCCGGCGGCGACTTCTCGTCCGTCACCGGCGGCACGCGGGTGTTGTCGGACTGGATCGTGGTGCGCTGCACCGTGAACCCCGGCGACACCTTCCTCGACCGCATGATCGCGATGGTCGAAGGTGCGAAGCGCCGCAAGACACCGAACGAGGTGGCGCTGACCATCCTGCTCGTCGCGCTGACGCTGGTGTTCCTGATGGCCACCGTGACGCTGTTGCCGTATTCGCTGTACTCGGTCGGTGCCACCAAGCTCGCGAATGTGGCGAGCACGCCGGTAACGATCACCGTCCTCGTCGCGCTGCTGGTGTGTTTGATCCCCACCACCATCGGCGGCCTGCTGTCGGCCATTGGCGTAGCGGGCATGAGCCGCATGCTGGGCGCCAACGTGATCGCCACGTCCGGCCGTGCGGTCGAAGCAGCCGGCGACGTGGACGTGCTGCTTCTCGACAAGACCGGCACCATCACGCTCGGCAATCGGCAGGCTTCCGCTTTCATCCCGGCACCGGGCGTGACCGAGCAGCAACTGGCCGATGCCGCTCAACTGGCTTCGCTGGCCGACGAAACGCCCGAAGGCCGCAGCATCGTCGTGCTCGCGAAGCAGAGGTTCAACCTGCGCGAGCGTGACCTGGAGGCCGCCAACGCGAGCTTCGTTCCCTTCACGGCACAGACCCGAATGAGCGGCGTGAACTGGCAAGGCAAGCAGATTCGCAAGGGCTCGGGCGATGCCGTGCTGAAGCTGCTGCAAACGATCGGGTCCAGCATTTCTGCCGATGTGACGCGCAGCGTCGAAGACGTGGCACGCCGCGGCAGTACGCCGCTGGTGGTCGCCGAGATCGACGGCCAGCGCGCTACCGTGCTGGGAGTGGTCGAGCTCAAGGACATCGTCAAGGGCGGTATCAAGGAGCGCTTCGGTGAGTTGCGCCGCATGGGCATCAAGACCGTGATGATCACCGGCGACAACAATCTCACGGCCGCCGCGATCGGCGCCGAAGCGGGTGTCGACGATGTGCTGGCCGAGGCCACGCCCGAGGCCAAGCTCGCGCTCATCCGCAAGTACCAGGCCGACGGCTACATGGTCGCGATGACCGGCGACGGCACCAACGACGCGCCTGCCCTGGCGCAGGCCGACGTGGCCGTGGCGATGAACAGCGGCACGCAGGCCGCCAAGGAGGCCGGCAACATGGTCGACCTCGATAGCAACCCGACCAAGCTGATCGAGGTGGTGGAGATCGGCAAGCAGATGCTGATGACGCGCGGCTCACTCACCACGTTCTCGATCGCGAACGACGTGGCCAAGTATTTCGCCATCATTCCGGCCGCGTTTGCCACCACCTACCCGCAGTTGAATGCGCTGAACGTGATGCACCTGGCATCGCCGTCGTCGGCCATTCTGGCGGCGGTGATCTTCAACGCGCTGGTCATCGTGGCGCTCATTCCACTGGCACTGAAGGGCGTGGCCTACCGCGCGCTCGGTGCGGCTGCGCTGCTGCGCCGCAACGCCCTGATCTACGGGTTGGGCGGGCTGATCGTGCCGTTCATCGGCATCAAGATCATCGACATGCTGCTCGTCGTGCTGCACTTGACCTGAGCCGGTCAACCACTCTTGCGAGTCTCACCATGAACGCCATCACCTCTGCCCTGCGCCCTGCCCTGTCGGTCTTCGTTCTGCTCACCGCCATCACCGGCGTGGCCTACCCGTTGATCGTGACCGGCGTGTCGCAAGCCGCCTTCCCGCACGCCGCCAACGGCTCGATCCTCACAGTGGGCGGCAAGTCCGTCGGCTCCGCGCTGATCGGCCAGTCGTTCAGTTCGCCGCAATACTTCTGGGGCCGGCCATCGGCCACATCGCCCATGGCCAACAACGGCGTGGCGTCGGGCGGATCGAACCTGGGCTCGAACAACCCGGCGTTGATCGATGCCGTGAAGGGCCGGGTGGACGCACTTCGCGCCGCCGACCCGGGCAACACGCAACCGGTGCCGGTGGACCTGGTCACCGCCTCGGGCAGCGGACTCGACCCCGAGATCAGCCTCGCCGCTGCGATGTACCAGGCACCACGCATCGCCAAGGCGCGCGGCGTGGCGGTGGGTGAGGTGCTCGCGCTGATCGACACCCGGGCCCTGCGCCCGTGGGTCGGCGTGGTGGGCGAGCCCCGCGTGAACGTGCTGGCACTGAACCTCGCCCTCGACGGCAAGACCGCGCAACTTGCCCGATAAGCTCGCCCGATAAACTGGGCCATGACCGACGACCAGCGGCCCGACCCCGACGCGCTGCTCGCACGCACGCAGGCCGAAGCGCAACGCGCATCGCGCGGCAAGCTGAAGATCTTCTTCGGCGCATCGGCCGGCGTGGGCAAGACCTACGCCATGCTCAAGGCCGCGCAGCGCCTGCGCGAGCGGCACGCCGACGTGGTCGTCGGCGTGGTCGAAACCCACGGCCGCGTTGACACCGCCGAACAACTCGCCGGGCTTGAACTGCTGCCACAGCGGCAGGTGCGCATCCAGGACCGCCTGCTTCCCGAGTTCGACCTCGACGCCGCGCTCGCCCGCAAGCCCGGCGTGCTGCTGGTGGACGAACTCGCCCACAGCAATGCCGCAGGCTCGCGCCACCCGAAGCGCTGGCAGGACATCGAGGAACTGCTGGCCGCCGGCATCGACGTGATCAGCACGGTCAACGTACAGCACCTCGAGAGCCTGAACGACGTGGTCGGCGGCATCACCGGCATCCGTGTGTCGGAGACGGTGCCGGACCACGTGTTCGACGACGCCGACGAGGTGGTGCTCGTCGACCTGCCGACCGACGACCTGCTGCGCCGCCTGAGAGACGGCAAGGTCTACCTGCCCGACCAGGCCGAACGCGCGGTGCAGAACTTCTTCCGCAAGGGCAACCTGATGGCCCTGCGCGAGCTGGCGTTGCGCCGCACCGCCGACCGCGTGGACGAAGACGTGCGCAGCTACCGGCGCGAGCACATGGGCATCGAGAGCCAGCGCCGCTGGCAGCGCAGCGATACCATGCTGGTGTGCATCGGCCCCGCGCCGGGTGCCGACAAGATGGTGCGCACCGCGAGCCGCCGCGCCGCCCGCAGCGACGCGCCATGGCATGCGGTCTACGTGGAAACCGACGCTCTGCAGCGCCTGCCCGAGGCCCAGCGCCGCCGCGTGCTGCGCACGCTCAAGCTGGCCGAAACGCTGGGGGCCGTCACTGCCACGTTGAGCGGCCAGCGAGCCGCTGTGGCCGTGGTGGCGTATGCCCGCGCGCGCCAGCTCGGCACGCTGGTGGCGGGCCGATCGGCGCGCGCCGGCCGTTGGCGTTGGCCCGGCAGGCCACGCTTTGCCGAGCAGGTGGCCGTGCTCGCGCCTGAACTCGAGCTGGTGCTGTTTGCGCACGAGGGCGACGCACCTGCCGGCAAGACCGGCCCCGTGCTCGAAGGCGACGGCCGTGTGACACGCCAGCCGTGGGCCGGCTACGGTTGGGCACTGGGTTCGAGCGCGCTCGTCACGGCCGTGGCCACGCCGCTGCTCGGCGTGTTCGACCTCGCCAACATCGTGATGCTGTTCCTGCTCGCAGTCACGCTCGTCGCAGCAAAGTTCGGCCGCCGCTCGGCGCTGGTGGCGGCGCTCCTCAACGTGCTGGCGTTCGACTTCTTCTTCGTGCCGCCGCGCTTCGCATTCGCGGTGCACGATGCGCAGTACCTGCTGACCTTTGCGGTCATGATGGTCGTCGGCCTGGTGGTGGGCCAGCTCACCGCATCGCTGCGCTACCAGGCGCGCGTGGCGCGCTTTCGCGAAGACCGGGCGCGCAGCCTGTTCGAAATGGCACGCGAACTCGGCAAGGCGCTCACCTTGGAACAGGTGGCCGAGATCGGCGACCGCGTCATCGAGGCCGCATTCCGCGCCAAGGCCTGCGTGCTGCTGGCCGACACGCACGACCGCCTTCAACTGGCCTCCGCCGGCGTCGGCGAAACACCCGCGTTCGACATCGGCCTGGCCCAATGGGCGTTCGACAAGGCACAGGCCGCCGGCAGCGGTACCGACACCCTGCCCGCGAGCCCGCTCCTGTACGTGCCGCTGAATGCGCCGATGCGCACTCGCGGTGTGGTGGCCATCGAGCCGGCGAACCCGAGGCTCTTGATGATCCCCGAGCAGCGGCAGTTGCTCGACACCTTCGCCGCGCTCGTCGCGATTGCGATCGAGCGCGTGCACTTCGTGACGGTGGCGCAAGAGACGCTGGTGTCGATGGAATCGGAGCGGCTGCGCAACTCGCTGCTCGCAGCGCTGTCGCACGACCTGCGCACGCCGCTCACGGCGCTGGTTGGCACGTCGGAAACGCTGGCGCAGGCGCTCACGCGCGAAGGCTCGCCGCACGCCGCCGAGGTGGTGCGCATCACCGAGCAGGCCCACCGCACCGCGCAACTTGTGAGCAACCTGCTCGACATGGCGCGGCTGCAGGCTGGCCCAGTGACGCTGCGGCGCGACTGGCAATCGCTCGAAGAACTCGCGGGCAGCGCGATCCGCTCGGTCGAATCGTCGCTCGTGAACCATTCGGTGCGCGTGGCCCTGCCCGACGACCTGCCGCTGCTTCATGCCGACGGTGTGCTGATCGAACGCGTGCTCGCCAACCTCTTCGAGAACGCCGCCAAGTACACGCCCGCCGGCACACCGATCACGCTGACGGCGCGCCACGAGGGCGCGCAGATCGTGGTCGAAGTCAGCGACGACGGGCCGGGGTTTGCGTCGGCCGACACCGAAGCGCTGTTCCGCAAGTTCAACCGTGGCGACAAGGAGTCAAGTACGCCAGGCATCGGCCTCGGCCTCGCGATCTGTCGTGCGATCGTGCAGGCGCACGGTGGGCAGATCATCGCGCACGGCAAGCCCAGCCCGCAGCACGGCGCGGTGCTGCGCTTCACGCTGCCGCATCGGGCTATGCCCGAATTGGCGCTCGATGGCGCAGCACATTGACGCGCTGCGCACCGCACGCCGGTTCACGCGACAATCGAATCAAGCATCGCAAGGAGCCTGCCCATGAAGCCGACTCCCATTCTCACCCACGCCGAAGAAGGCGGTTTCATCGCGCTCAACCCGGAGACCGGGACCACCACGCAGGGCGAAACAATCGAAGAAGCCGTGGCCAACTTGAAAGAGGCCACCAGCCTGTACCTCTCCGAGTTCCCCATGCCCACATTGGGCCACCCGGTCGTTGCTCGCTGTCGCTCCACGCTAGTTTGGAGTCTCCACTGAAGAGTTCACGCAGGCGTGTCGCTGACAAGCTCTCAGACGAAGTCGCACTCTGTTGCATCAATTCAGCCGGCAGATCTTCGGCTCATTGGGGGCATTGGCTTGGGTGGATCGTTGGTGCTACGAGCGGCCCCCGGTCAACTGCTTGCTATTTGGCTGCGCGGTGCCGGCGAGGCCATCGGGCGACCGGCTCCGCTCACGTCCTCCGGGCAGGAGTACCGCCCCTCTCCCTTGACTTCACTGCGCCGGTCACCCGACGCCCTCCCCAGCGAGCACCGTCGTGGCGTGCGAAGGCATCAAGAGCCGAGTGCCGCATGCCTCCGCGGTGTCTGCAGCGCTGGGACCGGTTGTTGTGTGGAGTGAAGTCAAGGAGGAGGGCCGGTATTCCGGCCCGGGGGACATGAGCGGAACACAGCAGCCCGGCGCAGTGCTCACGCGCCCACCACTGGCGACTGGTTTTCTCGGTAAGCCAACGAAGGCCATTGGGTATCAGCCGTACTTTTTGCGTCGCCTCGTGCCGAACTTCTCGGCCAAAGTTCGCTTCCAATGACCATGGCCAGTTGAACCAGTCAATGGACACCACCGCCCGCATCCTTATCGTCGAAGACGACCCCGCGATCCAGCGCTTCGTGCGCCAGGCGCTCGAGGCCGAAGGGCACCAGGTGTTCGAGGCCGACACTGCGCGGCGCGGACTCATCGAAGCCGGCACGCGCCGGCCTGACCTGCTGATCCTCGACCTCGGCCTGCCCGACGGCGACGGTGTGGACTTGTTGCGGGACCTGCGTGGCTGGAGCCAGGTGCCGGTAGTCGTGCTGTCGGCGCGCGCCGACGAGCGCGACAAGATCGACGCGCTCGATGCAGGGGCCGACGATTACCTCGTCAAGCCGTTCTCGGTCGGTGAGCTGATGGCGCGCGTGCGTGCCGCGCTGCGCCGGCGCGACAGCGCGGGGCTGGGTGCGTCCAGCAACATCGTGTTCGGCGACTGCGAGCTCGACCTCGCCCGCCGCCAAGTGCGGCGCGGCGGCGCGCACGTGCACCTCACGCCGGTCGAGTACAAGCTCGCTGCCGCGCTGGTGGCGCGCGAAGGCCAGGTACTGACGCACCGGCAACTGCTGCGCGAGGTGTGGGGCCCGGGCAGCGTGGAGCACAGCCACTACCTGCGCATCTACATGGGCCACCTGCGCAAGAAGCTCGAAGCCGACCCGGCGCAACCGCAGCACTTTCTCACCGAAACTGGCGTGGGCTACCGCTTCGTGGCGCAGCCGATGGACGCGTAATGAGCGGCCTCAGTGCCCTTCTTTCGCGTGGTTGATCGTGTACTTCGGGATCTCGATCACCACGTCTTGCTGCGCCAATATGGTCTGGCACGACAGGCGCGAGTTGGGCTCCAGGCCCCAGGCGCGGTCGAGCAGGTCTTCCTCGGTTTCATCGATCTCGCCGAGCGACGCCAAGCCCTCGCGCACGATCACGTGGCAGGTCGTGCAGGCGCAGCTCAGTTCGCACGCGTGCTCGATGTTGATGTGGTTGTCGAGCAGGGCCTCGCAGATCGACGTGCCGGCGGGCGCCTGAATCTGCGTGCCTTCGGGGCAGTATTCAGCGTGAGGAAGGATGCGGATGATGGGCATGGCGCGAAGTGAAATGAAAGTGGGAAGCGGTCAGACCTGATCGATGCGCTTGCCTGCCAGCGCCTGCCGGATGCCGCGGTTCATGCGCTCGGCCGCGAATGTTTCGGTGCCTTTGGCCAGGGCTTCGACCGCCGCGTCGATGGCGTGGTGATCGACGCCCTCACGCGTGGCCTGCATCGCGACCAGCAGCGCCTCGATCTCGGCGTGCTGCGCGCCGGTCAGCAGGTCGCCATCGGCCGCCAGCGCCGAGCGCGTGGCCAGGAACATGCGCTCGGCCTCGACACGTGCCTCGCGCAGGCTGCGCTCGACCATGTCGGCCTCGGCAGTGCTGAAGCTTTCACTCAGCATGCGGGCAATGTCTTCGTCGGCCAGGCCGTAGCTCGGCTTCACGGTGATGGTGGCCTCGACGCCCGAGGTTTCCTCGCGCGCGCTCACACTCAACAAGCCGTCGGCATCGACCGTGAAGCTGACGCGCACACGCGCCGCGCCGGCCACCATCGGCGGGATGCCGCGCAACTCGAAGCGCGCGAGCGAGCGGCAGTCGGTGACGACCTCGCGTTCGCCTTGGACGACGTGAATCGCAATCGCGGTCTGCCCGTCCTTGAAGGTCGTGAAGTCTTGCGCTCGCGCGCTGGGGATGGTGCTGTTGCGCGGGATGATGCGTTCGACGAGGCCGCCCATCGTTTCCAGGCCGAGCGACAGCGCGATCACGTCGAGCAGCAGCAATTCGTCAGCACCGGCGTTGCCGGCCAGCGCATTGGCCTGGATGGCCGCGCCGAGTGCCACGACCTCGTCGGGGTTCAGGTTCGTCAACGGCGCCTGGCCGAAGAACTCGGCCACCGCCGCCTGAACGATGGGCATGCGGGTCGAGCCGCCCACCATCACCACGCCCTTCACGTCGGCCTTGTCCGTCCTGGCGTCGCGCAGAACCTTGCGCACCGCCGCGACGGTGGATTGCACAAGGCGCCGGGTCAGCGCCGTGAACTGCTCGCGCGTGACGCGCACCGACAGTTCACCGCCTTCCAGCGGGCACGCGACCGATGCATGGTCGGTCATCGACAACTTCTCCTTCGCGGCGCGCGCGGCCACCAGCACCGACCGCTTGTCCTGCGGCGTGGTCGCTTCCATGCCGGCCTGCAATAGCGCCCACTCGGCCAGCGCGGCGTCGAAGTCATCACCGCCGAGTGCTGAATCACCGCCGGTGGCCACGACCTCGAATACCCCTTCCGACAGGCGCAGCAGCGAGATGTCGAAGGTGCCTCCGCCCAGGTCGTACACGGCGTACAAGCCTTCGGAGCCGTTCTCGAGGCCATACGCAATGGCGGCTGCCGTCGGTTCGCTGATGAGGCGCAGCACGTTCAGGCCGGCCAGCCGCGCCGCGTCTTTCGTGGCCTGGCGCTGCGCGTCGTCGAAGTACGCAGGCACGGTGACGACGGCGCCGAACACGTCGTCGTCGAAGGTGTCTTCGGCGCGAAAGCGCAGCGTGGCCAGGATCTCGGCCGACACCTCGACCGGCGACTTCACGCCGTCGACCGTGTTGATCTGCACCATGCCCGGCGCGTCGATGAAGTCGTAGGGCAGCTTGGCACGCCCGCCGATGTCGGCCAAACCGCGGCCCATGAAGCGCTTGACCGACACGATGGTGTTGCGCGGGTCGGCAGCGGCCTCGGCGAGTGCTGCGGCGCCGATCTGGCGCTTGCCATCGGGCAGATAGCGCACGGCAGAGGGCAGGATCACCCGGCCGGCATCGTCGGGCAGGCATTCGGCCACGCCGTTGCGCACGGCGGCAACGAGCGAATGCGTGGTGCCGAGGTCGATGCCCACGGCAATGCGGCGCTGGTGCGGGTCGGGTGCGCCGCCGGGTTCGGAGATTTGCAGGAGTGCCATGGCCGTTATTGTCCCAGCGCTTCGAGGCGCTGATCGACGTCATGGGCAAAGCGTTCGACGAACATCAGTGCCCTCACCTGCTGCGCCGCCGCAGCGTAATCGTGGGCCTCGTCGAGCGCGGCTTCGAGTTGCGCCAAAGCGGCAAGCCGGTGCGCGGCCACGTCGTCGGCCAGTTGCTCGACGGCAGACAACTCATGCGCATCGTCGAGCGATTCGCGCCACGCCATCTGCTGCATCAGGAAGGCCTTCGGCATGGCGGTGTTATTGTCGGCTTCGATGGCCGCACCGTTCAGCTCGCAGAGGTACGCTGCACGCTGCAGCGGGTCTTTGAGGCGCTGGTAGGCCTCGTTCACGCGCACGGCCCATTGCATGGCAATGCGCTGGGCAGCGGCGCCTTCGACGGCAAAGCGGTCGGGGTGAACTTCGGCCTGCAAGGCGCGCCAGCGCGCGTCGAGTGCAGCGCGGTCGAGCGCGTACTGGCGCGGGGTACCGAAGAGTTCGAAGTCGTCGCTGTCGAGTTGCATGGGTGACGTGAGCCAGCGAGTGTGCCTGCGGAGGCGCACGAAACAAAAGGGCGCAGCATGTGCCGCGCCCGTTTTGCTGTTTCGTGAAACCGCTAGACGCGAAACGACTCTCCGCAACCGCAGCGGTCTTTTTCGCGCGGGTTGCGGAACTTGAACCCTTCGTTCAGCCCATCGCGCACGAAGTCGAGTTCCGTGCCGTCGATGTACGGAAGGCTCTTCGGATCGACCAGCACCTTCACGCCATGCTCTTCGAACACCACGTCTTCAGGCGCCAGTTCGTCGGCATATTCGAGTTTGTAGGCCAGGCCGGAGCAGCCGGTGGTCTTGACGCCCAGGCGCACACCCACGCCCTTGCCGCGCTTGCCGATGTAGCGCGTCACGTGGCGCGCAGCGGCTTCGGTGAGAGTGACGGCCATGCGGTCAATGCGCCTTGGCTGCGGCAGCGGTGCCAGCGTTGGTTGAAGTCTTGGCGCGGTAGTCGTCCACCGCCGCCTTGATCGCGTCTTCGGCGAGGATCGAGCAGTGGATCTTCACCGGCGGCAGCGCCAATTCTTCGGCGATGTGGGTGTTCTTGATCGTCAGCGCCTCTTCGAGCGACTTGCCTTTGACCCACTCGGTCACGAGCGAGCTGGACGCAATGGCAGAGCCGCAGCCATAGGTCTTGAACTTCGCGTCTTCGATCAAGCCCGTGATCGGGTTCACCTTGATCTGCAGCTTCATCACGTCGCCGCAGGCGGGCGCACCGACCATGCCCGTGCCCACGGTGTCGTCACCTTTGTCGAACGAGCCCACGTTGCGTGGGTTCTCGTAGTGCTCGACTACCTTTTCGCTGTATGCCATGTCGTTCTCCTGTACTGCTTGGTTCAGTGGGCGGCCCACTGAATGGTGCTGATGTCGATGCCTTCCTTGTGCATGTCCCACAGCGGCGAGAGTTCGCGCAATCGCGCCACGCGGTCTTTGAGCGTGGTGACCACGTAGTCGATCTCTTCGGCCGTCGTGAAGCGACCGATGGTCATGCGCAGGCTCGAATGCGCGAGCTCGTCGCTGCGCCCGAGCGCACGCAGCACGTAGCTCGGCTCCAGGCTGGCCGACGTGCAGGCCGAGCCCGACGACACCGCAATGCCCTTGATGCCCATGATCAGCGACTCGCCTTCGACGAAGTTGAAGCTCATGTTCACGTTGTGCGGCACGCGCTGCTCGGCGTGGCCGTTCAGGTACGTCTGCTCGATGTCTTTCAGGCCGTTGATGAGGCGCTGTTGCAGTGACCGAATGCGTTCGATCTCGGCACCCATCTCCGCCTTGGCGATGCGAAAGGCCTCACCCATGCCGACGATCTGGTGCGTGGCGAGCGTGCCCGAGCGCATGCCGCGCTCGTGGCCGCCGCCGTGCATCTGCGCCTCGATGCGCACGCGCGGCTTGCGGCGCACGTACAGCGCGCCCTGGCCTTTGGGCCCGTAGGTCTTGTGCGACGAGAAGCTCATCAGATCGACTGGCAACGTTGCCAGGTCGATCACCACCTTGCCGGTGGCCTGGGCCGCGTCGACGTGCAAGATGATGCCGCGCTCGCGGCACAGCGTACCGATGGCGGTGATGTCTTGAATCACGCCGATCTCGTTGTTCACGAACAGCACCGAGACGAGGATGGTGTCGGGCCGGATGGCGGCCTTGAACTTGTCGATGTCGACGAGGCCGTCTTCCTGAACGTCGAGGTAAGTCGCGTCGAAACCCTGGCGTTCGAGTTCTCGCACGGTGTCGAGCACCGCCTTGTGCTCGGTCTTGAGCGTGATGATGTGCTTGCCGCGAGTCTTGTAGAACTGTGCGGCGCCCTTCAGCGCGAGGTTGATCGACTCGGTGGCGCCCGACGTCCAGACGATCTCGCGCGGGTCAGCGTTCACCAGTGCGGCCACCTGCTCTCGCGCCTTCTCGACCGCGGCCTCGGCCTCCCAGCCCCACGCATGGCTGCGTGACGCGGGGTTGCCGAAGTGCTCGCGCAGCCACGGGATCATGGCGTCCACGACGCGTTGATCCACCGGCGTGGTGGAGCCGTAGTCCATGTAGACGGGGAAGTGCGGGGTCATGTCCATGGCGCGTGTCGTGATGCCGAGAAAGTGGAGGGGTAGTGGCGGTAAAGCAGCGCCGTCTTGATGCAATTACTTCGAAAAGCCGGCGCCGAAGGCGAACACCGAGTTGGGCGCGGTGATCTTGATCGGCTTGACCACGGGCTGCGTCGAGATCGCGCGCTTGACCGGGTGCTCTTCAATGGACACGCCCTTGGCGATCTGTTCATCAACGAGCTTGCGGAGCGAGACGGAGTCGAGGAACTCGATCATCTTGGAGTTCAGGCTGGCCCACAGATCGTGCGTCATGCAACGGCCGGCGTCGTCGCCCATGCAGTTTTCCTTGCCGGCACAGCCAGTGGCGTCAATCGGTTCGTCGACCGCGACGATGATGTCGGCGACCGTGATCTCTTCAGACTTGCGGCCGAGCGAATAACCGCCGCCCGGACCGCGCGTGCTCTCCACCAACTCATGGCGGCGTAGCTTGCCGAACAACTGCTCGAGGTATGACAGCGAAATTTGCTGCCGCCCGCTGATGGCTGCCAACGCAACCGGGCCGGTGTTCTCGCGCAGCGCGAGGTCGATCATCGCAGTGACCGCGAAGCGGCCTTTGGTGGTCAAACGCATGAATGTTCTCCTGTAGCCTGGGTCGGCATTGAAAGCGTGGATGACAGCTCGATTCGCCGATTCCAGCAGGTGCCGCGAGGGATAACCCGCGCCTTAACCTGACTAGATTGGTCGAGTTTAGCCGAAGCCGACAAATTCGGTCTGGATTGAGCCGGGAAGTTCCCTGGAACAATAAGGTTTACAGAAGGGATATCAATTCCCGGGGGGCGCCACGATGGGCACCACGTTGTCGTGCACGGCCGCACCGAACGCCTGTTCGCGCAGCTGCGCCAGCTGGTCGCGCACCCGCGCCGCCTTTTCGAATTCGAGGTTTCTGGCGTGGTCGAGCATCTGTTTTTCCAGCAGCTTGATGCGTTTGCCCAAGTCTTTTTCGCTCATCGCCTCGATGGCCGCCGACTCGTTCACCGCCTTCAGATCGTCTTTCGCGCCATTCGGGTTGTAGACGCCGTCGATCAGCTCCTTGACGCGCTTCTGAATGCTGCGCGGCGTGATGCCATGCGCCAGGTTGTGGGCGATCTGCTTGGTGCGGCGGCGGTCGGTCTCGTCGATGGCCTTCTTCATCGATTCGGTGATCTTGTCGGCGTAAAGAATGGCGCGGCCGTTCAGGTTGCGCGCGGCCCGGCCGATGGTCTGGATCAGGCTGCGCTCGCTGCGCAAGAAGCCTTCCTTGTCGGCATCGAGGATCGCGACCAGCGACACCTCGGGAATGTCCAGCCCCTCGCGCAGCAGGTTGATGCCCACCAACACGTCGAAGGTTCCCAGCCGCAAGTCACGCAGGATCTCGACACGCTCCACCGTGTCCACGTCGCTGTGCAGGTAGCGCACCTTCACGCCGTTGTCGGAGAGGTAGTCGGTCAGTTGCTCGGCCATGCGCTTGGTCAGCGTGGTGATGAGCACGCGCTCGTTGATTTCGACGCGGTCGCGGATCTCCTGCAGCACGTCGTCCACTTGCGTGGTGGCGGGCCGCACCTCGACCGGCGGGTCGATCAGGCCGGTGGGCCGCACCAGCTGCTCGACCACCTGCCCGGTCGTCTGCTGCTCGTACGCGGCCGGCGTGGCCGACACGTACATCACCTGGCGCATCTTCTTCTCGAATTCCTCGAACTTCAGCGGCCGGTTGTCCAGCGCACTCGGCAGACGGAACCCGAAGTCGACCAGCGTGGTCTTGCGGGCGCGGTCGCCGTTGTACATGCCACCGAACTGGCCGATCAGCACGTGGCTTTCGTCGAGGAACATCAGCGCATCGGGTGCCAGGTAGTCGACCAGCGTGGAGGGCGGCTCGCCCGGCGCTGCGCCCGACAGGTGGCGCGTGTAGTTCTCGATGCCCTTGCAGTGGCCCACCTCCTGCAGCATCTCCAGGTCGAAGCGCGTGCGCTGCTCCAGGCGCTGCGCCTCGACCAGCTTGCCCTGCCCGACCAGTTCCGCGGTGCGCGTGCGCAACTCTTCCTTGATGGTGGCAATGGCGTCGACCACGCGCTCGCGCGGTGTCACGTAGTGGCTGCTCGGGTACACCGTGAAGCGCGGGATCTTCTGGCGGATGCGGCCGGTGAGCGGGTCGAACAGCTGCAGCGATTCGATCTCATCGTCGAACAGCTCGATGCGAATCGCCAGCTCCGAGTGCTCGGCCGGGAACACGTCGATCGTATCGCCGCGCACGCGGAACGAGCCGCGCGAGAAGTCGATCTCGTTGCGCTTGTACTGCATGCGAATCAACTGCGCGATCACATCGCGCTGGCCCATCTTGTCGTGCACCCGGAGCGTCATCACCATCTGGTGGTACGCGCTCGGGTTGCCGATGCCGTAGATGGCCGACACGCTGGCCACGATCACCACGTCGCGCCGTTCCATCAGGCTCTTCGTGGCACTCAGGCGCATCTGCTCGATGTGTTCGTTGATCGAGCTGTCCTTCTCGATGAACAGGTCACGCTGGGGAACGTAGGCCTCGGGCTGGTAGTAGTCGTAGTAGCTGACGAAGTACTCGACCGCGTTCTTCGGGAAGAACTCGCGGAACTCGCTGTACAGCTGCGCGGCAAGCGTCTTGTTCGGCGCGAACACGATGGCCGGGCGGCCCATTTGCGCGATCACGTTGGCCATCGTGAAGGTCTTGCCCGAGCCGGTCACGCCCAGCAGCGTCTGGAAGCTCAGGCCGTCATTCAAGCCCTCGACCAGTTGCGCGATAGCCGCCGGCTGATCACCCGCCGGGGCGTAGGGCTGGAACAGCTGGAACGGCGAACCGGGGTAGCTGACGAACGTGCCCTGCGTCTCGGCGGCGGTTGCGTCAGCCGCGTCGATGGGGGTAACTTCTGAGAGCTGGGCCATGGCAGATAAAATCTCCGGGTTATCCCGCCTGCATCACGTGGCAAGCAACCACACAGCGTAGCGGAAATGCGCAACCACCGCCCCATACAAGGACAGCCCATGGCCTCGATCTTCGCCGCCGTTGAAATGGCCCCTCGCGACCCCATCCTCGGCCTGAACGAACAGTTCAACGCCGACCCGAACCCCGCGAAGGTGAACCTGGGCGTCGGCGTGTATTTCGACGAGAACGGCAAGCTGCCGCTGCTGCAGTGCGTGCAGGCTGCCGAGAAGATGATGATGGAAGCGCCGAAGCCAAGAGGCTACCTGCCGATCGACGGCATCGCCGCCTACGACAAGGCCGTGCAGGGCCTGGTGTTCGGTGCCGACAGTGAAGCCGTCAAGTCGGGCCGCATCGCGACGGTGCAGGCGCTCGGCGGCACCGGCGGCCTGAAAGTGGGCGCCGACCTGCTCAAGCGCATGAGCCGCGAAGCGGCTCCTTCGTCGCCCCAGCCGAACGCCACCGTGCTGATCAGCGACCCGAGCTGGGAGAACCACCGTGCCTTGTTCGAAGGCGCGGGCTTCCAGGTGGCGCACTATCCGTATTACGACGCGGCCCGGCGCGGGATCGACTTCGACGCCATGCTGGCCGCGCTGAATGCCGCAGCCGCCGGCACCATCGTCGTGTTGCACGCCTGCTGCCACAACCCGACCGGCTACGACATCACGCTCGCGCAGTGGGGCCAGGTCATCGAAGCAGTCAAGGCGCGCGGGCTGGTGCCCTTCCTCGACATGGCCTACCAGGGCTTCGGCCACGGCATCCGGCAAGACGGGGCCGCGGTCGACCTGTTCATGCAGGCCGGGCTCGACTTCTTCGTGGCCACCAGCTTCTCGAAGAGCTTCTCGCTCTACGGCGAACGCGTCGGCGCGCTGAGCGTGGTGTGCGGCACGAAGGACGAAGCCGCGCGCGTGCTCAGCCAGCTCAAGCGCGTGATCCGCACCAACTACTCGAACCCGCCCACGCACGGCGCACAGGTCGTGGCACTGGTGCTGACCACGCCGGCCTTGCGCACGATGTGGGAAGGCGAACTCGCCGCCATGCGCGTGCGCATCAAGGAGATGCGCGTGGCCCTGCAGGCCAAGCTCGCCGCGGCCGGCATCCAGCAGGACATGAGCTTCATCACCACCCAGCAAGGCATGTTCAGCTACTCGGGCCTGACCAAGGCGCAAATGACGCGCCTGCGCGACGAGTTCGGCATCTACGGCGTCGACTCGGGGCGCATTTGCGTGGCGGCGCTCAACCACGGCAACATCGACGCGACGGTGGCGGCCATAGCCAAAGTTTCGCGCTGAGCGGATCTGCACGGTGAACAGCGCCTTCACTCGGGCTTCGTGGCGCCAAAGCGTCCGGCATGATGGGAGCGGGCGGTAGAATGTTGCACTGCACCATATCCGCATGGCCCAGCGCCATGCGCCGATTCCTCCACCGAGCGACACGATGCTTTACCAGGTCTATGAATCCCAACGCGCGCTGCTGAGCCCGTTCGCGGAGTTCGCCAGCGCCACATCGAAGCTCTACAACCACCCGCTCTCGCCCTTCGCCCATGTGCCCGGCGCGCAGCGCATGTCGGCCGGGCTCGACCTGATGCACCGGCTCTCGAAAGACTACGAGAAGCCGCAGTTCAACATCACGAACGTGGGTGTCGACGGTGTCGACGTGGCGGTGCAGGAACAGGTGGCCATCGAGAAGCCGTTCTGCCGCCTGCTGCGCTTCAAACGCTTCACCGACGACCTGCCCATGCTCACCCGCATGAAGGACCAGCCCATCGTGCTGGTCGTGGCCCCGCTGTCGGGCCACCACTCGACGCTGCTGCGCGAGACGGTGCGCGAACTGCTGCGAGACCACAAGGTCTTCATCACCGACTGGACCGATGCGCGCATGGTGCCGCAGGCTGCGGGCCCGTTCCACCTGGACGACTACGTGGCCTACGTGCAGGAGTTCATCCGCCACATCGGCCCGGAGGTCAACGTGATCTCGGTGTGCCAGCCCACGGTACCGGTGCTGGCGGCCATTTCACTGCTTGCGAGCAATGGTGAATTCACGCCCCGGACCATGACGATGATGGGCGGCCCGATCGACGCGCGCAAGAGCCCGACGTCGGTGAACAACCTCGCCACGAACAAGCCGCACAGCTGGTTCGAGAACAACGTCATCTACCGCGTGCCGACCAACTACCCCGGCGCCGGCCGCGAGGTCTACCCCGGCTTCCTGCAGCACACCGGCTTCGTCGCGATGAACCCGGACCGGCACCTTTCGTCGCACTACGACTACTTCCTCGACCTGGTGCGCGGTGACGACAGCAGCGCCGAGTTCCACCGTGACTTCTACGACGAGTACAACGCCGTGCTCGACATGCCGGCCGAGTACTACCTCGACACCATCAAGGTCGTGTTCCAGGACTTCGCGCTCGTGAACGGCACCTGGTCGGTGAACGGCCAGCTCGTGCGCCCGCAAGACATCAGCGCGCCCGCCCTGCTGACGATCGAAGGCGAGCTGGACGACATCTCCGGCGCCGGGCAAACACGCGCCGCGCACGACCTGTGCACCGGCATTCCGAAGGCGCGCCAGTTCCACTACGACGTGGTGGGTGCTGGCCACTACGGCATCTTCTCCGGCCGGCGCTGGCGCGAGATGGTGTACCCGACGGTGCGCGACTTCATCGCGAGCCATCAGCCTGCGGCCGCGAACAGCGCCGCCGACGCGCCCGTGGTCAAGCCCGCGGTCGAGCAAGCTGACCCGAAGCCCGTGGCGGTGAGGGCCGTGGCTGACAAGCCGACGGCCGCAAAGCATGCGGTCAAGAAGGCCACGCCCGCAACCGCAGCCAAGAAGGCGGTTCGCCGCCGCAGCTGAAGGTGTGAGCACAGCCGTGCAGGCCCTGGCCGACGCGCTCGACAGCGCGTTGCCCCAGACCCAGTGCACGCGCTGCGGCTACCCCGACTGCAGCCGCTACGCCAGCGCCATCGCGCTGGAGGGCGAGCCCATCAACCAATGCCCGCCCGGCGGCCAGGAGGGTGTGGCCCGCCTTGCGCAATTGACCGGCCGCGCAGCCTTGCCGCTGAACCCGACCCAGGGCCTGGAAGGCGTTCGCCAACTCGCCGTGATCGACGAGGCCTGGTGCATCGGCTGCACGCTGTGCATCGACGCATGCCCGGTCGACGCCATCGTCGGCGCGCCGAAGCTGATGCACACGGTGATGGCGGCGCACTGCACCGGATGCGAGTTGTGCATTCCGGTGTGCCCGGTCGATTGCATCGCGCTGCACCCTGCCAGCGGCACGCGCACCGGCTGGGCGGCGTGGAGCGCCGCGCAAGCCCAGGCGGCGCGCGAACGCTACGCCGCGCACCGGGAACGCGGTCAACGCAAGGCCGAAGAAGAAGCGCAGCGCCTCGACGCATTGGCCCGCGCCCGCAGCCGGCACAATCCGGCCCGATGAAAACCGAGTTCATCGCACCGTTCTTCGCCACGCTCAAGGCCGCCAACCCGCAGCCGAACACCGAGCTCGAATACACCAACGTGTTCGAACTGCTGGCCGCCGTGCTGCTGTCGGCACAGGCCACCGACGTGGGCGTGAACAAGGCGACGCGGCGGCTCTTCGCCGTTGCCAACAGCCCGCAGAAGATGCTGGCGCTCGGGCTCGATGCGGTCACCGAGCACATCCGCACCATCGGCCTCTTCCGCACCAAGGCAAAGAACCTGATGCAGACCTGCCGCATCCTCGTCGAGCAGCATGGTGGCCAGGTGCCGCGCACGCGTGAGGCGCTGGAGGCCCTGCCCGGCGTCGGCCGCAAGACCGCCAACGTGGTGCTCAACGTGGCCTTCGGCGAGCCCACGATGGCCGTCGACACGCACATCTTCCGCGTCGGCAACCGCACCGGCCTGGCGCCTGGCAAGAACCCGCTGGCGGTGGAGTTGCGGCTGCTCAAGCGCGTGCCCGCCGAGTACCTGGTGAATGCACACCATTGGCTCATCCTGCACGGCCGCTACGTGTGCCAGGCACGCCGGCCCCTGTGCGAGCAGTGTCAGGTGGCGACGTGGTGCGACTCGGCGCCTAAGGGGCTGCGCGGCGGTATCGGCGCGAAGATCAGCGCAAAGAGCGGCGCGGGCAACAGCGCCGAGAACAGCGTCAATCGCCGAGGCTGATGCGCTCGCCGTAGCGCACCGCCGCCGGCCACGTTGCCGCAGTCGGTGGCTCGCCGGGGTGGTCCCGCAGCCACAGCGCTGCGCTGATCCATCCCGCGTGGCCGACCGCGCACATCGTTGTGCCGCCGCCCTGCTCGGCCAGCAGCGCAGCGCAGCGCTGCAACAGCGCGGCCACCGGCTCGCCGCCGCCGGGGGCGTGGTGCATGAAGTCGTCGCACCACGCCTGCACCGGCGCTGCGCCGATGCCGGCCCATTCGCAGCCGTCCCACGTGCCGAAGTCGAGCTCGGCGAGGCGCTCGTCGACGACGTGCTGCCAGCCCCAGCGGGCGAGCCACCAGCCGACCGCCGCACCGCGCTCCAACCTGGAGGTGACGACCACGTGCGGCGCACCCGCCGACCTGGCCCAACGGCGCACGCGGTGCGCCAGGCGCTTGGCCTTGCGCCGGTCCACGCGCGCATCGGTGTGGCCCAGGCACAGGCCGGCGACAGCCTGCGGCTTCGGGTGGCGCCACACCACGAGCGTCATGCGAAACGCGCCCACGCCAGCGCGGCCAGCAGCATCAGCAACTCGGTGATCTGCTGCGTGGCGCCCAGGCCGTCGCCGGTGGTGCCGCCCAGGCGAGTCCGTAGCCATGCGCCGCATGCGGCACAGCCCAGCACCGCTGCCGCCGTGCTGACCACGAACCACACCAGCGGCAGCCCGCAGCACGCGGCGGCCAGCGCACCCACCACCAGGGCCGACAGCCACGCCACCACCAGCCCGGCCACCGAGATGCGCTGCGCGAGCGGCTTGGCCTTGGCGTGGGCCAGGTCACCGGCGTACGGCAGGGCGAAGATCAGCGTCGTGGCGGCAGCGCGGCTCGCGGTGTGCGCGAACAGCAGCGCGGGCAAGGCCAACGGTACGGCGAGCGAGGCCATCGACGCGAGCGACGACATGGACGTCAGCGAAGACATGGACGTCAGAGCAAGGAGCGCCGCCGCCTTCAAGCCCAGCACCATCACCAGCGCCAGCGCGCCGTAGCTGCCGATGCGCGAGTCCTTCATGATCTCGAGCGCGCGCTCACGGCTGACCGCGCCGCCGAGCGCATCGAAGGTGTCGGCCAGGCCATCTTCGTGGAACCCGCCGGTGACGAGCATCGTCGCGACCATCGACAAGCCCACCGCGACGGCCGGCGGCCACACCAGACATGCCGCCCACAGCACCCCCGCCCCGACCGCGCCCACGCACGCGCCGACGAGCGGGAAGTAGCGTGCGCTCTGGTTCAACCACTCCGGCTGAAAGCCGACCCACGCCGGCACCGGCACGCGCGTGAAGAACTGCAGCGCGATCAGGAACAGGCGCAGCTCGTGCGTCACTTCGTTCCTCACCCGTCACTGCGCGTCGAAACACCCGCGCTCGAGAAGCTCGCCATCTCGTCCAGCAGCTTCACGCTGCTCACGATCAAGGGCCAGGCCAGCGCCGCGCCCGAGCCCTCGCCCAGGCGCAGGCCGAGGCGCAGCAAGGGCTCGGCGCGCAGGTGCGCGAGCATCAGGCCGTGGCCGGCTTCGTCGGAACGGTGCGCGAACACGCAGGCAGCCAGCACTGCGGGCTCGATGGCCGCTGCCACGACGATGGCCGCGCCGACGATGAACCCGTCGACCACGATCAGGCGCCGCTCCTCGGCCGCCTGCAAGGCCGCGCCCACCAGCATCGCGATCTCGAAGCCGCCGAACGCGGTCAGCGCGCTCGTGGCGTCCACGGCCTCGGGGTGGCGCAGCAACACCGCGCGCAAGACAGTCAGCTTGCGCGCCAGGCCGGCGTCGTCGAGGCCCGTGCCGCGGCCCACGCAGTCGGCAATGTCGCGGCCGGCCAGGCGCGCCAGCAGCAGAGCCGCGCTCGAGGTGTTGCCGATGCCCATCTCGCCCAGCAACACGGCATTGCCCGGCAAGCCACTGACCACTGCGCGGCCGTGCGCGATGGCCAGCGCGCACTGTGCAGCGGTCATCGCGGGGCCGAGCGAGGCATCGGCCGTTCCGGGCGCAACCTTGCGGTCGAGCAACTGCGCGCGTGGTGCAAAGGCGCGTGGCGCGAAGGTGTGCCGCACGCCGGCATCGACCACCGTGAGCGCCAGGCCATGCTGGCGCGCCAGCACGCTGACAGCCGCGCCACCGGCGAGAAAGTTCTCGACCATCTGCCAGGTCACGTCGCTCGGGTAGGCCGACACGCCCTGCGCGGCCAGGCCGTGGTCGGCCGCGAACACCAGCATCTGCGGTTCGCGCAGTACCGGCCGATCGGTGCCCTGCAGCACGCCGATCTGCAAGGCCAGCGCTTCGAGCCGGCCGAGCGAGCCGCGCGGCTTGGTCTTGTCGTCGAGCAGGGCTTGCAGGCGTTGCGCCAGGAGCGCGGAGGTGGTGTCGTTCGCGGTGTCGTTCGCGGTGTCGTTCATCTCGTTCCTCGGGGTCATTGAATCAATGCGTCAAGCACGCCGGGCTGGAAGTGCAGGTCGATGAAATCGGCCAGGCCGTCGAACACCGTGTCGAGCGGCCGAAGCTCGGCACCGAACAGCGCGCGCACGACGGCCTCCGATTCGAACAGGCCGTGGGCGTACGCGCCCAGCACGTTGCCGCGCTGCCAGCCGATCGCGTGGCCTTCGTCGTTGTGCAGCACGGCCGTCATGCCGGTGGCGCCGGCAACGACCTCGGTGCGGCCTTGCCGGATCTCATAGCCACTGAGCATGACGTTCGACAGCGCCGCCCACGGCGCATCGAGCGCTGCGAAGCGCGCCTGCGTGCGCCGCAGCAGCTTGCTGCGCTCGAAGCGCGTCACCAGCGGCAGCAGGCCCAGGCCTTCGACGTGGGTGTGCGGTCGGCCTTCGATGCCATGCTCGTCGATCAGCGTTGCACCTAGCATCTGCAGGCCGCCGCACACCCCGAGCACGCGGCCGCCGGCCTGCGCGTGGCGCAGCACCGCATCGGCCAGGCCGGTGCTTCGCAGCCACGCGAGGTCGCCCGTGGTGTGCTTCGAGCCCGGCAACACCACCCATTCGCAACCGGCCGCTTCAGCCGGCGTGCGGACCCAGCGCAAGCGCACACCGGGGCATTGGCGCAGCGGCTGGAACTCGTCAAGGTTGCTGATGTGCGGGAACGCGATGATGGCGACGTTCACGGCGCCCGTGATGTTCACACCACCCACGCCACTCACCCCCTCGTCGAACACGCCGTCTTCTTCGGGCAGGCCGTGGCCGCGCCACATCGGCAACACCGCCACCGTGGGAACGCCGCAGAGTTGCTGCAACTGCTCCGGGCCGGGTGCCAGCAGGCGGGCGTCGCCGCGAAACCGGTTCAGCACGAAGCCGCGGATCAGCGCGCGCTCTTCCGCCGGCAGCAGGGCGTGCGTGCCGTAGAGGTGGGCGAAGGCGCCGCCCCGGTCGATGTCGGTCACCAAGAGGCACGCCGCACGCACTTCGCGCGCAGTGCGCATGTTCACGTAGTCGCTCGCGTACAGGTTGATCTCGGCCGGCGAGCCTGCGCCCTCGATCACGACCACATCGTTCTCGGCCATCAGGCCGTGCAGCGCGCTGCGCGCGAAGGGCCACAGGCGCTCGCTGCGTTCCCGCCACGGCATCTCGGTCAGTTCTGCGTGCACCTGCCCCATCACGACGACCTGGCTGTGGGTGTCGCGCTCAGGCTTGAGCAGCACCGGGTTCATGCGCACCTCGGGCTCGGCGCGCGCGGCCAGGGCCTGGAAATACTGCGCGCTGCCGATCTCGCCCATCACGCCGCCCGGGCCGGGCACGACACGCGCGTTGTTGCTCATGTTCTGCGCCTTGAACGGCGCCACCTTCGAACCCTGGCGCGCGTACCAGCGGCACAAGGCCGTGGCGAGCCAGCTCTTGCCCGCGCCGCTGGTGGTGCCCAGCACCATGACCGCGCGCGCGGTCATGCCAGGGCCGCTCGCAGCAGCCACACCGCGCAGGCCGCCACCATCGCACATTGCGCTGCAACGGAGGCGGCATGCACCGCACGTGCCGTGTGCGCCGGCGTGGGCGACGGTGCAGCGGCATTCAGCGCGTACAGGCCGGGCTTGCGCAGGCGCACCCCGAGCCGCAACGCCATCGCACCCATCGGCCAACCGCCATTGGGCGACGGGGTGCGCTGCGCTTCGGTGTACAGCGCGCGCCAGTGCGCTGGCCGAAGCGCGGGCCACAGCAGGGCGGCCGTGATGCGCGCCGGCAGCCAGCTCAATGCATCGTCGGCGCGAGCGGCCCACTTGCCCGCCCACTCCCACGCGCCGCGGTAGCCCCACATGGCATCAGCGGTGTTCGCGAAGCGGTACACCACCGCACCGGGCAGGCCTGCCACCGCATACCAGAACAGCGGCGCAACCACCGAGTCGTTCAGGTTCTCGGCCAGGGTCTCGATGGCACTCTCGCGGACCATGCTGGCGTCGAGCTCGTTCACGTCGCGGCTCACGAGCCGGGCGAGTTGCGCGCGGGCTGGGGCCAGGCCACTGGCGGCTGCGCGCTCGACGGCAGCGACCTCGGTGTGCAACATGCGCCACGCGAACGTCGGCTTCAACACCACCGCGAGCAGTGGCACGGCGACCCATGCCGGCAAAGCCAGCAGCGCGTTCTCGATGCCCCAGGCCGCCCCACCCAGAACCAGCGCGAACAGCACCCACGCCGCCGCGCCACCGCCGAATGCGAGCGCTGGCCGCAGGGTGCACAGCCAGCGCCCGAGCGGCGCCAGCGCCCCGCCGAGCCACGCGACAGGGTGCCAGCGGTCGGCCGGCTCGCCGAAGCAGGCGTCCAGCCCCCAGGCCAGCGGCAACGCCAGCGCAGCGAGCCACGCGAAGGTCACGGCGCGGCGCCTTCCTGCAACACGAGTGTCTGCAACACCAGTGTCGTCGGCGCCAGCGGCGGGGACGAGGCCACGACCTGCTGCGGCCCGTTGCTGACGCGCAGCGCCGCTGCGAAGCCTGGCGCGTCGATCACGAAGGTGTGGAACTCGCCGCCCTCGCCCACCGGGCACACGCCCATGGGCAGGCGCGCGAGCAGCGCCGCGTCGTAGTCGGCGCCGCAGAACGACGTATCGAGCCAGCGCGTGTCCACGCAGACCAGCCGGGCACAGATGCCGCGTTCGATGACCTCTTGCGCAAGTGCGGCCCGGAGCTCGCCCCACAACGGGAACAGCGCCACCAGGCCGGCGCGCGCGCAGGCCGGCTCGAGCCAGTCGCGGTGCGCTTGCAGGTCGATGTCGCCGAACACCATGTGCGTGTGGCCGGCGTCGCGCAGGCTCCGCAACGCGGCGTCGAAGACAGTCGCGTACTCGCCCGACCCGGCGAGCGCGGGCACCCACGCGCCGCCCATCGCACGCACTTGCGCGGCGATCAATGCGGGCGGCAACACGTGCGACTTGCTCAGGCCGCCGGCGTCGCACATCGTCAGGAAGCTGCGCACGTCGAGACCGGCATCGAGGGCGCGAAGCCACGCCAGGCACGAGTCCTTGCCCGCGCTCCAGCTGATGGCGGTGACCGGCATCTCGGCGGCGCTCATCAGTCTTCGATCCCGCGCTGCGCCGGCACACCGGCGTTGAAGTGGTGCTTCACGAGCGTCATCTCGGTCACCGTGTCGGCGAGGTCGATCAGTTCCTGCGGCGCCTCGCGGCCGGTCAGTACCACGCTCACGTTGGGCAGCCGCTCGCGCAAGGCAGCCAGCACCGGCGCCAGCGGCACCCAGCCGTAGCGCAGCGGGTAGGTGATCTCGTCGAGCACGACGAGGAAGTGCTCGCCCGCGCGAATGGTCTGCTCGGCGCGTGCCCAACCGGCAAGCGCAAGTTGCGCCGAGTGTTCGAGGTCGCGGCTCTTCCAGCTGAAGCCGTCGCCCAGGCCTTCGATGGGCACGCCGAGCTGTTCGAACATGCGGTGCTCGCCGAAGCGTGCGGTGGGCACCTTCATGAAGTGGTAAATCTTGACTGGCTTGCCGCGCCCGTGCGCGCGCAGCGCCAGGCCGAACGCGGCCGTGCTCTTGCCTTTTCCGTTGCCGGTGTGAATGAGCACCAGGCCGCGGCGTTCGCCGGTGG
>Ga0209512_1001352_pt1 | contig 30675 bp, 28 predicted proteins | sample frozenSSSSmetaG_FD_184142 | JGI IMG/M metagenome (GOLD analysis project Ga0209512, IMG submission 184142) | Glacier valley bacterial and archeal communities from Borup Fiord, Nunavut, Canada, to study Microbial Dark Matter (Phase II) -... | ecosystem: Environmental > Aquatic > Freshwater > Ice >...
ACCCGTGGTATGACGCTACCACCCCGGCCGATACCGACATGTATGTTCTTTCCGTTTCCCCGGAAGACGCGCCCGACAAGGCCGAATACATCGAGATCCTCTTCGAAAAAGGCAACGCCATCGGCCTCAAGCACGACAACCTCGACGCCCTCCTCACCGAACTCGGCGACGTCAATTCCACCGGCCACCAAGACGGCTACGCCCTCCTAACACCCTACGGCGTCATGCGTGTCCTCAACCTGCTCGGCGGCCGCAACGGCATCGGCCGCGTCGATATCGTGGAAAACCGCTTCGTCGGCATGAAATCCCGCGGCATTTACGAAACTCCCGGCGGCACCATTCTCCTCGCCGCCCACCGCGACCTCGAAACCCTCGTCGTTGACCGCGAGTCCATGCACATCCGCGACAGCCTCATCCCGAAATACGCCCAGTTAGTTTATAACGGTTTCTGGTTCGCCCCCGAGCGCCTTGCCATCCAGGCCCTCGTCACCGAAACACAAAAAACAGTGACAGGCGAAGTCCGCATGAAGCTCTACAAAGGCAACGTAATGCAAGCCGGCCGCCGCAGCCCGTTCAGCATGTATTCCGAAGCCGTCGCCACCATGGAAGGCGGCCAGGAAGAAGCCTACAACCAGGACGACGCCACCGGCTTCATCGCCCTCAACGCCCTCCGCCTCAAAGCCACTGCCCGCCAGGGCAGATGAGGCGTGATACAGGCATTCCTGCCTGTTCTTCATTCCCGGCAAAAAAGCCGCCCCCAGTTCGTCCGGGTGCGGTTTTTTCATGCACTCGCAATCAAGGCTCAAAAGATGAGTAGCATTCCAAAACACCACCAACTGCCATCAGCGCGCCGAGGAGTTCGGTGGAGAATTTCACAGGGCTGGCACTCGATGTTTCCACAAACAAAACCAACTCCTCATATGAAACATGCGAGGTCTCAATCAATCTCAGCGCATCCACAGCACTTGGTTCCCATTCCACACCACACAGCAGTTCCATGACGCAGAGTCCTAGATCAGGTCTGAGAAATTCAAAGCCATTCGGTAACGCTCCATGTGGTTTGACCACTCGGCTGAGAGAATTGGTGATAGCCATGGTGAATTTTAAGATAGATGTGCTGAAGTAAGAAATAGGGATTTTATTGTTTAGTATTATTGACCGGGAGATCCTCCACAAAGGAAACCAGTGTTACCGTCGATTGCGGCGCGTTTGCATCGGGCATCTTCAGAGTGAGAATAAAGGAGTTGGCAGTTTGATCAGAAGTTTCAGTGAAGGTGATAAAAAAAATGAGGTGACGCCCTTGAATCCATTCTTTGGGACGAATAAAAAGTGCCCGTAATTCGGAGGTGAGATGGGGTTTGATGAGTGGCATGAGATCGGGAAACGCCAGCTCTTGAACATTGTCATTCTTTTCCCCGCTCAACAGATAGAGGGATGTTACCCCAGTTCTTTTTGACTCACGTTCGAAGACGGCGACAAATTTGGAATCGTGGCTCCACAGGCACCTGAAGTCCGTGGGATTGGCAGCCAGCTTGAAGGGGACGTAACCCTGCGCACTTCTTGAATAAAGCGGCTTGTCCGAGCCAAGGGTCCTGAGGGCCAGTTGGAATTTTCGGTCATCCTTATTCGCATCGTCAAGGATCAGGACCACTTCGTGGTTGGCATCCGGTGCCATGCATTCTTCGGTCTTTTTTTCGGCGGCACCGGATTCCGCTATCAGAAGCGACACGGCGAGGATCATCATTTTCAGCGCCAATCCTTGCGTTCTCATGTATGCAGAATGTGGATTCTTCCTTTTTCTGGCAACGTAGAACTGCACATCTTTAGCGGGAATTTGTTAGTCCTGGTCTCAGGAGACCAGGTTTTCGGCAGAAATAAGAATCGGGTTGAGAGGCGGGATGATAGCGCGCATGGAAGTCTGGGTCATGAGACGTTTCCTGGCTGTCTGCTTGGTAAGGCAAAAATCGCCATGCATTGCCGAAAATTACGGTGGCGGGAGCGTGGGCTGCCATCCATGCTCGGCGCAATTCCATGAAATACCGTCCTCTTGGTTCCACCGGTCTTGAAGTCTCCGTTCTGGGTTTCGGCGCGTCGTCGCTGGGCTCGGTTTTCCGCCAGGTTTCCCTGGATGACTGCTGTGCCACGGTGCAGGCGGCCCTCGAAGGGGGCATGAATTTCATCGATGTTTCACCTTCTTACGGCGAGACGCTGGCGGAACTTCGGCTCGGTCGGGCGCTTGAAGGGGTGAAACGGGATTCCTACATCCTCGCCACAAAAATCGGCAGCTACAGCGAGCCGCGTGGTGACTACGATTTCTCCCGTGCCAGCACCGAACGCAGCGTGGAGCACAGCATGAAGCGGCTCGGCGTGGATTACATCGACCTGATCCAATGCCACGACATCGAGTTCGCCGATCACGATGTGATCATGAACGAGACCTTGCCGACACTGCACCGTTTGAAAGAGCAAGGCCTCGTCGGGCACGTCGGCATCACCGGCCTGCCCTTGAACATTTTCTCTTCCATCCTCGACCGCGTCCCGCCGGGAGTGGTGGAAACGATCCTCTCTTTTTGTCACTTCGAGCTGAACAACACCGCGCTCGCGGACATGGTGCCCTATCTCAAGGAAAAGGGCGTGGGCATCATCAACGCCTCGCCCACCGGCATGGGACTGCTGACGCACCGGGGCGCGCCCGCGTGGCATCCATCCACCAAAACGATCCAGGAAGGTTGTAAAAAAGCCGTCGATCACTGCAACTCGAAGGGCGTGGACATCGTGAAACTCGCGGTGCAGTTCTCTTGCTCCCATCCGGACATGGCGAGCACGCTTGTCGGCAGCGCGAACCCACAGAACATCCGCGACAACATCGCCTATCTGGCGGAGCCGATGGACCAGCAGCTTCTGGCTGAAGTGATGGAAATCCTAAAACCCATCCGCAATTTCAACTTCACCCGCGGCCTGCCGCAGCATCGGGATCCGATCCTCGGCGCCTAGCAATCAGTTAGCAGCAACGCGCCGCGGATTCCTGCTTCCTGGCCGAGCGCGGGAGGCACCGTGTAGTCTTCCTCCATCGCCTGCGGATAGTAACCCGCCGCGATTTCCCGCAGGCGGGTGTTGATCTTTTCATGCAGGCCTTCCGCTTGCGAAACGCCGCCGCCGACGATGACTTTGGACGGGGAAACGACCGCCATCAGTGAAAGGATGCCGTGGGCGAGATACCACGCCTGGGTCTCCCATGCGGGATGCTCCGCTGGAAGTTCGTCGGCGGGTTTTCCCCAACGCGCGGCGATGGACGGCCCGCTGGCGAGACCTTCGAGGCAGTCGGCGTGGAAGGGGCACACTCCGGGAAAATCATCGCCGGGCATGCGGGGGACCTTCAGGTGGCCGAACTCCGGGTGAAGTGCGCCGTGGATGAGATGGCCGCCTGATAGGATTCCCGCGCCGATGCCGGTGCCGATGGTGATGTAGGCGACGTCGTCGAGTCCGGCGGCCGCACCGATCCTCGCTTCTGCCAGAGCGGCGGCGTTGACGTCGGTATCGAGCGTGAGTTTCGCGTTAGAAAATGCTTCCGCCAGTGAGTCCGTCAGCGAGAACCCCTCCCAGCCCGGTTTCGGCGTGGCGAGGATTCGGCCGTAGTTTTCCCGCCCGGGTACGATGCCGACGGGGCCGAACGCGCCGATGCCGATAGCGTCCGGCGTGCCATGGCCGCGCAGCCAGTCGATGGCGAAGCCCAGCGTTTTTACCGGGTCCTGCGTGGGGAACCGGCACTCCTCGATGATCCCGCCTTCCACAGTGCCGATGGCGACTACGGTTTTTGTGCCTCCCAGTTCGATGCCTGCGATCATGATGTTAGTTCAGCGCGCTGTTGCGGCGGCTTCGAGAGCCTCCTTGGTGATGCGGGTGATTTCCGCCCATTTGCCTTCGTTGACGAGTTGCTTGTCCACCATCCACGAGCCACCGATGGCGGCGACGACGGGAAGTTTCAGATAGCTCGCCAGATTGGCGGAAGTGATGCCGCCGGTAGGGATGAACTTCACGCCGGTGTGGCCGTAGGGGCCGGCGAGGGATTTGAGCATGTTAGTGCCGCCTGCTGCCTCGGCGGGGAAAAACTTGAGCAGCTTGCAACCGAGCGAGAGAGCTTGTTCCACGTCGCTGGGTGTCATCACGCCGGGCGAGAACTGGAGGCCAGCTGCTTTCGCTTTCGCGATGATGTTAGGATTGAGGCCGGGGGCGAGTCCGAAGGTGGCTCCGGCGTCCCTGGCGCGCTGGACCTGGTCGGTTTCCAGCAGGGTTCCGGCGCCTAGCAGGATTTCGGGAAAACGCGCGGCAATGCGTTTGATCGACTCCTCGGCGGCGGCGGTGCGGAAGGTGATTTCCATGATGTCGAGGCCGCCGGCGAGCAGAGCTTCGGCGAGTGGTTCGGCAGATTCGACATGGTCGAGGACGACGACGGGGACAATGCGTTTGGCGAGGATGCGGTCGATCATGGTTTGTTGGTGGGAAATGTGTGAAGTTGTGAAACGGGCCCGCAATGATAAAGCAAATGGTGCGTTAACTATGGAAACTACCGCGCATCAATCGGGCTGAGCGTGGGCGATGTAGGCGCTTTCGCGTAGCACGATCAGCTTTCGCTTCGAGAGCAGCAGCCAGCACTCGCGCGCGGTGCCGAGCACGATGATGGAAACGAAGAACAGGAAGGTGACGGTCACCGCGACATCGACGCGGGCGTTGAAGAGCGAAGTTTCGGCGGCTTTGAGGGCGGTGCCACTGAGGCCCTTGGCGATGAGAGCCTGTTGTTTTTCGATTTCCGGGAGGAACCCGGCGGCTCCGGCGGAGAAGAGTTTCAGATAACCGGCGGAAAACGTCACGACGGTGAGGAACAGCATTGGCACGGCGGTGACCCAGCAGTAACGGGCCTTCCCCATCTTGATGAGGACCACGGTGCCGAGGCAGAAGGCGATGACGGCGAGAAGCTGGTTCGAGATCCCGAAGATCGGCCACAAACTTTTGGCGATGCCCGCAGGATCAAGCGCTCCCTGATAGAGGAAGAAGCCCCAGGCGGCCACGAGCAGGCCGGTGGCGGTGACGTTGCCCACCCACGAGCCGGTGTCCTTCAGCTTCGGAGAAATCTGACCTAGCAGATCCTGGAGGATGAAACGTCCGACCCGTGTGCCGGCGTCGAGCGTGGTCAGGATGAACAAGGCCTCGAACATGATGGCGAAGTGATACCACAGCGAGAGCGCGGTTTTTCCCGGGATGACCCTGGCGAAGAGATGCGCCATGCCGACGGCGAAGGTCGGGGCACCGCCGGTTTTTCCGACCATCGTCGGGTAGTCGTTCACCACGGTGCCGTCGGCGAGCTTGACGGTGGTGGGCTCGCCCATGTCGCGCGTCATCCGCAGCATGTCTGCGTGGGTGACGGCGTAGGTGTTGTTCGCGTCGATGTTGCTGATTTTCGCGAGCTGGCTGGTGAGTGCCGCGGTGTCGCCGGGAGGGACGGGGGAGTTGATCGCGAAATATTCGCCTGGCGCTAGGGCGCAGGCGGCGATGATGGCCATCAGGGAGACGAGCATTTCCACGATCATGGCGCCGTAGCCGACGAGGCGGATGTCCTTTTCCCTGGCTAGCAGTTTTGGCGTTGTGCCGGAGGAAATGAGTGCATGGAATCCACTGATTGCCCCGCAGGCGATGGTGATGCAGACGAAGGGAAACACGGGCCCGGGCACGACGAAACCGCCGCCGTGGATGAACGGCGTCATGGCCGGCATGTGCAGCGGCGGAGCGAGGAAGACGATGAAAACACCGAGGATCGCCACGGTGCCGAGTTTCATGAACGTGCTCAGATAATCGCGAGGGGCGAGCAGCATCCAGACCGGCAGCACGCTCGCGGCGAAGCCGTAGATCATGATGGCCCAGGCGAGCTGCGTGGGCTTCAGCGTGAGCGCTTCGACCAACGCAGGTGGAAGATATTTCCCGGCGACCACCGCGGCTAACAAACCGACGACTCCGAAAACGGATGCCGCGGTGACGCTGACTTTTCCGCTCTTGATCATCAGACCCATGATGAAGGCGAGGGGAATGGTGGCGGCGATGGTGAAGAGTCCCCACGGACTTTCTGCCAGAGCCTTGACGACGACCAGACCGAGCACGGCGAGCAGGATCGTCATGATGGCGAGCAGGCTGATCATGGCGATGAGGCCGATGACCGGATTCATTTCCTCCTTCAGCATCTGGCCTAACGATTTTCCGTTGCGCCGCATCGACGCGAAAAGAATCACCGAGTCATGCACGCCGCCGCCGAGGGTGGCCCCCACAAGAATCCAAAGCGTGCCGGGCAGATAGCCGAACTGCGCCGCAAGCACCGGCCCGACCAGTGGTCCCGGCCCTGCGATGGCGGCGAAGTGGTGGCCGAAGACGACCCACTTCGGTGTCGGGACGAAATCCTTGCCGTCATCACACGTCACTGCGGCGGGAGCGCGGTTGTCATCGATGGTCAGCACCTTCGCCATCAGCCACGCCGAGTAAAATCGATAGGCCACGGCGAACGTGCAGACGCCGGCGACCACCAGCCACAGGGCGTTGACCGGTTCACCCCGCTGGAACGCGGCGACTGAAACGGCGGTCATTCCTAGCAGGGATACTGCGATCCATAGGGTGATGCGGGCGAACTTGGGCATGCCCGTAGGGTCACAAAGTTGCATGAATCACGTCGAGCAGGAATATCCCGGGCTCAGAGGTCGTAGCAACGCACCGCATTGTTGTGAAGGATCGCGCCTTGCTCATCGGACGACAGCTCGGCGACGAAGCGGCGGACCATGTCAGCCCAGGATTTGTAGGAATCGATGCGCAGAAGGCAAACCGGCCAATCGGTGCCGAATAGCACGCGGTCGGGCCCGAAAAGCGCGAGGGTTTCCTCGAAATAACCTCGCAAGGTGGCTTCATCGATTTCGTCATCGCGAACTTCAGTGACCATGCCGGAAATCTTCACACCGAGGATGTTCTCGCGTTTGGCGAGTTCGGTCATGCCGGTTTTCCATGCAGGATCGATTTTCCCCCTGCGGATTTCCGGCTTGGCGATGTGGTCGATGATGATGCCGAGATCCGGTTGACGATCGACGAGTTGGATGGCGACAGGAAGCTGCCGTTGGAAAAGCAGCAGGTCGAAGCGCAGATCCAGATCGGGAAGGAGGGAAAGGCCGTGATGGAAGTCGTCACAGAGGAAATAACTATCAGGCTCGCCCTGAAGGACGTGCCTGACGGCTTTGAATTTCGGATGCGCGGCGAGGCGGCCGAGCGGCTCGCTGACATTTTCATCAACGACCGGCACCCAGCCGACTACGCCAGCGATGAGTTCCGTGGAATCCGCCATCGAGAGCAGCCAGTCCGATTCGTCCAACACCTGGCGCGCCTGCACCACCACTGTGGCCTCGACACCGGCAGCCGACGTCGCTTTCTCCAGCTCGGCGACGAGTTGGTTCTTCGCCAGCGGCGTGCCCGGGGGAATCCAGTCGTATTCCTCCGCGGAGTAATTCCAAAGGTGGTGGTGGGAATCGATCACAGGAACAGCGGCTTCATGTGGCGGTCCAACAGATTCCCGGTGACGTTCTTGGCAACGACGGCCGAGTTGTCATGCAGCGCCTGGATGTAGGTGTCACCCATCTGCGCGGCGATTCTGAAACCGACGTGCAGCAACTGGCGGAGGTCTGCGTTGTAGCCGGGGTTCGATTGATCGTGGCGCAGCGCGTCGGTGAACTGCGTGCTGGTCCAGCCGTTGACAGTTTCGGCGGGCGGGAGCTTCGCATCGCTGATATCGATGACGGTGGCGTAAGGTTCGCAGAGCGCTTCCTTTTTCTCCAGTGCCTTCGCGTAGATCTGCTTGGCCAGTTCTAGCCCGCTGCCGCCTGCTTCCGCGAGGCCGACGATCTCTTCCAGCCAGTTGGTGCCCGCCGTCTTGATATGAAGCCCGGCGCCGGTGCGCTGGATAGCCTTTTTGATGATCGGATAGATCGAGAACTTGTCGGAGCCTGAGTGCACCGAAAGCTTCAGCGCGGCAGGGAGTCCGTAGGTCTTGATGGCGTGCGCGATGACGGCGAGATCGTCGTTGAATTCCTTTTCGAACTGCACCGGATCGCCGACATAATCGACGCCCTTGTTGAAGCGGCCGGTGAACTTCGGTGCAATCGTCTGGATCGGAATTCCCTGATCGGCGATGGCGGCGAGGATGATCAGCATTTCCGGCGGAGTCTGCGGGCTGTCGGTTTCGTCCATCGAGACTTCGGTGACGAAATTGTCGGTGCCGTCGTTGGCCGTGACGATGTGTTGATAGATCGCGGCAGCCTTCTGGGTGGCCTTGAGGAACTGGTTCGCCGTCTTCTCGACGTCGGCGCGGGTGATTTCGAATGGCTTTTCAATTCCTTCGATGGCGACGGTGCCGATCAGTTCCGGATGTTTCGCGATGAAAGCGGCAACGTCGGCCGGATCGGCGGCTTCGCCGATGTCGTCGGCGACGTCGAGCGTGAAGAAATCGCAGGGCGCGACGAAGCGGTCCACGGTGGAGAGATTGATGTGGTCGGCATCCAACAGATACTCGCCGGTCCAGCCGAGGTCGGCCACAGCCTTGTCGGCGGCTCGGCGGGTCTGGATGGGCTCGGAACCGATGATGTTGTGCTCGCGGTTCGACTTGTTCCAGACGGGAACGATGTCGATGCCGAGTTTCTTGGCTTCGATGAAGGCGGTAAGCTGGGCGTGCGCGCCGTTGGCGAAACGATCGCCGACGCCGAAAGTGTATTTAGGGCAGATTTTCATGTTACAGATGGGTTGTGTTAGTTCACTTCGATGATGGCTTTGATTGCGCCGAGCGCGGGATCGGTGAATTTCTCGAATTCGGCGGCTACGTTTTCAAACGCGATGCGGTGGGTGATCCACAGGTCCGTGTTGATTTTTCCCTCGCGGATCAGTTGGATGATGTTTTCGAAATCCTCAGGCATGGCGTTGCGCGAGGCGAGCAAGGTCAGCTCGCGGCGGTGGAAAACCGGCGCGTGCGGGAAGGTGAGATCGGAGGTGGTGATGCCGACGTAAACCACGCGCCCGGTGAAGGCGGCGTAAGTGAAGCAGGTGGACATCGACTTCGGGCTGCCAGTGGCGTCGATGATGACATCTGCGAGCCGGCCGTCGGTGATTTTTTCCAGCTCCGCGAGATGTGAGTCGTCGGGTTTGAACTGGATAGTGTGTTTGATGCCGAGGTTTTTCTGACAGAACTCGAGGCGGCTCTCGACCATGTCCATCACGACGGTTTTCACGTCCATCAGTTTGAGAAACTCCAGGCAGGCGAGGCCGATCGGACCGGCACCGATCACGAGCACGGTTTCTCCCGGCTGGGGATTCCCGCGTTGCACGGCGTGGTAGCCGATGGCGAGGGGTTCGACGAGGGCGAGTTGGTCGTAGGAAAGATCGTTGCCGACATGCAGCTTGCGGGCGGGAACCGCGAAGACTCCCTTGCGCAGGCCGCCGTTGTTATGGACGCCGATGACCTGCACGCCGGGGCAGCAGTTGACCGCGCCCTTTTTTGAGGTCGGGGTTTCCAGATCGTTGACGTAGGGCTCTAACGAACACTTGTCACCCGCCTTCACGTTCGTCACATCATCCCCCACGGCGACTACTTCGAGGCCCAGCTCGTGGCCGGGCGTGCGCGGATAGGCGAAGAACGGGAATTTCCCCAGATAGCAGGCAAGATCGGTCCCGCAGATCCCCATGCGGTGGGTGCGGACGAGCGCCTCGCCTGGGCCGGGTGCAGTGGGTTCGGGCACGTCGATGATGCGGATTTCCTTCGGTGCTGTGAACTGGATGGCTTGCATGTTTTGTCAGATTTTCCCTGTCCCGAGAACCGAGCGGACGGATGAAATGGTCTGGCGGGCTGCGGTTTCAGGATCAGGCAGGGGAAAAATCTCGGCGGAGAGATATCCTGAGTAAGAGATATCCTGAAGCGCTGCAATCACCTGTTTGTGATCGGTGTGGCCGAAGCCCATGGCCTGCCTGTTGGAATCCGCGTAGTGCACGTGACCGATGCGCGGCCCGGCCTCACGGATCGTGGCGGCGAGGTTGGTTTCCTCGATGTTCATGTGGAAGAGGTCTGCCAGTAGGGCGACGTTATCGAGTCCATGCACTTCGAGAAAACGCTTCGCATCACCGAGGCGGTTGAAAAAGTTGGTTTCGTAGCGGTTCAGCGGCTCGTAGAGGAATGGCACGCCGTGAACTTCTGCAGCATCGGAGCAGCGGCGGAGTCCTGCAACGAGGTGCTCGACGGAATCCGGCCCGGTGCTTTTTCCCTGCATCGAACCAAGGATCGCCGGGGCCTTGAAGTGTGCGCCAAAGTCGATCATCGACAGCACGAAATGCAGTGCCTTTTCGCGGAGTTCCTCCGACGGATCCGTGATGGAAAGTCCGTGCCGCAGCATGCCTGCGCCGGTGCCCACGGCGGCGATTTTGAGGCCGTGGATGGTTGCTAGAGATTCCACCTGCTTCACCGAAACGAAATAAGGATCCGGTAGGAAAAGCTCCACCGCATCGAATCCGAGTTCGGCTGCCATGGCGAATGCTTCGGGCAACGGCGTGTGGAAAACGAAAGGGCCGCCCGCTTCCGGGACCTGGGAGAGGGTGACGGCGGTCTTGATCGAATGTATCGCGATTTTCATCGGAAGATTGATAATCGGTTGTCCAGCACCTGAACATGGAAAAAACCGGCTCATTCCCGCCATGTGGCACAAACCGCTGCTTAAAATGACGATGCCATGGGGGGATCCCAGTCCAGAGCGCACGAAGTGGGCCGCACTCCGATCCGCACGTGCGATGGTGTGTTCATCGGTCGTGGAAAGCGTGGAGGGAAAATGCAACCGCCGTCGAATCTAACGAAAATCACTCCGCCCGCGAAAGCCGGGTAATGCCGCGTTTCAAAAGCTGGTTGTCCACGGCGGTCGATACCGCCTCGTCCAGATAGATTGTAAAGTCCTCTTCCGCGAACTCGATGGAATGCTGCTCGGACAGATTGCCTTTGAACGCACTGGCCATGTCCTTCATATTCCTGATTTCCTTTCCGTTCACCTTGCGCACGATCAGGTTGCGGAGACTCTCGTAACCGACCGTCGCCGGCGTGGGGATTGACGCGCTGAGGAAAACGATGCGGTCCACCTTGCCCTCGTATTTTTCCGGGTTCTCCAAAGCATCGAGGAAATTCAGTGGAGCGCGGGCCGCCCAGTCCTCGCCGAAAGATTCCAGCAGCGGGCGCGACAGTTCTTGGAAAACCAGTCCGCCCTTGATCAGGAAATTGGGAGCTCTGCCGAAGTTGTAGTTAGGCACCAGACGCGAACCTTCTTCTTCACGGGTGAGCGTCGCCTTGACTTCCAGAGGTTTGCCGTCGCGCCACAGTGACAGCGTGATGACATCGCCCGTGAATTTTTCCCCACGGATCAAATTGCCCCACGAAAGGCTGCCGTAGTTGGGATGCTGATAGAAGCCGCGGCGGTCAATGGCGTGCCCGTCCACGGCCAGCAGAACATCGCCCTGCTTGATTCCCGCAAGGTCCGCCGCGCCGCCCTTGCGGACGTTGCGGAGGTAGAGGCCGCCCTGGTCGTCGGTGAGCTTGAGCCATTGGCGGAACGAGTTGTCCTCGGTGCGGGCGATCAAAACTCCGAGGCTGGGAAAGCCCTTGTAATTTCCACTGGCGGCTTCCTTGAGAAAGCGGCTCACGATGTCGGTGGCGGCGACGTCGCAGATCTGGTCCTTCGAATTATAACTGATGAGCACCCCGGCGAGCTTGCCGTCCTGCAGCACCGGCAGCGAGAAACTGCTGGTCGCGCTCTGCATCGACGCCTTCACCATGTAAGTTAGAAAACTCTGGCCGGGCAGGAAATTCGATGTCACGTCGATGCTCTGTAGCATGCCGGGCGTCAGAATCGACTGGCCGTTTTCCTCCACCTGCAGCATCTCCAGCGTCTGGCCGATCTTCGGCGGTGCGGTGAGCGCGAACGGAACGGTCTTTTCAAACAACGCATTTCCTTCTTTCTCGTTCGCCGGTCCTAACAAAGCGAGATTCGCCTCGTAGTCCACTGCGATGACCTTCGCCTGCGCGAACTTCGTGCCGTCCGTTGACTCAAGTTCCAGATAGGTCGAGTCCGCGACGAGTTCCGAAGTGGTGAGCACCTGCTGCGGTCCGACGACTGCCGCCAGCGCGCGGCGGTGGCTGGGTGGATTTTTCTCCCAGGGCTGGCCCGCGTTCCAGGATTGCAGGGTCGAGTTGATGCGCACCACCGAGTTCTTCTCATCCGGCCGCGGCTGTGCAACCGGCGTGGTTTTGGTTTCCTGTTTGGGCGGCTGGCAGGCGGTCAGTGCGAGCAGCACGGGAAGAAGTTGGATGTGACGCATGGAAATGTTATGAAAATGTTAGTAAGTCACTTCAAGCCGAGTACGTCCTGCATGTCGTAGAGGCCTACCGGCTTCTCCTCCAGCCACAGCGCTGCGCGGACGGCTCCAGAGGCGAAAGTCATGCGGGACGACGCCTTGTGGGTGAGTTCGAAGCGCTCCCCATCGGCGGCGAAGAGCACCGTGTGGTCGCCGACGACATCGCCGCCGCGCAGGGTGTGCATGCCGATCTCACGCGGCTTGCGCGGCCCGATGTTGCCGAAACGGCCGTGTGCGATGTCCTCCTTGTAGGAGGTGTTGGTTTCATTGTTGAGGATTTCCAACAGCGTGCGTGCCGTTCCTGACGGAGCGTCGATCTTGTGCTTGTGGTGCATTTCCGTCACCTCGATGTCGAAGCGGTCTTGCGTCAGGATGCGGGCGGCCTGGCGGGTGAGCCAGAACAGCGTATTGACGCCGACAGAATAGTTAGAGGCGCAAACGATGGGAATGACTTTCGCCGCTTCATAAATCACGGCGCGCTCCTCGTCGGTGTGGCCGGTGGTGCCGATGACAAGGCGGGTGCCGTGCTTCAAGGCCGCTTCCACCAATGGAGTGGTGAACGAATGGATCGTGAAGTCGATCACGCAGGAAGCCTTTGAAATCGCGGCTTCCAGATCCTCGCCGGCATCGTGGGTGGCGGTGACGGCGACGTCGGGTTGCGCGGCGGCGGCTGCGATGACGGCCTGGCCCATGCGGCCGGACTTTCCTGTGACGAGAAGATTCAACATGGTGTGATGGTGCGGGTGGAAATCAGTGAAGGGAGTCTTCGTAGATGAAGTGCTTGAGCTGGAGCTGGTTTGCGCGTGTAGCGGCTTCCTCGGCGCGCGGCCCCTTGAATGAAGCGATTTTTTCGGCAATGGCAACGGCGGCGGGCCAGCGTCCGGCTTTTTCCAACAGGCTTAGTGCCTTGAAGCCGCAGAGTTCGAAGTATTCCCACTCGGTCGGTGGCGTGGTGGTCTCAAGCACGGAATAGAAGGCGACGAAGGCCTGGCTCTCGCGCTTTTTGTTTGGATCTTTCGGATCGGGCAATTGTTCCAACGCGAGACCGCGGAGGTATTGCAGGCGGTGGATGAGCGCCGGATGCTTCTCGGCGTAGGGCAGGAGCTGGTCGTAGATTTCCAGTGCCTGGACCAGCGAGTTCTGGCTCGTGCTGCCCTGGGCGTAGAGCGCCTGTCCTAGCAGAAGTCCGGCGGGCAGGCGCAGCGGATCGGTCTTCGGCATCGAGTCGAACCACTTGCGCAGGAAGGTCGTGGCTTCCGCGAAGTGGTACATGTTCTTGATGAGGTGATCGGCCTTTTCCAGGCGGGCGATCGAAACCAGCGGCCCTTGCAATGCGATTGCCTTGTCGAACAGAACGAGTGCTTCTTCTTTCGAAGAAACCGTGCCGACCAGCGCCGCCGAGCGGGCTGCCAGAAGCCATGCGGCCTGGGCACGTCCCGGATCGGAATCGGACGCGGCGAGTTTTTCGAGAACCAACCGGGCCGGGTTGTAGTCCTTTGTTTCGAAAAGATTCCTTCCCAAGGTCAGAGCCGCATCGGCGGCAGCTGGGTCCGCCGGATGGTGGTCAATGATCGAGCGGGCGAGGGTGATCGTGGCCGCGGAGTCTCTTGATAGATCGGCCACGCGTAAACGGGCGAGGGCGATGCCGGCGGGCGGAAGGGTGGATAGCGATTCCGGTTTGGCGTCCAGCGCATCGAGCTGCGCGCGTGCGGCGGCCAGATCCGGCGGAGGGCTGGTCAATGCGGCGTCTGCGGCGGCGAGGCGGGCTTCGGGGATTCTCGGGTGTTCGGGGTATTTCGCGATGAAATCTTCGATCACCTTTTTCGCATCCGCCGGTGGGGTGGTGGAGAGGGCGCGTTCCAGTTCCAGATCGGTTTCGAGTTCCTTGTCCTTCGTGCCACTTGTTTGTTGAATCAAGGTGACGCCGTGAAGCTCGCCACTGCGCAGGCGCGCGATTCCCGCATTCAATCTGGCTGATGCCGACGCGCCGTCCGTCAGCGCGGACGCGGCTTCGTCGAAAAGCCTGACCGCCTGCTTCGTGTCGCCTTTCTGATAGGCGCTGCGGGCTTCGAGAAACGCAGCCTCGCCGCGCAGGATCGGGGATTCCGCGATTTCGCGAAGCGTGTCTAGCAGAGTGAAGGCCCGGTCCGCCGCTCCGTCGTCCAGGGACCAGCGCGCCATTTGATAGAGCGCGCGGTTGGCGAGGAAATGACCGGCATATTCCAAACGCAGCCGCGTGATGAGCAGGCGGCCCCGGGCTTTGGCTTCCGGCGTGCCGATGCGGTGCAGTCCTACCGCCCGGGTGAAGAGAGAGAATGCTAGCAGATCGCTCTTTTTCGCCTCGTTGGGCCACCACACGGAGGTGACCGTCGATTCCGAATCCGATGGAAGGGGAGCGATCAAGCCGAGCGCCGGGGCCTCGGGCTGCGTGATCCACTTGTCGAGTTGTTCGAGAACCGGATCGGTCGTGGTCGGGACCGCGGGCAGCCATTGTTGGAGCCGCTTGAACATCGCCTCCAGTGCGGGCGAATCCGGGTGATCCTGAATGAAAGTGAGCAGCGATTTCGATGCGCTTTCGGAGTCACCTTGGGCCTGCGACGCATCGGCCAGTCCGATCGCGGCGGCGTGATAGTGCTCGAGCGACTGGCCCTGCGGCTGGCTGACGAGCGTCTGAAACGCAGTGGCGGCTTCGGAAAAGCGGCGCTCGGTCAGCAGCAGGTTCGCCTCCAGAAACGCCGCAAGTGGACGATCCGCGGCTGCCACGTCTGCGGTCGCGGGCATCAGCTTCCGCGCGTCGGCCGGGCGGTCGAGATCGAGCAGGATTTCCACCTCCGTCAGCCGCGCGCGGTTGGCGGTTTGCTGGTTCGGATCGCCCGCGAGTGCGGAAAGGGTTTCCAGCGCGTCGTTGGATTTACCAAGCGAGAGTTGCAGACTCGCCTTGGAAAACCCGGCTTCCGCGCGGTGGGGTGCGTTCGGTTCCGCTAGCAGATGTGAGAAAATTTCCACCGCCTCGGCGAACCGGCCCACGCCCGCGACCGCCTGCGCTTTCCAGAACAGGCTCTCGGGATGCTTTGAAACGAACGAGAGATTCAATAGCTCGATCGCATCCGCCGCTTTGCCCGCACGGATCAGCGATTCCGCGAGGCGGAGCGCGATTTGCGGCTTTTCATCCGCCGTCAGCGATGGATCGGAAAGGCATTCGCGAAAACGCAGTTCCGCCACTTCCCACAGGCCGCTGGCCAGCGCTTCGTCACCATTTTCCTGAAGAGTGGCCAAGCCCTGTCCGTGCAGCGCGCACTGCGACGCCAGCAGGAGGATGGGAAAAAGCGGCCGAATCTTCATTGGACGCGAAAAACCTAGGAGTATGTCACGCCCATTGCCAGTAAAACCACGGCGTCAGCCGCAGGTCCCGAACAGGCGGTCTCCGGCGTCTCCCAGACCCGGCAGGATGTAGCCGCGGTCGTTGATACAGCGGTCGAGCGCGGCAGTGTAGATCTGCACGTCCGGATAGGCGTCCTCCAGCGCTGTGACGCCTTCGGGTGCGGCGACGAGGCAGGCGAAGCGGATGGATTTCGCCCCCACTTCGCGCAAGCTGCGGACCGCTTCGATGGCGGAGCCACCGGTGGCGAGCATCGGATCGAGAATGATGATGTCGCTTTCACCCAGCGACGGCGGGTGCTTGAGATAATAGGGTTCCGGTGCCAGCGTTTTTTCATTCCGGGCAAGGCCGATGTGCGCCACCGATGCCTGCGGAATGAGGTCGAGGAAACCATCGAGAAAGCCAAGTCCCGCGCGCAGGACCGGGACGAGAATAATGCCTTTGGAAACTCTAACGCCGGAAGTGATTTCCAGCGGGGTGGTGCACTGGGTGACCGTGGTTTCCAGATTCGCCGTGACCGCCGTGACCATCAGCGAGGCGATGCGCCGGACCCGCTGGCGGAATTCCGGCGACGGGCACTCGGGATCGCGCAGCCGGGTGAGTTCTTCAGCGATGAGCGGGTGATCGACGGTGTGGAGCATGTCAGTCTTTCTGCGTGAGCAGTTTTCGAAGTTCCGGAATGGCCAGATTGAGAGTTTTCGAAGCTTCCTTGATGTCGCCATCGGCGCGTTCGAGGATCCGTTTGGAAATTTCCCGGTTCACCCAGTCCAGCAGATCGTGGTCCGTTGGCGCGGCGTTGATCAACTGATCCACAGCGGTGGTAAAACCAACAGTGGGCCTGCGAGGTGCCGAGGCGAGCGGGATGTCGGCCGGCAGGAGGATGTTAGAGGAGGCGAGCGCGCAGGCGCGGGCGATGGTGTTTTCCAGCTCGCGGACGTTGCCCGGCCAATGGTGGGCCTGCAATGTGGCGGTGGCCTCCGCCGAAATGCGGATGCGGGCCATGCCGTTTTTCTTTGTAATGCGCTGGAGGAAATATTCGGCTAACAGAGGGATGTCCTCCAGTCGCTCGCGCAGCGCCGGGATCTTGATTTCCACGACGTTGAGCCGATAATAAAGATCCTCGCGGAAACGTCCGGCGGCGACTTCTTCGGTGAGATTCTTGTGGGTTGCGGCGACGATGCGGACGTCGGTGGTCAGCGTTTCGTTAGCGCCGACGCGGGAAAATGATCCGTCTTGGAGCACACGCAGCAGTTTGACCTGGATCGAAAGCGGCATGTCGCCGATTTCGTCGAGGAAAAGCGTGCCGCCGTCCGCTTGCTCGAAGCGTCCGGCCCGCCGCGCGATGGCTCCGGTGAACGAACCCTTTTCATGGCCGAAAAGCTCGCTCTCCAGCAGATTTTCCGGGATGGCACCGCAGTTGATGGTGATCATCTCCTTCTGACGGCGCGGGCTGTATTCGTGCACGGCCTTGGCCACGAGCTCCTTGCCAGTGCCGCTTTCGCCAGCGATCAGAACCGGTGCATCCGAACGGGCGACGCGGCCGACAAGTTTGAAAACTTCCTGCAAGGCGCGGGAAATACCGATCATTTTCACCCGGCCGTCATGCTTCGGCAGTTCGGCGGACGGTTGGTCCGCACTGCGGCGGTCCTCCTGCGTCTGAAGCGCGGACTCGACGACGGGGCGGAGTTCGAAAGCGAGCGATTCCTTGCGCAACACATCGTGCGCACCGCGCTGGGTGGCTTCGATGATCTGGCCTGTCGTCGGGAAACCGGCGGTCAGCACCACCAGCGTCTGCGGGCTCTGCTGCATGATGCGGCCGAGCAGCTCCATGCCGTCGAAGGGTTCCATGTCCATCGCCGCGACGACGACACTCACAGTAGTTTTCTCGATGACCTTGATCGCATTGGCCGCATTGTCGCAGCGCAAAACGCGCAGGTTCTTGGCGGAGAGATGTTTCGTGGCCCAATCCAGGAAATCCAGATCGGGATCCACCAACAACAGGGTATCTTCAGAGGAATTTTCCGGCATCGCGAAGGCGGAGGAATTCAAGCAGGGCGGGGCGGTATGGCACGATAAAAAAATCGGCGATTAGAACCCGGATTATTCAAAAAAACGCTTGAGCGCCTTCTGCTCCGCCGGATCGAGGGAATCGCGCCAGACCCGGTCGCCGCCCTTGCCGGTGGCATCGGTATTTCCGCCTTTGGAAATGCTCGATGCTGAGTGATCCACATCATGCTCGCCGTCCTGAAGTTCGAGCAAATCGCCGGGCGTGGAGCGGGAAAGATCCTTCGCTTCGAGGCCGGTCAGCTTGCCGGTTTCCACGGCGTCCTTTTGCGCGCCCAGCACTCCCGGCGCATGTCCGGGACCGCGGTTCACGCCGCCTTTTCCATTGCCGTTGCCGTCTTTGCCATCCTTTCCTTCGCCTTCGCCGTTGCCATTTCCGTCCTGGTTACCGTCTCCGGCAAGGAGTTCGTCGGACCAATCGTCGCCCTCACCCTGGCCCTTGCCGTTTTTCATGGCTTCCTGGTTTTTCTTCAAATTTTCCCGGAGCTGCTGCATCTGCTCGGGGTTGAGCTTGGCCATGTCCTTCAGATCGAGGCCCTTCATTTGTTCCAGCAGCTTCGGGTTCGGCTTCATCGCGCCGTTTTGCAGGCCTTGGAGCGCCTGGTCGAATTCCTCCATCATCTTGTTCTTCTCGGCCTGGCTCGCAGCTCCGGCGTTTTTCTCGATGTTTTCCAACGCCTTCTCCGCGCGGCCTAGCTCGCGCTCGACCCGGTCGGTCTCCGCGCGGTGGGATTTTTTCAAAGAATCTGTGGCTTCGAGCGACGAGTGGCTGAACCATTGTTCCTCCTCCTGTGCCTTCAGCTCCTCCAGCCGCTTGCGCGTGTCCTCCAGATATTTTTCATCGACGACCTCCTCCTTTGTCAGCTTTTCCAGCTCGGCGCCGATCTGTTTCCAAGCCTGCGGCTCGTCCGGTGTGGCCGGGCCATCCTTGCTCCGTGCCGACATCGGAATCAGCAACCCCGCCGCCAGCAGGGCAAGCGCGCCCAACGGCGGCACCAGCAATCGCGGCCACTGCCATGCCAGTCCCGCATCCACCGTTTTCACCGGCGCTGGCCACGGCGCGACACCCGCGCTCGCCGCCGACAGCGCATTCCGCATGCGCATGCTGGCCTCGATCCGGACCAGCGATTGCTCCGGTTTTTCAAATTTCCGCGCCACCCACACCCAACAGGCGAGACCCAGCACTGCCACCGCACCACCCGCCGCCGCCATCATCTGCCAGCGCGGGATTTCAGGAAACTCCCGCCTCGCCAGCAGAAATCCACACGCCCCCAACATCGCCACGATCAGCAACGGTGCCGAAAGCGTCTCCAGCCACCAGCCGAGATTCACCCGCCTTGAAACTTGCCTCGCGCGTGAAAGCCAGTGATCGCGATGGAGGTTTTCCGATCCGGATGTCATGGCCGGAAAATAACCGGCGCCAATGGAAAAGCGATGGGAATTTCAGGGCTCCGATAGCCATAGAACTCCGGTTAATTGTGCGTCATACCATTTCTAAAATTTAATGTGACCCTCCTGTTCGATGAGCGACGAAAATCTTTTACCGCAAAGCCGCAGAGGTCGCGAAGGGACGCAAAGTGAAATTTAAGAATAGGATTCCTGATCTTCTCTGCGTCCCTTCGCGACTTCTGCGACTCTGCGACTCTGCGGTTCAAAGAATGTCATATTATTTATGGGAAATGGTATCACTCCTCCCACTTGCTGGCCAGCAAGGCGAGTATCGCATCCGTATAGACCCTCGCCTCGTCGCCTTGCGGATCGGTGCCAGTGGCGATGAGTTGCTGCAAATCCGCAGACAAGCGAGTGACTGCCTTACGGGTTTGAGGCGAGCGGGATGTTGGGTCGCTTTCGAAGCGTTTCTTCCAGTCATCAGGGCTCATCCAGAGCATTTCATCGTGTGAAACGCGGAGTGGTGCCGAGGCGCGAGCGGCTTTTGTTGGTCGCATCGGTGAGGTTTTTTCCGACTTGTGATGATCGAGGGTAACGAACCTCGCAATGCCGAGAGTCGCGATGCCGACGAAGCAGATCGATGTTGTGCGGAAATCCATGGAATCGTTGGCAGCGTAGCCATCCCCGCCCGCAGGGCAACGCGGCGGTGAATCGCCCTTGCTATAGCCCTATGCGAAATGGATCACGTCTGGAATTTGCCCGGGACAGGGGCGGGACACACGTTGCAACACCAGAGGTTGGAGCGCGCATCCTAGCAGACGCCGCGGAACCCCCAGCCCGAGATACTCCATGAAAAACAAACAAACATCAACCACCCGTGCATCCCTGCGGCGCTTGGCGCCACTCGTTTGCGCGGCCTTCGTCTGTCCTGTCACCGTGCAGGCCTCAAGCCACAGCGACGCCCCGCTCATCAAGCAGGACCCGCAGGCCAACCTGACCGATCTTTATGCCTTTGTCGGCACGAAGTACGACGATCCTACTGTAAAGGTCCTTAACATCCTCGTTTCTGTCCGTCCGTTTTCGGAACCCGGCGACGGAGGGATTTACGAACGCTTCGCCAGCGACGCGCGATACAGTATCCACCTCACCGATCCCGCGACCGGAGAGGAAACGAAGCGCTTTGATTTCAAATTCTCATCGGTCACCGATGTGAAAAATCCCGATACGATCCTGTCCTATGGCCGCGGCACCGAGGTGGGCCCCATCATGAAAATCGGCGACGGACGGCAGAATTACACCCAGACCTATCGATTCGCTGTTACTCCCAAAGGAAAGGATGGGCCGACGTTCGAGAAAGAGGAAATTCCCACCTCTCCTCCCAACGTGGGCGCGCGAACCACGCCGGACTACAACGGTCCTGATGGCAAGGCGATCTCCGGCGCGACTGACATTTCGAAGCTCGACAAGCTCACCCGCCAGGCGATACGCGAACTCGACAACGGGATCGTCGTGTGGGCCGGACCGCGCGAAGACGGCTTCTATGCCGACACCTCCGGGATTTTCGACTTCCTTGACCCCCGAATCATCGACAACGACGGGGATTCTGGAAACGGCCTCGGTCAGGATGGCGGCGGAGTGGACAGTTTCAAGGGCTTCAACGTTCTGACCTTCGCCATGCAGATTCCACTCTCGCAGATCAAGGCGATGGATTTCAAGAATCCCTTCCTTGGTGATCGCCACGGAGTGGGTGTGTACGCCTCGGTCAGCCGCCGGGCCATCACCATGCGCAGTGAGGACGATGGTCCGAAAAACGCTGGCCGCTGGGTGCAGGTCAACCGTCTGGGAAATCCCTTGTTCAACGAGGTTCTTGTCGCGCTGCGTGGCAAGGATGAATACAACCGCACGTCTCCAGAGAACGACGCGAAACAATTCGCCCAGTATGCCCGCAAACCGGAAATCGCCCTGCTGATCAACAAGGTGCTTTTCGGCACGGACGGCACCACGCCGCTCAAGACAAAAGGTCGTACCGATCTCGTTGCCGTGTTCATTCCGGATGTGTTGCGTGTCGATACGAAAACCGGACCGGTGATGCTGCCAGGTCAGGAAGGATTCAACCGCCTCAGTGTCATCGGTGGTGATGTGGGGGGCTGGCCTAACGGACGTCGCGTGGGGGATGACGTCGTGGACATCTCGCTCTCCGCTGTCGCCAGCGGTCCGGAATACAAGACCATCACGGTGGTGGGGGACAACGTTGATACCAACGACCAGCGCTACAATCAGGTCTTCCCGTATCTCGGCACCCCTCACGCCGGTCCCGCCGTGGACCAACGCCAAGCTCCGGTTGTAAAATAACATCCGGTTTCTCCCCCGTCGGCTGCATCTCCAGCAGATGCCGCCGACATTCCTTTCGAAGACATGAAACGAATTCTTTTCACTCTTGCTGCCACCTTGGCATGCGTTCCTTTGTTGCTTGCTCAGGAAAGCATCACTCCGGTCATCGCCAGTCTGCCGAAGCCCAAAGGAGCCAGCGCCCAATCGTGGGTGAAGCTGGGCAATTCGCTCATGCAAAAGGCGCGAAACACTGTTGGCCAGGATTTCGCTCCGGCCACCGCCGCCTTTGAAAAAGCACTCTCGCTTGATTCTCACAACCTCGAAGCCATCGTCGGCATGGCGTGGGTGAGGAACTCGGAACACAATTTCTCCGCCGGCAGACAGTATGCCGAACGGGCGCTCGCGCTGGATCCCCAGCAGGTCGATGCCCACTCGCTGATCGGCGACGGCGCGGTGGAGCTCGGCAATTATGACGAAGCCTTCGATCACTATCAGACCGCGCTTGGAACCCGCGCGGATCTTTCCACTTTGAGCCGCGCCTCCCATCTTTTATGGCTGACGGGCGATGCCACCCAGGCCCGGACAATGATGCAACAGGCGATAGCCGCCGGCGGTCCTCATCCAGAAAACGCCGCGTGGTGCCGGTCGGAACTCGCACTGATGGATTTTCAATCGGGTGCCATGCCCTCCGCCGAACAACAGGCCGCCGCCGCAGTCGAAGCCGCTCCTGAAAACCCGCGGGTGCTCGCGACCATGGCCCGCATCCTCGCGGCGAAGCATGACTACTCGAAAGCCATCGAACTCTACGAAAAGTCCACCGCCATCACGCCGAACCACGAGGCGCTCGCCGCGCTGGTGGGTCTCTATCATCTCCGCGGATCGGAGCAGAAGGCGAACGAGCAGTTCGAAAAAGTGGTGGCTTTCCACCGGCAATACCCGCATCCGAACAGTGCCCAACTCGCTCGGTTTTATGCAGACCACGACCGCGAACCGGATGCCGCGCTCAAGGAAGCGCGTGGCGCGTATGAGGTTTACAAAAATGTCGGAGTCGCCGACACGCTTGCCTGGTGCCTTCTGAAAGCAGGCCAGCCGCAGGAGGCGAAAGACATGCTCGGACGGGCGATGAAATGGAAGACGCCGGACGCCGAGATGTGTTTCCACGCCGGAATGATTGAACTCGCGATGGAAAACCCGGAAGCGGCCCAACGACATTTCAAAGAGGCGCTGGCCATGAATCCGGATTTCCATCCGATCCACGCTGCTACCGCCGCAGAGTATCTGAAAAACTAATCACCGCCGAGCTGTCGTTTCAGTTCCGCGAGGCATTCCCGCCAGAACCCCACCTCCATCGCCTCGTAGCGCACCGTTTCCGGATTCACCTGGGTGGTGAAAAGGATATTACTCGGTTCTTCCAGCAGTTCCTCGTAAAGCGCGCGCATCAGATAGGCCAGCACCTCGTCGTCATCGTGGAGCAGGGGAGACGGGTCTTCTTCTCGCGTTTCCGCCTCCAGCGCGGAAACCACCTTCAGCAAAAGCACCTGATCCAGCGCCATGCCGATGTGGTCCGCTGAGGAATGGTGGTCCGCGATGATCGCCAGCAGCCGCTTCACGATTCGCTTCGCCTCGCCCTTGCGATCCTCGATTTCCTGCGGCGTCCGGCTCGGCGTGATTTCCGGCAGCAGCGGCATGCCACCGATGGCGAAGGGAACTTTGTCAGGAAGAGCGTCGAGACGGAAGTCCTGTCCTCGGGGAAGTGGAGAGTCGGAGTCTGACATCGTGATCAATTGCTAAAACGGGAAACTCCGTGGAATGAAAAAGCGACAAAGCCTTTTGTCAAATCCACTCCAGTGCCTGATCCAGCGACTCCACCACATGATCCGCACCGTGGGCGGTGAGAGCGGCGGCGCTGAACTGGCCGGTGGAAACCGCGAGGCATTTCGCGCCGATCGCATGGGCGCAGGCGATATCCTTCGGGGTGTCGCCGATGACGAGGGTTTCGCCAGCCGTGAAAGTCCGTCCGGCGTGAGCAGCGGCGCGTTCCAGAGCGATGGGGCCGAGCTTGTTGCGGTCCGCGTGGTCGCAGCCGTAAGCGCCGAAGGGAAAATAGGCGGCGAGCCCGAAGTGGCGCATCTTGCTGGCGGCACCACCGGCGGTGTTTCCGGTGAGCAGCCCCATGGTCACTTGCCTGCGCTTTGAAAGCTCCTCCAACAGCGGGGAAACTCCGTCGTAAACCCGACCTGGGAAATTTCCATGGGCCAGGTTCCAGTCGAGACGCCCTTGATAGACTTCAAAATACTGGGCGATGCGCTCCGGCGTAGGCTCGATTTCGAAATGGGCGTGGATGTTCGCAATGATGCCGAGATCGGTGCTGCCCGCCAGATCGAGCGGCGGACCTTCGTGACCGAAAACCTCGCGGGTGGCCTCCCGCAGGGCCTTCATCCCGGCACCGCCGGTGTCAACCAGGGTGCCGTCGATGTCGAACAGATAGAGCATCGGCTGCTACCTGCGATTATTTGGCTTCTTCCGCTTCTGCCTTTTCGGCCGGAGCTTCATCAGGAACCTCGTCGGGCACTTCGTCCGGGACGAAATCGTCGTCCGGCTCTTCGGTGTGGCCGTCCTCATCCTCGAAGTCGTCTTCCTCCATCAGTTCGCCGTGGAAGAGGTGGAACTTGCGCTTCCGCTGGTGGGCGGGGAGGGGAGAAAGAATCATGGCGACCGCGCGTCCGTTCAGGCGTGGTGCCTGATCGACCTGAGCCATCGTCTTGAGGTCTTCGATGATACGGTTGAGCACCACGAAACCAAGGTCCTTGTGGGCGTTTTCACGGCCGCGGAACTGCAGGACGAAACGGCACTTGTGGTTCGAATCGAGGAATCCCTCGGCGCGGCCCAGCTTGATGTTGTAGTCGTGCGTGCCGGTACCGACTCGGAATTTCACTTCCTTCATGCGGGTGGCACTCTTCGACTTTTGCTTTTTCAGCTTCGCCTGCTCATACTTGTATTTCCCGTAATCGACGATCTTGCAGACCGGTGGGTCCACCTGGCCGGCGATTTCGACGAGGTCGAGTCCGAGGGATTGGGCTTTTGCGAGCGCCTCGCGTGAACTCATGACGCCGAGTTGGTCGCCATTGGCGAGGACAACACGAACTTTCGGGGCGCGGATGCGGTCGTTGATCCGCGTCATATCGCGGAAACGACCCCTGTTTTGGTCTCTTTGTGGCTTAGCGATGGCTTTGTCCTCCAGTGGGTATATGCGACACGCCGGAGCACGGACGGACAAGGCCGCCGCACGAAACCGGTGCGAAGAGGGGTTGGGAACGATGGACCAAGCGCCGGATCATAGATCGGAGACAGCGGGGGAGAAACCGATCTTCAATCAGATCGGTTTTGAGGGTCATTGTGTATCGTTCCAAGAAAATCATTGAGCGGCTGGGGGCCGGAATCGTGACGCCCGGCAGGCCCTCGCAAACAGATTGCTAAGACCGACTGAACGTCTAAGGCAATTGAATACCGGACCGATCCGATTTCGGCAAGCCTGATTTTTCAGGAGAATCAAAGATTCCTGTCATCAGGACAGCATTTGGCGATGATGGAGAATGATTCTTCCTCAGCGCTTTGTGTTTTCTAGAATCCGCTCGTAAAGCTCATAGACCGCATCGCGGGTGTTGGCGTATTCGAGGAGGATTTCCTTTCCCGAGATCTGGCGATGGATGATGCGAAGTCCGCCGATCCGAAGCCGGTTGAATCCTTCCAGCGGCCCTTGCAGCCCCTTGATGTCGCCCTTTCCCTTGGCCAGATCACGGAGGCCGAGTCGCACACGGTGTTTGGTCTGCGGAGGAAGCGCGCACAACCATCCGGCGACCTGCTCAGAGGCTGAAATTTTCATCGCCGAGGTCGAGTTCGCGATAAATCGTCTCACCCTTGCGGGCGGATTCGATCGCTTTCATAGCGGTGGGATCGGCGAGCACGTCGAGTGTTTCCATCAATGCCTCGAAATCCTCGACCGGCATCGCGACAACTACCGGGTGATTGCGGTTGGCGATCACGAAACGTTTGCCGGACCGGCAAAGCTGCGGGAGCCCGGCCTGCGCTTCTTTAATGTTGTACGTATCAGGCATGAGATTTGTCTATACCGTATATGGGCAAAATACAAGGGCCAATATGATGTCCCGTCGCCAACCTTGCGGCGAAACGGAAGAATCAAAGACTCCGCTCCGTGATTTCCGATTTTACCTTGGTGATGAAATCCTCCAGCGACATCGACGTGAGTTCTTCCGTATCGCGGCGGCGGATGGAAACGGTGCCTTCGTCCACTTCCTTCTGACCGAGCACGATCATGTAAGGAACACGATCAAGCCGGGCGAGACGGATCTTCGCGCCGACCTTGTCTGGCGTGCGGTCGATGGAAACACGCACTCCGGCGTCTGCCAGTTTCGCAGTCGCCGCTTCCGCCGCTTCCTGGGTCTTTTCGGAAATCGGGATGACGCGTACCTGCTCGGGCGCGAGCCAGGTCGGGAATTTCCCTTCGAAATGCTCGATGAGCAGACCGGTGAAACGCTCCAGCGAACCGAACGGCGCGCGGTGGATCATCACCGGAACGTGCTGCGCGTTGTCCGCTCCGACGTAGGTCAGTCCGAAACGCACCGGCAAGTTGTAGTCCACCTGCACCGTGCCTAACTGCCAATCGCGGCCGATCACGTCCTTCACCACGAAGTCGATCTTCGGCCCGTAGAAAGCCGCTTCACCGAGTTCTTCCGTGTAATCCACACCCAGCGTTTGCACCGCCTGACGGAGCGCGGCTTCCGCCTTGTCCCAGTTTTCCGGGGAGCCGACGTATTTGTCTGACTCGGGATCACGCAGCGAAAGACGCACGCGGTAATCATTCATGCCGAGCGTTTTCAGTACCTTTTTCACCAGCTCAAGGCAGCCGGTCACTTCTTCCGCCACCTGATCCGGCGTGCAGAAAAGGTGGGCGTCGTCCTGCGTGAAACCGCGGACGCGGGTCATGCCGCCGAGCTCGCCGGACTGCTCCCAGCGGTAAACCGTCCCGAACTCCGCCAGCCTGACAGGCAGGTCGCGATAGGAGTGGTGGTCGCTCGCATAAATCTTGATGTGATGCGGGCAGTTCATCGGCTTGAGCAGATAGCCCTCGTAGGTGCCGTCTGATAGTCCGTTGATCAGCGTGGCACAGGTCGCGTCCTCGTCGGCGAGTTTTTCCAACACATCGCGCTCGGCGATGGCCGGATACTGGCTCTCCTGATAGTAGGGGAAATGCCCGGACGTCCGATAGAGATCCAGTTTGCCGATGTGCGGCGTGAATACCTGCGAGTAGCCCTGCTTGTCGAGCTCGGCGGTGATGAATTCCTGAAGCGATCGGCGCACGAGAGCGCCCTTCGGCTTCCACAGGACCAGCCCTTGTCCCACCATTTCATCGATGTGGAAAAGTCCCAGCTCGCGGCCAAGCTTGCGGTGGTCGCGCTTCTTCGCTTCCTCCAGCCGGTTCAGGTGCGCTTCCAACAGCTCCTTGCTCTCGAACGCCGTGCCATAAAGCCGCTGGAGACTGCCCTTCGACTCATCGCCCAGATAGAACGACGCGGAAACCGACATCAGCTTCACGTTCTTGCACTTCGACGTGTAGCCGACGTGAGGACCCGCGCAGAGGTCGATGAAATCACCGTTTTGGAAACAGGAGATCTGCTCGCCCTCGGGAATCTTGTCGATCAGGTCCAGCTTGAAACGCGACGGATTCCCCGGCCGCTCCGTGAGTCCGCCGAGACGGCCGCTTTCCGCCATCGCCTTCGCTTCCTCGCGGCTGATCGCCTTGTATTCGAACTTCTGGTTTTCCTTTGAGATCTTCTTCATCTCCGCCTCGATTTTTTCGAAATCATCCGGAGTGATCCGGTGCTTCATCTCGAAGTCATAGTAAAACCCGGCCTCGATCGGCGGGCCGTAGGCAAACTGCGCGTCCGGCCAGATCCGCAGGATCGCGGTGGCCATCACGTGGGCTGAGGAGTGGCGGAGCCGCTCCAGGTCGGTCATCTGGGCGCGTTCTTCGAGGGTCTTGCGTTCGGACATGGGGAAAGTTGGGAGTTCTGAGTTGAGTGTTGAGTGTTGAGAGTAAAGATTTTTTCAACCGCACATGGACACGGATGGACGCGGATAAGAAATAAACGGAGAGCAGTTTGATTGAAGAAGCATGAAAAGAAATCCGGATTTCAAATTTCTATCCCTTCTTCCATCTGCGTGTATCTGCGTCCATCTGCGGTTGAAAATTCTTCTATTTGATTTCACCGATCCATCAGCGCGAATTTCAGTTCCGCTTCGGACACCACCTCGCCATTCACGAGGCAGCGGCAGCGGGTCTGGCCGATGGCACCGCGCATCTTGACGATCTCGGTTTCGATGAAAAGCGTGTCGCCCGGCAGCACCGGACGCCGCCATTTCACGCTGTCCGCGCTCATGAAATAACCGATTTTCCCCGCGTTCTCCGGCTTGCGGAGCATCAGCACCGAGGAAACCTGCGCCATCGCCTCCAGTTGCAACACGCCCGGCATGATCGGATGTCCCGGGAAGTGGCCGGCGAAATACGGCTCGTTGATCGTGATGTTCTTCATCCCCGTGCATCTGCTGTCGCCCAGGCAATCGACGATCCGGTCCACCATCAGCATCGGATATCGGTGCGGCAGGATTTTCAACACCTCGTTGATGTCCAGCACGCTCTCGCCGTTAGGAATCATAACGGGAGCCGGCACCATCATCCGCATCCGCGCGTATTCCACTTTCAACGTGGCCGCCATCTTCGTGTTCGGGCCATGACCCGGCTTCACCGCGATCACATGGCCGAAAATGCGGATGCCTGAGAGCATCAGATCGCCAATCAGATCGAGCGCCTTGTGGCGGGCGAACTCATTGTTGAAACGCAGCGCCTCCTTCGACATGATTTCATTCCCGCGGATCACCACCGCGCTTTCCAGCGAACCACCCTTGATCAGGCCCTTTTCCAACAATGGCTTCACGTCCTCGTAATAAACAAAAGTCCGCGCCGAACAGATTTCCTTCTCATACGTCGCCGGAGTCACCTCGCTGGAGAAATACTGCGTGAAACGCCCGTCCGGACCTACGTTCGTCACCGAAACCTTGAACGTCTTGCACGGCACGATCGTGATAATCGTCCCATCGCCCGTTTCCAAATGGATCGGCTCGCGGATCTCCCACACCTTGCGCGGTGCCGTCTGCGCGAGCAGGCCCACCTGCTTGATCATCTCCACAAACGGCTTCGACGAACCATCGCCGATCGGCGGCTCGTTCGCGTCCATTTCGATCAACGCATTGTCCACGCCCATGCCTGTGAGGGCGGAAATCACGTGCTCCACCGTGTGAACCTTCACCGATCCCTCGGCCAGCGTCGTCGCCCGTTCCACCGTCTGGACCTTGTCCACATCGGCGTTGATGAACGGCTGGTCCGGCAGATCGATGCGGCGGAACTTGAAACCGTGGCCTTCCGGAGCTGGCTTGAGCGTGAGCGTGACCTTCTGCCCCGTGTGCAGCGAAGTGCCTTCGAGAGTGGCGGAGCCAGCGAGAGTGTGTTGAACAGCAGCGGACATGGACGCGCAGGGTTGATTCTCCGCCCCGAAGTATCAAGCCAGAATGGTGAGCGACCGGAAACCCCGGAAAATTCCCGCCTGCGCTGCGACGAACCGGCCGGAAACTAAGGTTTCCAAAGAGTCACCAATCTCGAATTCCGGATTTTCCGGTCTTTGGTCGCCAGCGGGTGTTTCAGGAAACGCGCCGTTGCGGCGATCAACCTGTCGGCCGGATCGCGATGGAAACTTGCCGGTAGTCGGTTCATTTCCGCCACGATCTCGGGAGTGATCGGCTGCATCCTGACAGTCGATGGAGAAGCTGCAACCCGCAGCCATTCCTCCACCGTCACATCGATTTCCACCCGCCCCAAGTCCACAAGAGTGGCAAACTCCCACAAGCTGATGTCACAGAGCACCGGTCGCATTTTCTCCGGTAACGAGTCCAGCGCCTTGCGCTCTGCGACGCTCAGGCTCGGATCGCCCAGCATCCACCAGATCCACACGTGGGTATCCAGAACGGGTGGCAAATTCATTTCAACACATCGATTTCAGTTTCCTTCAACACCGGCCCGAACGGATCACCGACCATCCGACCCCGACCGCGAAGAGCCAACCAAGGTTGAGCTGCCTTCTCCGCCACCACGCGCGCCACCGGCTTGCCGCGCTTCGAAATGATCAGATCCTCTCCGGTTCGTTGCACTTCGTCCAGCAACTGAAGGCACTTCGCCTTGAACTCGGTAGCGCTGATCGTTGTCATGTGACCAGATTAAATGACCAGTCAGATGATTCAAGTTGGAATTCGGAAGCGGGTGAGCGATCGGAAACGCCGGAAAATTCCCTCCCGTCCCATAAAACCCGCCCGAAAACTCCCGTTCACCACCCCCGCGTTCCGAGCCCATTTCCGAGTCCATTTCCGGGCCCATCTCCGAGTCCATCTCCGAGTCCATCTCCATCTCGGCAGGGATTCCAGAAATTAGCCCGGGGTCGAGGAGCGCCAGCGACGACCACCCCGGGTCCCATCCCCCAAAGAATCCGCACCTTGAAAGGCGTGCCGGAAATGCGGCAATTCGCCGATAATTGGGAGAGGAATCAAGTATCGGTGACTCACCTATAAAAACCACAGGAAGAAAAACGGTTGGACGAATCTCCGGCAGTATGTCCTCGTCAAAAACGCCCTGTATCGCGAGTGTCCCAACTGAACGACTTATAAACTTGGGTATACTGCCGCGCATGACAATTTGTGGAAAATGCCCGGGGAGGAAGAGGATTTTTTCCCGTTAAAATGTTAAAATTCATTGGTGCTGGTTGATCGGGCGATGTTCCGACATCGCCTGTTTGAACAAACGTTTCAACTCAACCAACACCATGAGTAAACAGACAGGGATGCAGGCCTCGGCACAAGCCGAGATTGAGGATTTTAACGGGATTTTCCAAGAGCGGCTTCGCGGCATCGTGCGCGATGGCCTGCTGGCGATGTTC
>Ga0209512_1001353_pt1 | contig 30670 bp, 21 predicted proteins | sample frozenSSSSmetaG_FD_184142 | JGI IMG/M metagenome (GOLD analysis project Ga0209512, IMG submission 184142) | Glacier valley bacterial and archeal communities from Borup Fiord, Nunavut, Canada, to study Microbial Dark Matter (Phase II) -... | ecosystem: Environmental > Aquatic > Freshwater > Ice >...
CGCGCATGGCACGATCAAAATCCTGCGGCCTCGCACAGGCGGCGCGGGCCACGTCCGCATCAAGGTAGCCCTGCCGGACGGATGCCACGAGATATTCCAGCAGCGAACAGGTCGTCGCCTCGGTGCTCTTCTGCAAATGATCCTGAATTTCCGTCAGGCGGTTCTCCACGATCCAGCGGCGCGTGGCGGCTTCGTTCTGGAGGTATTCCAGCGCCGGGAAAACCCCTCCGCCGAGGCGTGGCAGGAGCTGTTGGGAAATGATCCCGACCAGTTGCGAGGCTAACAAATTGAGCGCGCCGGACGTGTCGTCTCCCAGCAGATGGCAGAAGCGGTCCAGCGTTTCCACCACGCTGCTGCTGTGGAGAGTGGAAATCACCAGGTGTCCCGTCGCCGCGGCATGCAGTGCGGTGACGGCCGTTTCATGATCGCGGATCTCTCCGAGGAAAAGCACGTCCGGACTCTGGCGCAGGGCCGAGCGCAGGCCGCTGGCGAAATCGGTGGAGTCGTGGAAAACCTCGCGCTGCGAGAACAGCGAGAGATCGTTGGTGAAAAGGAATTCGATCGGGTCCTCCAGCGTCACGATGTGGCGGGACATGTGGTGGTTGATCCAGTCCAGACACGCGGCCACGGTGGTGGACTTGCCGGATCCCGTCGGCCCCGTCACGAAGATCAGCCCTTGCCGGCGCTGCATCCATGCTTGCAACAGCGGCGCTGGCAGGCCCAGTTCCGCGAGCGGCGGGATCACGTTGCGGATCGGCCGCAGCACCGCCGCCAGCCGGCCGAGCGTGTGATAGAGATTCACCCGCAGGCGTCCGCCGTTAGATACTTGCCAGGACACGTCCGCCTCCGGCTTCGCGGTGTGGTCCACGCCGCAGGTTTTCCAGAACTCCTCCATGCCGGAGCGGGGGATGGGGCCGGGATGCAGCACCACCACCTCGCCGTCGCGGCGGATGCGCGGTGGCTCGTCCTCGACGAGGAAAACATCCGAGGCGTCGTTCTCAAAGGCGTCGCGGATGAGTTGGTGAAGTGCGTTTTCCATGGGTTTTCAGATCGGATCTCGGAAACTTTCGGAAACCCTATGGATTCGCCCCGGAGGTTGAAGCGAAAACGTCCCGGTTACGAATTTTAGTCTCCGAAAGGCAGCTCTCCCGCGAGTTTCCCCGCTTCCTCGCCGATCCTCTCCCGCGCCGTCTCCAGATAGTGCGCGTCCATTTCTATCCCCGTGAAACGCGCGATGCCCTGCCGCTCCGCCGCCACCGCCGAGGTGCCGATGCCGAGAAACGGATCGATCAGGCGCGTCTCCGGGCCCTTGCCGTGGAGTTTCACGCACTGCTCCACGAGCGCCACCGGAAACGTCGCCGGATGGGGACGGTCCTTGTCGCGGGAGTTGATCGTCTCGTAGGGGATGAACCAGTTGTTTCCCCGGCAGCGCATGTCCGCGCCGCCGGTGTGGCCCCAGCGCGCGATGTTCGACTTGTCCTGATAGGGCACGCCCGCGGCGCGGCGGTCGAGGGATACCTTGCCGGTTTTCGTCAGGTGGAAGACATACTCGTGGCAGTCGTTCACGAAGCGCGGCGAATTGATCGGCTTGAAATGTCCCGCGCTGATCTGCTCGTTCGCGCGCGTCTCGATGGTGATCGACTTGATCCAGTGGAACGTGTTCTGGAGCACGAACAGCGGCTCCTCTCCATCCGTTAGCGCGAGGATGAGCTGGTGCGGCATCAGCGGATTCACCGGCGATGCGCCCACGTTCAGGAAAAACGACGCGTCCTCCGCCATCACCCGTTTCAGCTCCGCCGCCCACTTCCGGCACCATCCGAGATACTCGTCGCGCGGGGCCGTGTCCTTGAAGCTCTTGTAGGCGATTCCCAGGTTGTACGGCGGCGACGTCACCACCAGATCGAACGATCCGTCTGGCAGGGTGGGCAGGACTTCGAGGCAATCGCCGTGGAGCAGGTTCATGATAGGTTCTTGAAAGGCGTGATACAGACATTCCTGTCTGTTCTTCTGATGGCGGGAAAATGCAGCGGTGCCCCAACGAGCGCCGGGGACCATCTTCTCCCCGCATCCGAAAAAACAAACCGCCCCGCTTTCTCCGGAATCTTCCGCCCGAATCCAAGCAGTAAGTGGGGAAATCTCAGGGCTACCTCATTTTGGAAGTGCCTGTGTCTCAAGGACGGGCCACGCGAAAAGGTGGTTGCGGCGTCTCGCCGCAATGTGACGTTGCTGCGAGACGCAGCAACCACGGTCCGCCGCCACGGCATAAGCACTTGAAAACCAACGGTTTCAAAATGAGGTGGCCCTGGGGGAAATCTCCCATCGCCCGCCTGCCCGCTTCCCTGTCTCCGCGAAAAAGCCCCGCCTGTTTCCAGACGGAGCTTCATTTCGTGTGGGTGGATTGCGGTTACCCGGAAAATTTCACGGAGCCATGCAGACCGCCTCGTCGCTCCAAGGGCTTTCCAGTTCGTTAGGCCCCAGCGCGCGGATGCGGAAGGAATACTTCTTTCCGGAAACCAGCCCGCTGAAAGTGACGGAACTGCGCGTGCCCACCTTCGTCCCGCCCCACGGGCCGGGAGCCTCGGTATCCGAGTGCTCGCGGATCTCGTAAATATAGGACTTCGCCTTGGTCACCGCGTGGCAGCCCACGTCGATCTCGCCCGGATTGTCACCCATCGTCGCTATCACGCTCTCCGGCTTGGCCATGTTCGTCGTGGGCGTGGCGTCCGCCTGCACCTCGAATCCGGCGCTCAGGATCTTCGCCGCCTCACCGCCGGACGCTTTTCCGACATATTCGCCGCGTCCGTTCAGTTCCACTTCCAGAAGCGTGCGCAGCGTGTCCCTATCCGCCCGCATCGCCTGCAGGGCGATCTCCGCCGCCGTGATCTGGTCCAGCTTCGTTTCATAGGAGTCGAGGGCCGCGTCGAAGACGGCGGGTGTGGGTTCCGGGCTCGGGAAATTCGCGTTACCCGCCATCGCGTCACGATGGGCGGTGGCGTAGTCCTTGAGTTGGAGGAAGTCCTTCCGTTGGAGGTCGAGTTTTACTTTGGACATATACTTCTGTTCTGGTTCTAAGGTTGTTGTTTTGTTGGTAGGATGCCATCTCAGTCAGGAAATCAGCGGCTGCGATGGCCGGTGGAACCGCGATTCAGTAGGAGTCACTATCAGGCTAAAAATGTCCCGTCCACATCTTTTCGACAAGCTCTCCAGAACCTGTTGGAAATGTGGCACTTCCTATCAATCGTGAGGTTGTGCCGCACCCGCAATGCTGTCATTTTCACCCCGGCATGTTCCCATGACCTGCCGGAAATGCCCCCATGGCCACCCCGCCATGATGGGAAACCGTGCCCGCCATGGGATCATTCCCACCCTGCCATGACGGTATCCCATGCCCGCTATGGGATCATCCCCACCTCACCATGGGGTCATGTCGTGCCGGTCATGGGATCATCCCCACCTCACCATGGGGTCATGTCGTGCCCGCCATGAGGTCATCCCCACCTCACCATGGGGTCATGTCGTGCCCACCATGACCCCATCCCGGCCCCACCATGACCCCTCCGGACCCGGAAATGAGACAAAATGTCCCACTTTTGCCCCATTTCCGCCTTGTAGCGTCGGTGTGCCACCGTCGCTGACTGAAAAACCCAGCAGGACCACCGCACTTCATCCACCGCCGTTGCCTATGCTCCCCCAATTCCCCCCTATCGCGGAAATTTCCCTTTCCCCCTAGCAGTGTTCCCGCTTTTCTCCTCTCGTCTCATCATCCTCTCCCACATGTCCGCAGACCTGAGCACCCCGGAAGCCTTCATCGAATACTGGTCCATTGCGGAGGCGAACGAGCGGGCGAATTCCCAGAGCTTCCTCATCGGCCTCTCCCGCATCCTCGGCGTGCCGCAGCCCGCGCACTCCCATGCGGAGGGATACAGCTTCGAATATCCGGTGAAAGTCCCCGGCTCCCAGAACACCAATTTCGTCGATCTCTACCGCCGCGGCTGTTTCATCCTGGAGTCGAAGCAATTCGTCGCCCCGCAGGAGGAGCAGACCGATCTGGAACTCACCGCCATCAAGGCCGGCGTGGTGGACAAGAAGAAAAAGTCCGGCCCGCTTCGTGGCAGCGGCGCTTGGGACGATGCGATGATCCGTGCCAAGGGCCAGGCCGAGCGCTACGTCCGCTACCTGCCCACCGAGGAGCCGAACCCGCCGTTCATCATCGTTTGCGATGTGGGCCACAGCCTGGAAATCTACGCGGACTTCTCCCAGAACGGGAAAGCCTACCTGCCGTATCCGGATCCCCGCAGTTTCCGTATCCAGCTCAAGGATCTGGCGGATGAAAAAATCCGCGAGCGCCTCCATCTCATCTGGACCAATCCCACCGCGCTCGATCCCGCCAAAGTCTCCGCAGAGGTCACCCGCGAGATCGCCGGTTATCTGGCAGAGCTGGCGAAATCCCTGGAACACCAGAAGCACGATCCCGAGGTAGTCGCCCAGTTTCTCACCCGCTGCCTCTTCTGCATGTTTGCCGAGGACGTGGGCCTGCTGCCCGAGCATTCCTTCTCCGATCTCCTTAAATCCATCCCACCGGACGGCAGCGGATTCGTGAAGATCGTAGGCACCCTCTTCCGGGAAATGAACGAGGGCACCCAGGGCGACATCTCCGTGGTCCTTCGGAAAAAGCTCCTCCGCTTCAATGGCGGGCTCTTCTCCGACGATACCGTGCTCCCCGTCTCCGGCCTCCAGCTCGGCCTCCTCAAGCAGGCTGCCAGCAAGCAGTGGAAAAACGTCGAGCCCGCCATCTTCGGCACCTTGCTGGAGCGCGCGCTCAATCCCGTGGAACGCCACGCCCTCGGCGCCCACTTCACCCCGCGCGCCTATGTCGAGCGGCTCGTCCTGCCCACCGTCATCCAGCCGCTGCGCGAGGAATGGGACAGCGTCCGCGCCGCCGCCGTCGCCTTGGGGAACCGGGATGAAATCAAGAAAGCCCGCGAGGAAATCAACCGCTTCCACGACCGCCTCTGCGAGGTGAAAGTCCTCGATCCCGCCTGCGGCAGCGGGAACTTCCTCTACGTCGCCCTCGAACACATGAAACGCCTGGAGGGCGAAGTCATCGACATGGCCAACGCCTTCGGAGCCGACCAACGCCTCGACCTCTCCACCCACACCGTCGATCCCCATCAGTTCCTCGGCATCGAGCTCAATCCCCGCGCCGCCTCCATTGCCGAGCTCGTCCTCTGGATCGGCTACCTGCAATGGCACTTCCGCACCCGCGGCCAGACCCTGCCCGAGGAACCCGTCCTGAAAAGCTTCAAGAACATCGAGTGCCGCGATGCGGTGTTGGAATATGATGGGGAACCGGTGCCCGTGAGGGATGAGAATGGGGAAATTGTTACCGTGTGGGACAGGGTTAGCCATAAAGCGGACCTTATTACCGGCCGTGATGTTCCTGATGAAACCATGCGTGTGCCGCTTCTCGGATACACTAACCCACGTCGAGCTCCGTGGCCATCTGCTGATTATATCGTTGGCAATCCGCCGTTTGTCGCAAACCGTAATATGAGAGCCGATCTGGGAGACGGCTATGTTGAAGCTCTTTCAATCGCATATCCTGACATTACCCAAGCGGTCGATTTTGTAATGTATTTTTGGAAAATCGCAGCCGAGGCGGTTTCGAGTAATCGGGCGATAGCCTCGGGTCTTGTCACCACAAGCCGGATACGCCTTCAACAGAATCAAAGTGTAGTGACTTTGGCTGTTTCACAAGGTTGCAGGATCACCTTCGCAATCCCCGATCATCCTTGGGTGGATGCCGGAGCGAAAGTGAGAATAGCAATGACGGTGCTCTTTTCACGCAAGGAGAGTAGTGCGCTGATTCCTGTACTCCTTATTTCTCCGGATCACGACCAAGTTGCTTCAGGTCATCGCGATACATCAGATGATGTCGATTACAGCAAATTCCAAGAGATAATCGGCAGTGAAATTTCATGCGACCTGTCTAAGGACGTGGATATAGCGGGGCTTATCGAGTTGAAATCATGGTCCGGCCTAAGCCATGCAGGTCTTAAACCGTATGCCGAGACTCTTGTAGTTAGTGAAGAAGTGGCAAAGAATTTATTCCATGACGAGGATTCGTTGAGAATGCATGCGCCTCGCTACAGAAACGGTCAAGATATCGCCCGGGTAGCACGTGGAGTAAGAGTTTTAGATTTTTACGGGTTCGACGAACTGAGTATTCGAACAAACCAACCCACGGCATATCAGTATCTTTTGACGCACACCAAGGAAGAGCGCTCACAAGAACGAAACTTGAGATTGAGAAACGAATGGTGGCTTTTCGAAGCGAATAGACCAGAAATGAGAAAGGGAATAAATGGTTTGTCTCGCTACATCGTAACGGTTGAAAATTCTCCTATCCGGTATTTCACATTTGTAGAATCAGACATCCTTCCTGATCAAAAGCTCCGTATGTTCGCCACTGACGATGCGTTTGTTCTAGGATTTCTTTCATCGAAAGTACACGGATTATTTTCAGCGCGTATGGGTGGTAGGCACGGAGTTGCAAATACTCCTGTTTACAACACGAGATGTGCGACATCATTTCCCTTCCCGATCTGCGACGAAGCCACCAAAGCCCGCATCCGCGCCATTGCCGAGGAACTCGACGCGCACCGCAAGCGGGTGCAGGCGGAGCACGGCCTCACGCTCACCGGCCTTTACAACGTGCTCGAAAAGCTCCGCGCCAACCAGCCGCTGACCGACAAGGAAAAGACCATCCACCACAAAGGCCTCGTTTCCATCCTCAAGCAACTCCACGACGATCTGGATGCTGCGGTCTTCGAAGCCTATGGCTGGAGCGATCTCTCAAGGAGTGTGGGCGTCTCGCCCACAAGTGGAGAAAAGGAATGTGGGCGAGACGCCTACTCTCCTTGTGACGAGATCCTCACCCGCCTCGTCGCCCTCAATGCCGAGCGCGCCGCCGAGGAAAAGCGCGGCCTCATCCGCTGGCTGCGCCCGGACTATCAGAACCCAAAAGGCACCGCCAGCCAGACCACCCTCGGCCTCAAGACCGCCAAAAAAGCCGCCACCAAAAAAGCCAAGGTCTCCAAAGCCAAAACCCCCTGGCCCAAGACCCTCCCCGAGCGCATGCGCGCCACCGAGCAAGCCCTCCAAGCCGCCGCCTCACCCGTCACCGCCGAAGAACTCACCAAACGCTTCGCCCGTGCGAACGCCGCAGAGGTGCGGGAGCTCTTGGAAACACTGGTGGTGATGGGCAAGGCACATCAAACAGAAGAGAGGTTCAGTATTTAGGCCGACTTCGTTTTTCTTCCTTCCCAGCGGGACAGCTGGAAATTAGCCGGTGGCGTGAGCCACCGGGCACCTGTTTGAAAATCAAATCCGCCCCGGCAGGGGCGGTGGAAGGTCGCGATTGTGTAGCCTTGGTCAGATCCGCCACCCCTGCCGGGGCTCAATTCGTGATGGGATGGGTTCCGGTGGCTCACGCCACCGGCTAAATTCGGGCAACCCCTCCGGGGCATGGAGTCTCGTCGGAAACCGGTGGAGCCACGTGCCATTCGGGTCCGTCCCGGATAACAGACATCGGCCGGATCTTGATGTCACGATGGTCCGGCGGGCGCTTTTCAGTTAGCGACAGTAATCGGTCGCCGTAAGGAGTGTCGCATGGCGGAATCACTGTGCAAAAATCCGCCGTGGGGTGTTCATTCCTTGGGATCTCCCATCATTGATCGGTCGCGCCACCGGAAAGGGCGGGGCGGGTGGAAAGAGCCTATTTCCTAAAGCCGACGGGCTGCCAGGCTTTCATTTGCTCGATCTGGGCGGATTGATCTTTGATCACCTTGTCCGCAAACTGGAGCAGTTCTGGCCGGGTGGTCTTGGTTTTGAGGAGTTCTGACATGCTGACGGCGCCGGAGTGGTGCTCTATCATCATTTCGAGGAACATGTTGTCGAACCCGGTATCCTTGGCTGCATCAAGCTTCATCATATCGGCCTTCATCTGGGTGTGGCGCATGGTGTGCGGCATTTTGGTAGGTTCGGCATTGGACCAGGCTTTGAGCCATTGAGTCATTGAGTCATTTGCAGGATCTCTTTTTCCTGTGCGGCGATGATTTCGGCGGCGAGCTTTAGCAGTTCCGGACGCTGGGTGTGGGTGGGGACCATTTTCGACATTTCGAGGGCGCTTTGATGGTGTTGGATCATGCCCTTGAGGAATTCTTCTTCGAAGTTGGCACCGGTGAGAGGCATCAGCATCTCCATCATGGGATCTTTGGCGGGCTTTTCGCCGGCGGCGAGCGCGGCGGAGGGGCCTGCGCTGAGGAGTAGGGTGAGGGAGAGGCTGGTGGTTTGGAGGGATCGTGGGAGTTTCATGGTGGGAATTGGTTTGGGTTGGGGCTGGTGTTTGAGGCAGTGCGAAGGTTGGCGGGTGTGAATTGCCAACCTTCGGCTTTTGTTTTCGGTTATTTTTTCTCAGGCATCGGCATGGTGGCTGAACCCACTTGTTTTTCTAGAACCATGATCATGCCGTCCATTTTCTTGAGGTTGGCTTCGGTCTTGGCTTGGTCGTTGGCATCGCCGGATTCATCGAGATCGCTGGCGAGCTTGCTGATGTTTTTGGCGGTGCCTTCCACGGCCTTTTTCTTGTCGGCGGCGGCTTTGGCGGGCAGCGCGTTGGCGAGGTCGCGGATGGCGAAGGCGTGGTGATGCACGTCGGCAAGTTTCTTGCTCTTGACCGTGGCGGCGAGTTCCATGTGGTGTTCGTGGATAGCTTTGCAAATGCCTTCGACGGTTTCAGGGATCATGGTTTTCTCGGCTTTTTCTTCCTCAGCGCGGGCTGGGAGCGTGGTGGCCGACATGAGGGCGAAGACGGAGCAAATGCCCACGGTGAATAGTGATTTAAGTTTCATTTGATTTGTGTGGTTTGTTGTTTTTGTCAGTCATCGAGTCCATTTCACCACGCAATCCCGCCACCCGGCGGGGACGTAGTGCGTATGGCATCGAAGAAAATGGTGGCTGAGGAGATCATGGATTTCAGGCAGGTGAGGAAGGGAGGGCGGGCATTTCATCGAGCGGGTCAATCTCTTCGCGCGCGACGTAGGCTTCCGCAGCCTTGCGGCCAAATTTGAAAAAGACGGCGGGGGTGACGGCCATGTCTAGCAAGGTGGAGCTAACGAGTCCGCCAAGGATGACGACGGCGACCGGATAGAGGATTTCCTTGCCGGGCTCGCCTGCGGAGAGGACGAGGGGGATGAGCGCGAGGCCGGCGACGGCGGCGGTCATGGTGACGGGGACGAGCCGCTCAAGCGAGCCGCGGACGATCATTTTCTCGTCGAACTTTTCCCCCTCGAACTCCATGAGGTGGATGTAGTGGGAGATCATCATGATGGTGTTGCGCGAGGCAATGCCGGCCAGCGTGATGAGGCCGACGAGGGTGGCAATGGAAACCTTGCCGACGAGTAGCCAGGTGAGAAACAAGCCACCGATGAAGGCGAGCGGGATGTTGAGCATGATTTGCGCGACGATCATGGTGGAGCGGAAGTGTGAGTAGAGAACAAGGAACATGGTCACCAACGTAGCAAGGGAAAGTATGCCGATGAGCCGAGTGGCTTCCTGCTGGCTCTGGAATTGGCCCTCGTAACTGATGAAAAAGCCGGTGGGAAGATGGACCTGATTGTGGATCTTGTCTTGGATTTCTTTGACGACGGAGCCGAGATCGCGCCCGCTAACGTTGGCCTGAACGACGATGCGGCGTTGGACATTTTCCCGGTTTATGATGTTAGGGCCCTTGCCGTCGAGCACATCGGAGAGAAGGGCGAGCGGCACTTTCTGGCCGTTGTCGGCATCGACGAGCGTCTGGCGGATGGCGTCGATGTTGTTGCGGGATTTTTCATCATAGCGGACGAAGACATCGTAGGTTCGCTGGCCGTCGAGGACTTGGGCGACGGTGCGGCCATTGAGGGCGGTTTCGAGCTGCTCATTGAGCTCGCCGACTTGGACGCCATAGAGTTTGGCCTTTTTGCGGTTCACCTGAACTTTGACCTGCGGCATGAGCACCTGCTTCTCAATCTGCAAATCGACGATGCCGGAAATGGTTTTCATCTCCGCCTCAGTTTGAGCGGCAGCGGTGCGGAGATCATCCAAGTTGTCGCCGAAAATCTTCACCGCAATCTGCGCGCGGACGCCGGACAGCAAGTGATCGAGACGGTGGGAAATCGGTTGCCCGACGCTGAAGACGATGCCGGGGATCTGGCTGAGTTTTTCCCGCACGTCCTCAAGGATGGCCTCGCGCTTGCGGCCGGTTTTCTTGAAATCGACGTCGATCTCGGTGGAGTGGACGCCTTCCGCGTGCTCGTCGAGTTCGGCACGGCCGGTGCGGCGTCCCGTCGAGATGACTTCCGGCACACTCAGGAGCAGCTTCTCGGCGATTTCGCCAATGTGGTCAGATTGCTTGAGCGAGGTGCCCGGCGCGGAGACGACATTGATCGTGGCAGTGCCTTCGTTGAACTCGGGCAGGAACTCCTTGCCCATCATCGGATAGAGTGAAAATGAGCCAACGACGAGGACGACGGCGAGGCCGATGACGGCGAACGGATGCCGGAGCGTAAGCTTGAGGATGACGTGCTCGTCGAAGGCCTTGAGCTGGCGCACGAGCCAACTGTCCTGGGCATGGCCCATGCGTTTCATCCTCGGCAGCAAGTAGGAACTGAGCGCCGGGATAACGGTGAGCGAGACAATAAAGGAAGCCACCATCGCCACAATGGTCGCCACGCCGATGGGGGCGAATAAACGGCCCTCGATCCCGCCGAGGCCGAACAGCGGGATGAAGACGAGGATGATGAGCAGCGTGGCGAAAAGGATGGAATTCCGCACTTCTGCGGAGGCTTCGGCGATGACGCGTAAGACCGGGCGCGGCGTGGCTGCGCGGCGATTATCGCCGAGGCGGCGATAGACATTTTCCACGTCCACGATGGCGTCATCGACAACCATGCCGATGGCCACGGCAAGTCCGCCAAGAGTCATGGTATTGATGGTGATGCCCGCCCATTTGAAATAGAGAATGGAAACGACGAACGACAGCGGGATGGCGGTTAGAGTGATAAGCGTCGTGCGGAAGTTCAGCAGGAATAGGAACAAGATGATGACCACCATGATCGCGCCGTCGCGGATGGCGTCCTCGACGTTTTTGACAGCGGCTTCAATGAAATGGCCCTGCTTGAAGAGCGGTGTGATTTTCACGTCGCCAGGGAGGCCCTTCTGGATTTCGGCAAGTGCCTTTTCCACCTCGCCGGTGAGCCGGATCGTGTCGGCACCGGGTTGTTTCTGCACCGAGATGATGACGGCGGGCGTACCATTTACCCCGGCATCGCCACGCATGACCTGGCGTCCGAATTTCACTTCGGCCACATCCTTGAGGAGAATCGGCAGGCCGTCTCTTGTCTCCACCACCGAGCTGCCGATGTCGTCGATGGACGTGGTACGTCCGATGTTGCGGATGAGGGCTTCCTGATTCGCGCCCTCAAGGAAACCCCCTGCGGTATTGACCTGGGATTTCTCTGCCGCCTCCATGACCTGCTTCAGAGTGACGTTGTAAGCGGCCATTTTTTCCGGTGAAGCCAGCACCTGATATTGCTTCACTCCGCCACCGATCGGGATCACCTGCGAGACGCCAGGAATCGTTAGTAGCCGCTGGCGGACCGTCCAATCGGCAATGCTGCGGATGTCCATTGGAAGGGTTTGCCCGTCCGTGCTGGATAGGCCCACGAGCATGATTTCGCCCATGATGGATGAGATCGGCCCCATGATGGGGGTGACGCCTTTGGGAAGTTTTTCTGCGGCGAGCTGAAGCCGTTCCTGCACGAGCTGGCGGGCGCGGAAAATATCGACGCCCCAATCGAACTCTACATACAAAACCGACAACCCAATGCCCGCGCTGGATCTCACCCGCTTCACACCCGGTGCACCGTTCAGGGAAGTTTCCATCGGCAGGTTGACGAGGGTTTCTATTTCCTCTGGCGCAAGTCCACCGGCCTCCGTGAGGATATTGACAGTCGGGCGATTCAGGTCTGGGAAAACATCGACGGGCAACTGAAGTGCCGTGAAGGCACCGTAAACCAGCACCAGCACGCTGGCTGCGACCACGAAGAGGCGGTTACGCAATGAAAATTCAATCAGGCGATTCAGCATATCAGGCTTGGATTAGGGGGAGAATGCGGAAGGTCGCTTTTTGAAGATCAGCAGGACAGCGTTGACAGCCAAGAGCACTGCTAGAGTGACGCCCATCGCCATCAGTGGAGTGGTTGCGGCATTCGTTGCGGCGGCGTGCTCGTGCCCATCCTCCGGTCCGGCCTTGGCCACGGCAGGAGCCGCCGGCTTGGCTGCCGCCTTGCGAGTCGTGACGTATTGCAACTGATAGTTTCCGAGCGTCACGACTTTATCAGACGGGTAGATTCCCTCGATGACCTCAACATAGCGGTCATCCCTCATCCCGAGCACCAATGGCCGTCGTTCATAGACCAGCTCGTCCGTGTCCGACTGGACAAAGGCGAACAAATTTCCAGCGTCGCCTAATACCGCGCTGAGCGGAATTGCGATGGTGGATTCAGCCTCGGCAGTGACGATGTTCAACTCCGCGCGCATGTTAGGGCGAAGTTTGAGATCTTCGTTTTTGATGCGCACCCACACTTTGAGCGTCCGGGTCTCGGCATCTAGCTCGCCGCTTAACAAATCGACGGTGCCAGTAAAGACTTCCTGCGGGTAGGACTCCACCGAGATCCGCACTTTTTGCCCGGCTTTAACTGCTGCAATCTGCCCTTCGAAGATCTTCCCTTCCGCATACACTTCCGTCAAATCCACGATTTCTAATAAATGCTTGTTAGCCTCGACCGCATCGCCGAGCACGACATCGCGATGAATGATCACCCCATCCATGGGAGCTCCATAAGCGACTCTCGGCGGAGGATCTCCGGCTAACAAGCTTTCGACTTCCACCACTGGCTGGCCTTTCCGCACCGGATCTCCCAATGACACCTTTAGATCCGCGACCCGGCCTGCGATGCGACTGGTCACGGCTGCCGAGTTGGTAGGAATCACCTCGATCTGACCCAACACTAGCAAGGTTTTATCCAGCGTCCGCAGCTCCACTTCTTCCACTTGGAGAGCGAGATTTTTTTTCGCCTCCGCAGTGATTGCGATAGGACCTGTCGTCGGAGCTGCGCCATCGTCGCCAGGGGCTTTGTCGTGGCCAGCATGGGGGTAAGCCAGATTGCTGGCCGCCAAGAACAACACCAAGACGTGCGGCAATCTATATCGGTATGGTTTCATAAATATAAAAAGAGCGTTTATCTGCTAGGTAGGACGAGGGCGGTCGCCGTTTCCCAAGCGGTCTTGGCCTTGAAAAAATCCGCCACTGATTCGATGTAGGCTTGGCGGATTTCGGTATATTGTTGCTGTGCCTGGATGACGTTAGTCATGGGATACAAGCCTTCGTCGTAGCCTTTGCGGAGCAGGACCATATTATCCTCCGCGAGCTTGAGGGAGACATCCCGGTATTGGCGGAGAATTCCAAGGTGGCTGAGCATTTGATTTTCCGCGCTCTGGGCCTCAGTTTTAATTCGGAGTTCCACTGCGGCCAGCTCAGCCACATTTCGCTGCCGGCTGACTTGGGCCTCGCTGATTTTACCGCTGTTATTGTTCCAGAACGGCAACGGAATGGAAATGGAGACTCCAATCAGGTTGTCGGTCTTGGTGCCGATTGGGGAATCGAATTTCCCTACCGAGCGGCTGTAACCGAAGCCGACTGTCCAGTCTTCCCACTTTCCCGCCCTTGCCAGAATAACCTCCGCAGCCGCGCGGTCGATTCCGAGGGCGGCAAGTTGATGATCTGGTCTCCTAGCGTTAGCCTGCTTGTCTGCTGCGGCCATGAGGCCAGTATCCATCTCTAAACCGGCAAAGCCAACAAGAGCCAACGGCGTGAGGGGATTTCTTCCTAGCAGACCATTGAGTTCCGTCGCCGCAATCTGCTGCTGGTTCAACAAGGCCGCCTGGGCAAGATTCAGTTTTTCGGCCTCGATTTTCGATAGATTGACATCGGCGGCGGAAACCTCCGCGAGCTTGAGTCGTCTCTCGGAGGATTGGATGATCTTTTGAACGACGGCCGAATACTCGGCGTTTGATTTGAGCTTGTCCCCCACCACGATCCACTCGCGGCTGCGCCCCATGACTTCACCCGCAAGCAATCTCTCCTGATTACGAATCTCTGCTATTGCCATGGCCAAATCCACACGGGCTAACGCCTTCTCCTTCTCCAAGCGGCCAGTGATCGGGAAGCGCTGTTTGAAGCCCACGGAGAGATTGTATTCTCCCTCGTTGCGGAGCAGTCGGTCGTTCTCGTGGCTAAATTCAAACTCAGGATTGGGCAGTAAGCCTGCTACTTTCAATCGCGCTTGCGCTTGTTGAATCGCATACCGCGCCGCGATTAGATCCCGATTACCACGGAGTGCCATTCGCACGGCTTTTTCCGGGGTGATCATGGTTGCCACCTCTTCCGCACCAAACAATACGCCAGTCGCGAGGAGAGCTGAAAAGCAGATCAATTTGAACATGGTTATATCAATAAGGGCTTAATTGCACTTTGCGAACGAGAACGACCCGCGCCGGAACATTTTCGGAATTTCCGGGCGCGGATCTCTTTCATTTCAACTTTCCCAAACCAGGGGAAATCATTTCACCATTTTGCCGCAATGGGGCATCTGGTTACCCATGTAGGGATTTTGAACTTCGTCACCGGATTTTTGCAGCCAGTTCGCTCCCTTGCCCTCAGATGCCATCGGGCAGTGCATTTCGTGCATCATCCCTTTCTCCTTCGCCAAAGGAATGGCGACATCACTCAGAGCCTTGAAATGCGTTCGCGCCTCCTCAAGTGTCTTACTGTCTGCGATGGCTTGGCAATGCACAGCCAACGGGCTGTCCTTGTGATTCATGGCAACGCCGCTGGCCGCTTTCTTGGCAGCCACAAGATCGTCCTTGTAGAGTGCAGTGGAAATTGCGGAGTAGCCGTCAAGCATGGGGTCTGCGTGTGCTTGTTTGCTGACGGGCTTGTGTGTGTGCTCTTCGGCTTTAAGAGCAGATGAGGCGATGACGATGCCAAACAGACTGATGGCGAGGGCGATATTAGGTTTCATTTTCACGACGGGTTATAGGTAGATGCCGCTTCTTGGAACCGGCGGCTATGAATAATAAACCGGTAATGGGGCAAACCCTTGGAAAAAAATCTTCAGGTTGACGCTCACCGAGCCGCACGCGAACGGCACGATTGGGCGCTCAACTCAAGTCGCTTCTAGTCCAGAAGCAAAATTTGTTAATCTGGTGGGCATCCGCGTTTGAAGTTTCCGGCGTGCATTTGATCAACGGCAAGCCTGTCCAATTCCGGGAAAACGGGCTTTTTGTGAGCGCCTATTACGAAGAGAACCAAGTGGGGCGTGTGAAATCCCACGGTAAGGGAGATGCAACCGTGTTACTGGGGGATATCGAGGTCGAGGAACGAGTTGAGATCCGGGAAGGTCAATTGGCACAGTTCATCATGCGCTTCCGTCCGGATTGGCGCGTGATTTTCCCACGTGGGAACAAGATCGCGGCGGAATTACTTCGAAGATTCATCCAAGCCTGCGAGAGGCGGGAAATCCGGGAGATTTATAGAAACGTGACGCCGGAAGCGGATCGGAATCAACCGTTTTAAAGGGGCTGGTACCCTCCCATCACCACCGAACATATCCGGGAAGTGCGTCGTTCGTTTCGGATCTGGTTCCCGGTTTCGGCCATTCGTCCGTATCCTCTAAACAATCGGGACTACGACCGAATTTTAAATACTGCGGCTTGCATTGAGGCCGTTTTGACGGCCTCAATATGGGGTCACCGACCACTCTGGGTTTAAAAAATAGAAAGTGGTAAAATTAAGCACTCGTCGGTCGCAGGCCGGCGCTACACGGGGATCACGTCGGCTCAGGCGTGGTGGAGCAGGATGGAATTCGCGGCGAAGTGGTCTGACAGGATGTCGGAGACGATGACCAGCGGGGTGCCGGGGCGGACGAGGCCTTCCTTGAGGAGGAGATCGCTGACGCGTTTGATGGTTTCCTCGATGTTCGAAGCAAATGAGAGTTTGAAGGCGCGGATGCCGCGGGTGAGCGAGAGCTGGCGGCAGACGCTTTCCTTTGGGGTGAATGCGTAGAAACCGGAGGTGCGCGGGCGCAGCATGGCGACGTGGTTGGCGAGCACGCCGCGGCGGGTGAGCACGACGAGGCGGGCGTCCGGCAGGGAGTCCGCGAGGGTGACGGCGGCGCGGGCGGTCTTCTGGCGCTCGTCGCGGAGCAGCGCGCTCTGGCCGAAGCCGTGGCCGCCGGAGCGCTCGATGCGGGAGGAGATTCTAACGAGTGCCTCGACGCAGCGCTCGGGATAACGGCCGACAGAGGTTTCCCCTGAAAGCATGAGGCAGTCGGCCTCCTCGTAGGCGGCGTTCATCACGTCGGTGACCTCGGCGCGGGTGGGGGTGGGATTGGTGATCATCGACTCCAACAACTGGGTGGCGACGATGACGCGGGTGCCGAGCTCGTGGCAGCGCTTGACGATGCGGCGCTGGAGGATGGGCAGTTCCTCGAACTCGACTTCGGTGCCGAGGTCGCCGCGGGCGACCATGATGACATCGGCCTCGTTGATGATGGCGTCAATGTTTCTAATCGCTTCCTGGTCCTCGACCTTGGCGACGATCTGTGCCTCGCCTTCGAGCGCGTGCATCGCCTCGCGGAGTTCCCTAACGTGGGCGGAGTCCCGGACGAAGGAACCGGCGATGTAGTCCGCGCCACACTCGACGGCGAGGGAGAGGTCCTTGTGGTCCTTTTCCGTTAGTGCGGGAAGATTGAGACGCACGCCGGGGAGGTTGATGTGGCGGCGCGAGCCCATGGTGCCCGGGGTTTTCACATAACAGAGAATGCGGTCCGCCTCGACCACGTCGATGCGCATGAGCAGCGCGCCGTTGTCCACGACAAGAGTGTTTCCGGCGGTGACATCGCCCATCAGGCCGTCATAGTTCACGGTGGTGGAAAGCGGGACGGTGGCGTCCGCGCCGACCTTGCGGAACTCGACGGTGTCGCCCTCAGCGAGCGTGTAAGGCTTTTCCAAATCCCCGGTGCGGATGGACGGGCCGGTGAGGTCGAAGAGCACGGCGATGTGCGCGTCGCGCTTTTCGGACTGGCTGCGGACGCGCTTGGTCATTTCCGCGGCCCATTCGTGTTTCGCATGGCTCATGTTGAGACGGAACACGTTGGTGCCGGCATCGATGAGCTTGCCGATCATTTCCTCGGATTCTGTTGCGGGTCCGAGGGTGATGATGATTTTGGTTTTGCGGGACATGATTGGGGAAGAGGTCGGAAGGGTGCGGTTGGGAAGCTGGTGCCATGCCGCATCGGCAAAGGCAAGGAGGTGGGGAATTCAAGGAAGGGCGATATCCGATTGCCCTGTCCATGAGAGGTCCATGACAAGCGCTTTGCTCCCATCATGGACTCTCCATGGACGTCGGCGGACGGATTCCGCCGCTGCCTGGGGATCAGCCCTGGTCGATGGTTTTCTCGGTGGTGGCGTCGATGATGGCGAAGCGCTCGCGGTTGAGAGTCGGGTCCGAACGGAAGATGAGGCGGCCGGAGTGCGAGCGCTCGAGCTCGACAAGCAGCTTGGCGTCCTCGCTTTTGAAGCGGTTGAGGACGTCGCTGTTGACGATGACAATGATGTCACCGACGGCGTCGCGGTGTTTCTGGATGACGGTGTTGAGGCGGCGCTGGATTTCCACGGACATGGTCATCGGCGTCTTCACGCGGGCGCGGCCCTGGCAATACGGGCAGGGCTCGTACATGGAATCCCGCAGCGATTCGTTGAGGCGCTGGCGGGTCATTTCCATCAGACCGATAGGAGAGATCTGGAGGACCTGGGTCTTTGCCTTGTCCTTTTTGAGGCGGTCCTTGATGGCCTTGTAAACCGTCTGCTGGTCCTTGCGGTGGCGCATGTCGATCAAGTCGATGACGACCAGACCGCCGATATTGCGGAGGCGGAGCTGGCGGGCGACTTCGACGGCAGCTTCGACGTTGGTTTCGAGAATCATCTTGTCGACGTCCTTCGAACCGCGGTTGCGGCCGGTGTTGACGTCGATGGCGATGAGGGCCTCGGTTTCATCGATCACGATGTAGCCGCCGCAAGGGAGCCAGACCTGGCGGGAAAACGCCTCGTCGATCTGCTTCTGGATGTGGACACGCTCGAAGATCGGCTGGCCGCCGGCGGAGGGCATGTAGTGGACGCGGCGCTTGGCGCGGCGGGAGATTTTTCCGGCGATGTTGCGGATCATCTCGGTGGTCTCGGCGTCGTCGCAGAGGACTTGGTCGATCTCATCGGTGAGGAAATCTCGGGCGGTGCGCTCGATGAGGCCGGGCTCTTGGAAGATACAAACGGGCGCGGGGTTGTTCGCGCGGCGGGCTTCGATTTCATCCCACTGTTCCAACAGCATGTGGAGGTCGCGGACGAAGTGGCGGGCGCGGGTGCCTTGGGCGATGGTGCGCATGATGATGCCCATGCCTTCCGGGACGGCGAGCTTCTGGACGATCTTGCGCAGGCGGGCGCGCTCCTTGGGATCCTCGATCTTGCGGGAAATGCCGAACTGTTCGGTGTAGGGCATGAGGACGAGGTAGCGTCCGGCCATCGAGATGTTGGTGGTGACGCGCGGGCCTTTGGTTCCGATAGGGCCTTTGGAAACCTGAATGACGATCTCCGATCCGATCGGATAGATGTCGGGGATGTCCTTGGAGGTGATTTTCTTCTGCTGCTGCTTCCTCTTACCCTCGCGCTGGATTTCCTCCAGGCCGCCGTCGAGTGCGGCGGGGATGGCGTCCCAGAAGTGGAGGAAGGCGTTCTTATCGAGGCCGATGTCCACGAACATTGCCTTGAGGCCGCCCTCGATGTTCTTGACGCGTCCTTTGAAAATGCCGCCGACGATGTTCTGATCACCCTCGCGTTCGACGGTGTATTCTTCGAGCACGCCGTCCTCGAGGAGGGCGACGCGGCGTTCGAGTTTTTCGACGTTGACGACGATGCTGTTGCCGCGTGAGGGGTCGGGCTTGCCGATGCCGAGGAGTCTTTTGATGTGTTGGATCATGTTAGTGATTGGTTTGATAAAAGTGGTGGTTTTTAGTTAGGGGATGGATTTTGGGAAAGATCAGTTTTCGGGAACAGGGACGGCCTTGGGGATGACGGAGCCCTCGGCATCCACTTCCGGCGTGATGGTGGGAGTGGGCATCACCGTGGTGGTGTCCGGTGGCGGGGTGATAGGAATTTCGTCGCCCACTTCGGCACCGGTCTCGCCGGTTTCCGTTTCCTCCACCGTGGCCGGAGTGGCGGCGACCTGGGCGGCGGCGGCGGCGATGGCTTCCGGTGCCGGATTGGTGTCACCGGCTTCCACCGCAGCGATGGCTTCCGGGGTGATTTCGATGGCCTTGATGTTCTCGCCCATGAACCCCGGCACCTTGGCGAGTGGCTTGAGCGGGAGGCGGATGCCCTTCAGGTCGCGGGCGAAAAGGCCGCGAAAGACAAGGTTCACGAGCGGGCCGCAGACGGCACCGCCGGACTGGCCGTTCTGCACCATGATGCAGATCGCGTATTTGGGATTGTCGTAGGGAGCGAAGCTCATCACCCACGAGTTGTTGGAGACTTTCCCGAAGTCCGAGCACTGGGCGGTGCCGCTCTTGGATGCGACGGAAATATTGGCCAGCTTGACCTTGCCCGAAGTGCCGCCCGGCAGGTTGGTGGACATCCACATGCCCTTGCGGATGAGTTCGAAGTCGGTGGGTTTGATGCCGGACTTGATGAGATCCACCTGGAGTTTCGGCGTATCCGCGACGACGACCTTGCCATCCTCGGACACGGCGTTTTTGACCACGCGGGGCTGATAGTATTTGCCGCCGTTGGCGACGCAGGCGGCGACGGCGCAGACCTGGAGCGGCGTGGCCATTGAGGTGCCCTGTCCGATGGAAAGCATGGCGATTTCGTGCCCGGTGAGCGCGGCGTTCGGATAGGTGGCGCGCCAGACGCGGCTGCCGGGAAGCATGCCGGGGTTTTCCGACGGGAGTTCGACGCCGGTGCGCTTGCCGATGTTCACCATGGAACAACCTTCGACAAGGGCTTCCTTGCCGATGGTGTTGGCGATGATGTTGAAATAGGGATTGCAGGAATGCTGGATCGCTTCGGATAGATTCTGGTTGCCATGGGTGCCGCCGTGCTGGCGGAAGATCCAGCATTTCACCTGGGCGTTGCCATAGGTGACGTAGCCGTTGCAGGTGGCGCGCATGCCCGCCCTGCCTGCAAGCGCGGCGGAGAGGGCGGTGGGGACTTTCATCGTGGAGCCCGGAGCGAACTGCGAGATGGCGCGGTTGGTGAGGGGGGAAAGCTTGTTGTGGTTGTAGGCGTCCAGATTCGCCCGCGAGATGCTGGGGAAGAAGTCATTGGGATCGCAATCGGGCACGGACGCCATCGCCAGCACCTCGCCGGTGTTGACGTCCATCACCACTCCGGCGGCGCGGCCGGCGTAACGCAGGGTGTTTTCCAACAGATACTGGACGGGAGCGTCGATGGTGAGCCGCAGCTTCGCGCCGCTGCCGGGCTTGGTGTAGTCGGACATCTGGAGCGTGCGGCCCTTTTCATCCTTCACGATGGCCTTCTGTCCCTCGGGGCCTAGCAGGTATTCATCCATCGAGGCCTCGACACCAGCGATGCCCTTGTCGTCGCCGACATAGTGGTCGAACTTGCGCATGGCACTCTCCGGGACATCGCCCTTCTCCCACTTTTTCATGTAGCCGAGCACGTGGCCGGCCAGCGCGCCATAAGGATACTGCCGCTGCGGGCGAAGTGTCAGATAGACGCCGGGCAGGTCGAGGTTGTGCTCCGCGAAACGGGCGAAATCCTCGTAGCTTAGATCGGTCCGATAGCTGAAGGGGATCAGCCCGCCGTGGGTGAGGTAATGGGTGCGGAGGTCACCGGCCTTGTAGTTTTTCGCGAGACCGAGCTTGCGCAGGCGCGCGATGGTGCCCTCGTTGACGATGGTGACGATGTCCTTTTCCGCGCGCTTGCGGGGCATGCCGTCCTCCTTGGTGAGGCGCTGGATCGTCGGGTCCTCGACGTGCTGTGAGAGGTAGGCCTGGCGGATTTCGTCGAGGTTGAACGAGACCTCGTAGTTGCGGAGGTTCCGCGCGAGCGTGATGCCGTTGCGGTCGGTGATCTCGCCGCGGATGCCGGGCTCGCGAACGGTGACGGTGCGATTGCCGGGGACCTGTTGGAGAAACTTCTCCCGGCGCACGATCTGGAACTCATGCAGCCGGGTCAGCAACGCGCCGAAGCCGACCACCACGAGGGCGGTCAGCAGATAGAGTCGGAGGCGGTAGCTGGGTTCCATGTCAGGCGAGGCGGCGGCGTTTGCGACCTGCTTCCGGGTTGATCGAATGGTCGCAGGCCTTTGCGACGCGGAACAACAGCCAGAAGATGAGAGGGGAGAAAAGCATGGTCAGCAGCGAGGTGAAGACCATCTGCATGAGGGTGGCCTCCGACAGCACGAACTCCCCGCGGACGAAGTTGATGATGGCGTATTCGGCGGAGAGATAGAGGAAAATGGCGATGCCGGATAGAAATGCGGAGAACTGCCATTTCCCCTGTTTGAAAAGCGGCTGGATGCCCTGCATCAGGAAACCCATCGCGGCGAAGAGCAGGATTGAGTAGCCGAAACGCAGCGACTCGGCCTGCTGCGAGTAAACCTCGGTATCGCCGCCGTGCGGGCCGAGCGCGCAGTGGGTGTCCCAGAAGAAGCCGCCGACAAAGGCCAGCAGCAGCATGGTCGGTTGGCCGACCGTCACCGCAGAGCAGAGGAAAACGAGCTGCACCAGGAGGATCCGCGAATCATGCAGGCCCGTAAACGCGGGCAGGAACTGTTGGACCACGAACGAGGCCAGCAGCAGCAGGATGGTGATGAGGGAATAACGGATCACGGACGGGAGGGGTCGGCGGAGAGCACGACGAAAACCGTTCCCAGATCCGCGAAGTTCACCGATGGCCGGACGAGAGCTTCGGAATCCAGAGCGCCTTTTTCGACAGACTCGATGGTTCCAAGTAAAATGTTAGGCTGGAAGATGCCTCCCCGGCCGGTGGTGAAGACACGCTGCCCCTGGTGGAGAGCGGCTTCGGTTGATAGAAATCTGAGACGCAGCAGCGGATTGCCGATGAAGTGCCCGCGCTGGCCGCTGAGGATGCCGACTTCCGGCGAACCCTCGACCCGCGCGGAGACCTGGCACTTTTCATCAGTTAGTAAAATGACGGACGAGCGGCCCTTGTCCGGGCGGTCGATTTTTCCGACGAGACCGTCGTTCGAAAGCACCGCGAGCTGGGTGCCGATGCCTTTTTCCTCGCCGGCGTCGATGTCCACCGTCTGCCACCAGGTCGTCGGATGGCGGCGGATCACCTGGGCGGGCACGACGACAAAATGCGTGGCCTTTTTGAAATCAAGCGCATGTCGCAGAGTTTCATTCTCCGCCTCAAGACCGCGGAAGCGTGACTCGATGATCTGCAGTTTCCCCAGCTCCTTGCGGGTGGCGTCCAGCTCGACTTCCAGGTCCTTCGAGTGCCGCGTTTCATCGAGAAACTTTCGGGACTGGGTCTCCATCGCTGATCCGGATTTCAGGAACGGCGACATCGCTGAGAAGTAATAACCCTGGATTTCCCTCACCGCGCGGTCACTCCGCGTGAAGGCCCAGACGGCACCTCCGAGGAAGAGCAGCAGGGCGATGAGATTGAGCGGCTTCATGGCCGGGGTGGGTCTCGGAATGCCCGCTTAGCGGTCCGAATTGGCGACCCGCTTCAGGAGTGAGAGCTCTTGAAGTGCCTTGCCAGTGCCTTCGGCCACCGCGCTGAGGGGATCCTCGGCGATGTGGACCGGCAGCCCGGTTTCCTCGCGCAGGAGGCGGTCCAGCCCTTTGAGCAAGGCCCCTCCGCCCGCCAGCACGATGCCACGATCGACAAGATCGGAGGCGAGTTCCGGTGGGCAGCGTTCGAGAGTGGTGCGGACCGCGTCAACAATGGTGCTGAGGGGATCCGCCATGGCCTCGCGGATTTCCTGCGAGGTGATGGTGATGGTTTTGGGAAGACCGGCGACGAGGTCGCGGCCCTTGACCTCCATGGTCAATTCCTTGGGAAGGGGAGCGGCGGAACCGAGACGGATCTTGATTTCCTCCGATGTGCGTTCGCCGATCATCAGATTGTAGGCGCGCTTCATGTAGGAGATGATCGCCTCGTCGAGCTCGTCACCTGCAGTGCGGACAGAGCGGGCGTAAACGATGCCGGAGAGGGAAATCAGCGCGACCTCCGTGGTGCCGCCGCCGATATCGACGATCATATTTCCCGACGCTTCCTGAACCGGAAGACCCACGCCGATCGCCGCAGCCATCGGTTCCTCTATTAAGTAAACTTCGCGCGCCCCGGCCTGCAAAGCGGACTCACGCACGGCGCGGCGTTCCACCTCGGTGATGCCCGATGGAATGGCGATCAGGACCCGCGGATTCGAGCGGCGGCCCTTGTTCACCTTCTTGATGAAATGGCGGAGCATCGCCTCGGTGACCTCGAAATCCGCGATGACGCCGTCTTTCAACGGGCGGATCGCGACGATGTTGCCCGGCGTGCGGCCGAGCATGCGTTTGGCGTCGTCACCGACGGCGAGCACCTCGTTGGTGCCTGCCTTCACGGCCACGACTGATGGCTCGCGCAGGACGATGCCGTGGTCCTTGACGTTGATCAGCGTGTTAGCAGTGCCTAAATCGATGCCGATATCATTGGAAAAGAAATTTCCGAAAAGCTTTTTGAACATGGATGGTGTTGAAAATGAGAGAGTGGTAAAGAAATCCGGTAGATCGGAAATGTTTGGACCTTGGTTCATCCCGGCACACAAGCCTGAGTAAGATATTGCAAATGTCCCGACGCTTCCGAAAGAAGTGGGAAACCGTCACCATTCGCCGCTACAAGGTCAAGCGGGAATCCTTGTTCCTCATTGACAGTCCCGATGTTCCACGCCCTGAGACTCAAGGCGTCGCGAGCAACGGTCCGCACACCGCATGACGGGTCAGGAATTCGTCCGCCAAGGCACCATAAGCTTGCGCCCCGAGTCCGTTCGGGTCGTGCTCGAAAATGGTTTTTCCATGGCTGGGCGCCTCGCCGATGCGGATGGTCCGCGGAATCATCGTGCGGTACATCTGGTCGGGGAAAAACTTGGAAACTTCCTCCACGACCTGCCGCGAGAGCAAGGTGCGGCCGTCATACATGGTCATTGCAATGCCTTCGAGGCGGATGCCGGGGTTCGCGTCGGACCCGCGGATCTGGTCGATGACGTGCACGATCTTCGCCAACCCTTCGAGGCCGAACCACTCGCACTGGAGCGGGATCAGGATTTCATCGGCGGCGGCGAGCGCCGAGGTCATCAGCACACCGAGCGAGGGTGGGGTGTCGAGGATGCAATATTCGAAAAGATCGTTCGGTTTCAGGCCTTGGAGGATCGTGCGCAGGCGGGTGAGGTGGTCATCGCTGCGGGCAAGCTCGATTTCCACGCCGGCGAGGTCCATTTCCGAGGGGACCATCGAAAGATTTTCCCGTCCGGTGGGAATAATCTGCTGCGCCACCGTCGTTTCTCCGACCAAAACGGGATACATGCTGCAGCCGTCCTCCGGCTCCAGGCCGAGGCCGCTGGTGCAGTTCGCCTGCGGATCGAGGTCCACCAGAAGCACGCGCTGGCCACGCAGCGCCAAGGCTGCGGAAAGATTCAGGGCGGTGGTGGTTTTCCCCACGCCGCCTTTTTGATTGGCGATGGCAACGACTTTCATGCTTGGTAAATCTGATACTCGACGCGGAAACTCTTTCGGCTGGCCGCGCTGCTGGCAATCAAAACCGCAGGACGAGTGCAAATCAGCGCCGCCGACGCGTCAACCCCATCAAACTCCCGAGTAGGCACAGGCCCAGCGTTCCTGGCTCCGGCACCGCCGCGATGCCGGTGTTGGTGGAAATCCACGAGTGAAACTGCTGCAAGTCCACCGCTCCGCTCAGCCCGCCATATTTCGAATTGCTCGTCGGCAGGGAAACGTAGCCCGAGTAGCTGTTGATCCCGATCAGATAGCGCACTCCGCCCACCGTGATGAAAACCCCGCCACCGCTGTCGCCGGGCGCGACGGCACCTTCCAGCCGCGTCGCGACCGGGTTCGAGTCCTGGCGGTTGCTCGTGCCGGTGGGATTGTCGAAATCCGAGACGAATGAAGTGGTGGTCAGGCCATACTGGTCGCCGTAAAACTCGATGAGGTTCGTGAACGCCCGCAACTCGATGGGCAGTTCCGCGCCTGTCTGACCCGTTCCGGAATAACCGAATCCCACGTAGGTCGCCTCGCGTCCAATGATGGAAGCGGGTGGATCAAGGCGCAACATTTCCGCCGCGCTGACACCGGTCACTGCTGACGACAGATAGAGCAGCCCCAGATCGTTCGAAAAAGAGGCCCCGGAAGTCGAATAACCCGGGTGCAGGATCGTACTCTCGATCATGTAGTCCACGCCGCCCACGTTGAAAACCCCGCCGGTCTGCTTGCTCAGGGAAACATGCCCCGCCGTCAGCACCCAGCGGTCCGACAGCATCACACCGGAGCCGCTGTAGCCCGATCCGGTCACCTTGCCCACCGACGGATAGAGTGCCGCCTCGTCACGATAAGTCTGCGGGTCCGCTGTATGCAAAATGGTGGATGCCTCCGAACGGGCGGTTGCCAGCGCCGCAAAAGCGATGGCCGGCAGGACTTTGAAAAGGCGTGCAATCACTAACCACCCCTATCCAGCGGTCCACATCCCATCAATGAAAATTGCGTGACAGAAAAACCCGTAGCCCCTTCCATCAACGCCGGGTCGTGAGAAAAGGTGGTTGCGGCGTCTCGCCGCAAAGCGATGCTGCTGCGAGACGCATCAACCACGGCCTGCCCCTCCTTGTTGGAATTCCCACAATCCCCGGCGATCCGTCACTGCTTCCCGGGAATCAGTCGTTCCTTAACGACGATCCGCTCCTGATCAACGACAATCAGCCTTTGATTAACGACGTTCTGCTCCTGATTAACGACGATCCCTCATTTCCCGTCGTTGGGAAATCAATTCAGAACGACGCCCAGTCGCTTTTCAAAGACGATCCGTTCCTTCTTCTCGTCGATCAGCCACTCCTTCCCGTTGATCCGTCACTCATTTCCGTGGATTTTCAAAAACTCACGTTAATCCGTCACGGATCGTCGTTGAAAAACCGCCTCCCGTCCTGCGGCGGCCGCGTCTCTTGTCGGGAAAAGCGCTCCGGGCCCGGACCCTGGCGATTACAGAAGTGTATCAGAATTCTAATAGCTAGGCTCCCGCATTCCGATTCAACTTCCGACCAACGGTGATGGGGAGAACGGCAATCCCGCCGCGCCTCCCCGCCGGAGTTACTGACAACAAAACAAACATCATGACACCACGTGTCTCCACTACCTGGCTCACCACAAGTTCCGACAACGACTTCGAAGCCACCACCCACAGCATCATCACCGCCCTCACCGGCAGCACGGTGCTCAACAACCCGAAGCCCACGCTTGCGGATCTCACCAGCCACCTCACCGCCTTCACCACCTCCGCCTCCGCGGCCAGGGACGGAGGCAGGGCGGATACCGCCGCCAAGAACGCCGCCCGTGCCGTCGTTGAGGAGGACTTCCGTCAGCTCGGCCAATACATCGACGACACTGCCGTCACCCTCGAGGATTTCCTCAGCAGCAAATACCCGCTGCAAAAGGACCGCGCTCCCCTCGGCATCCAGTCCGCCCCGTCTAACCTCCGCATCAAACACGGCAAGGTCAGCGGCAGCCTCGATGCCCTCTGCGACGTAAACGACCACCGCGTGATGTATGAATGGCAGACCGCCATCGGCCAGACCCCGGCCGACTGGACCACCCAACCCTCCACCAACGCCGCCCGCACCACCTTCTCCGGCTTCACCCCCGGCACCTGGGTCAACGTCCGTGTCCGCATCCGCGTCCCCGCCGGAGCAGGGGACTGGAGCAACGTCGTCCAGATCATGATGATCTGAGAGGCTGCCTGAAAATTGGAGCGCGGACTTCAGTCCGCCCGTCAGGATCAGCAAACTCCGGCTGTCATGAAATTGTAAGGCACCCCGAATCCATCGATTCCTGCGAATCTCTGATTTTTCAGACCGCCTCCGGAGAAATCCAACCATCCGCCCCATCCCAGCCCTCCCGCGCTCACCCGCGGGAGGGCTTTTTTTATCTTCCACCCGGCGGATTGCCCGTTAGTCTCCAGCAGTTCACCAAAAATGCCCGCCCGCAAATCCACCGCCCCCAAGCCCGAGAAAAACAAATCCCTCGAACAATGGATCTGGGACGCCGCCTGCTCCATCCGTGGCGCGAAGGACGCGCCGAAGTACAAGGACTTCATTCTCCCGCTCATCTTCACCAAGCGCCTCTGCGACGTCTTCGATGACGAGCTGAACCGCATCGCCGCCGAGGTCGGGTCGCGGAAAAAGGCGTTCCATCTCGCCAAGCGCGATCACAAGCTCGTCCGCTTCTTTCTGCCGCTGGAGCCCGCTGATCCCGAGCAGCCGGTCTGGTCCGTCATCCGCAAGCTCTCCGACAAGATCGGCGAGGGCGTGACGACTCACATGCGGGACATCGCCAAGGAAAACCCGCCCTTGCAGGGCATCATCGACCGCGTGGATTTTAATGCCACCACCCACGGCCAGCGGGACATCGATGACGACCGCCTTTCCAACCTGATTGAAAAAATCAGCGAGAAGCGCCTCGGGCTGGAGGACGTGGAGGCGGACATCATCGGCAAGAGTTACGAATACCTCATCCGCAAGTTCGCCGAGGGCGGGGGACAGAGCGCGGGAGAGTTCTACACGCCGCCCGAGGTCGGCACCATCATGTCCAAGGTGCTCCAGCCCGAGCCCGGCATGGAGATCTACGATCCCACCTGCGGTTCCGGCGGCCTGCTCATCAAGTGCGAGATCGCCATGGAGGAAGCGGCCAAGGGCAAGAAGCGCACCATCGCCCCGCTCAAGCTCTACGGTCAGGAATACGTCGCCGATACTTGGGCCATGGCCTGCATGAACATGATCATCCACGACATGGAGGGCACCATCGAGATCGGCGATACCTTCAAGAACCCGAAGTTCCGGGACAAGCGCGGCAAGCTCCGCACCTTCGACCGCGTCGTCGCCAATCCCATGTGGAACCAGGACTGGTTCACTGAGGCCGATTACGATGCCGACGAGCTCGACCGCTTCTCCGCCGGAGCCGGCTTCCCCGGGAAATCCTCCGCCGACTGGGGCTGGACCCAGCACATCTATGCTTCCCTCAAGGCCGACGGCCGCGCCGCCGTGGTCTGGGACACCGGAGCCGTTTCCCGCGGCTCGGGAAATGCCGGGGACAACAAGGAAAAGACCGTCCGCCAGTGGTTCGTCGATCGCGACCTCGTCGAGAGCGTGCTCTACCTGCCGGAAAACCTCTTCTACAACACCAGCGCCCCCGGCATCGTCCTGTTCCTGCACGCCGCCAAGCCGAAGGCGCGCAAGGGCAAGGTCTTCCTCGTCAATGCCAGCCAGATCTTCGAGAAGGGAAATCCCAAGAACTTCATCCCGGACGACGGCATCCAGCGCATCGCCGACATCCTCATCGGTTGGAAGGAAGAGGAAAAACTCAGCCGCATCGTCGATCACGCGGAGCTGAAGAAGAACGACTACAACATCTCCCCCAGCCGCTATATCCACACCAGCGACGCCGAAACCTACCGGCCCATCGCCGAGATCGTCGCCGAACTGGACGCCATCGAAGCCGAGGCCAAGGAAACCGACAAGGCCCTGCGGAAAATCCTCAAACAGCTCGGCGTATGAGTTCGACCATAAGGAGTGCGGACATTCCTGTCCGCAATAAACCAGGCGGGTTTCTGCAATCCGAGGTTGGGTCTTTCCCGGCTGAATGGAAAGTGGACCGAGTGGATTCGGCGTTCCAAATCCAACAAGGAAAGCAGGTGTCGGCTGGCAACCGCATGGGGGAAAACCAACGCCCGTTTCTGCGAACGAAAAACGTCTTTTGGAATCGTCTCGACCTCGCAGAGCTCGACCAAATGCATTTCTCCGACAAGGAAGAGACCCGTCTTGAGCTAGTTACAGGCGATCTTCTCGTTTGTGAAGGAGGAGCTATCGGAAGGACAGCGCTTTGGAGCAACCAAGTCGAAGGTTGCCTCTACCAGAATCACCTTCACCGCCTTCGCGCCAAAGCAGGGAAAGTCGATCCGCAGTTTGCAGTTTACTGGTTCTGGTATGCCTTCGACATCGCCAAGCTCTACTTTGGACGCGGGAACGTCACGACGATCCCAAATCTCTCTCAGTCGAAGCTGGCAGAGCTGCCAATGGTTTTCCCACCACTCCCGGAGCAAAAGAAGATCTCGCACATTCTTTCGACGGTGCAGCGGGCGATCGAAGAGCAGGAGCGGATCATTCAGACCACCACCGAGCTGAAAAAGACCCTCATGCACAAGCTCTTCACCGATGGCCTGCGCAATGAACCGAAAAAACAGACCGATGCGGGTCTCATTCCCGAGAGCTGGAAGCCGTGCAAGGTGGGCGATGTGGCAAGAATTCAAAGTGGCGGCACGCCTGCGCGAGACACACCGGAGAATTGGAGCGGAGGAACAATCCCCTGGGTGAAAACCGGCGAGATCGATTACTGCATCATTCGTGAGACCGAAGAAAAGATCACGCCGTCCGGCCTCTCAAATTCTGCCGCACGACTCTTTCCGGCAGGAACCCTGCTTATGGCCATGTATGGTCAGGGGATCACGCGAGGTAGAGTCGCCCTGCTCGCTATCGAAGCGGCAACCAACCAAGCATGCGCGTCCATCACCCCAACCGACGAGTCTGAGGCGTCATCACGGTTTTTGTATTACTGGTTTGAATACAACTACGAGAATCTCCGGAGACTCGGTCACGGCGCGAATCAGCGGAACATGAATGCCGCATTAATCCGCAGCTTTCCTTTGGCTGTTCCGTCAACCGCAGATCAAAGGGGGATTGTCGCGGCTCTCTCCAAACTTGATGAGAAATGTCATTTATTGAAGCAAAAGGCGTCTTACTTGAACGATCTCTTCCGCACTCTTCTCCACGAACTGATGACCGCAAAAATGCAGCCACAATAATTCCAACTTTAAAACAATGATCGACCATTTCACCATCGGCGGATTTTTTCTCCTAAGGAATATGTTTGGGAGAGAGGGGCGGACTCCCGTAGGGTTGCGTCAACAAAAACAAACAATGCCTGAAGAAATCCGCCACCTCCGCACGGAGGACCGTAAGATCATCTCCCGAATGAAGAAAGACAATAAGTCGCAGGCCGAGATCGCGAGAACGATTGGATTCAGCCAGGGCACCATCAGCAAGGAGCTGGCAAGGAACTCCGGGAAGAGGGGTTACCGACCCAAGCAGGCGCAAGCCAAGGCTCTCGAGAGAAAGAAATCCAAGCAGCCCCGGAAGTCGGTGATCACCGAGAGT
>Ga0209512_1001354_pt1 | contig 30652 bp, 27 predicted proteins | sample frozenSSSSmetaG_FD_184142 | JGI IMG/M metagenome (GOLD analysis project Ga0209512, IMG submission 184142) | Glacier valley bacterial and archeal communities from Borup Fiord, Nunavut, Canada, to study Microbial Dark Matter (Phase II) -... | ecosystem: Environmental > Aquatic > Freshwater > Ice >...
CCCTCCGCTCCCGCCGAGCCCTCCGCTCCCAGCGCTCCCGCCGAGCCCAGCGCACCGGCCGAACCCGCCGCATCGGCCCCGCCTTCCGTGCTTTCCGCACCGGTGGAGCCGCCCACCACCACGGGCAGCCAACCCATTGCTCGAACCACCTCGATCCAACCGAGACCGCAGCCGATCCCGGCACAGGCGCCCGCGTCATCCCCCGTGACTGTGCCGACTGCGACGACGGATGCCGAGGCCCTCGAGCCCCAGGACGTCGTCTCCCCGCTCAGGGGCATGTCCAAGTCGCTCGCCGCGAACATGGACGCCAGTCTCACCGTTCCCACGGCGACGAGCGTGCGCACTATCCCGGCCAAACTCCTGATCGACAATCGCATCGTCATCAACAACCATCTCAAGCGCGCGCGCGGCGGCAAGGTGTCGTTCACCCATCTCATCGCGTGGGCTCTCGTGCAGACGCTCAAAGAATTTCCGAGCCAGAACGTGTTCTACGACGAGGTCGACGGCAAGCCCTCGGTCGTCGCTCCGGCCCACATCAACCTCGCGATCGCTATCGATCTTCCCAAGCCCGATGGCACCCGTTCCCTGCTGGTGCCCGGCATCAAGAACACCGAGTCGATGGGCTTCCAGGAATTCCTCGTCGCCTACGAAGACGTGGTCACCCGCGCGCGAAACAACAAGCTGACCGCCGCGGACTACGCTGGCAACACCATCTCCCTCACGAACCCGGGCGGCATCGGCACCGAGCACTCCGTGCCGCGTCTCATGAAGGGGGCAGGCGCCATCATCGGCGCAGGAGCACTCGAATACCCCGCTGAATTCCAGGGTATGTCGCTCACCACCCTGGCCGATCTGGGTATCGGCAAGACGATAACGCTCACCTCGACGTATGATCATCGCGTCATCCAGGGTGCCGGTTCCGGTGAGTTCCTCAAGAAGGTGCACGAGCTGCTCATCGGCCAGCGCGACTTCTACCAGCGCATCTTTTCCGACCTGCGTATCCCCTACGACCCAATTCACTGGGCAAGCGACATCCATGTGGATCTCGGCAACCAGGTGAGCAAGACCGCCCGGGTGCAGGAGCTCATCAACTCGTTCCGAGTGCGTGGGCACCTCATGGCGGATGTCGACCCGCTGGAATACAAACAGCGCACCCATCCCGACCTCGATATCGCAAGCCATGGGCTCACCTTCTGGGACCTGGACCGCGAGTTCGTCACGGGCGGATTCGGTGGCAGGCGCACCGCGCTACTTCGGGAAATCCTCGGCGTGCTTCGCGACTCCTACTGCCGCACGCTCGGCATCGAGTACATGCACATACAGGACCCGGCCCAGCGCGCCTGGATCCAGCAGCACGTGGAGAAGGTGTACACCAAACCCACCAAGGACGAGCAGTTGCGCATCCTCGGCAAGCTGAACGAGGCCGAAGCCTTCGAGACCTTCCTGCAGACCAAGTATGTGGGCCAGAAGCGATTCAGCCTCGAGGGCGGGGAATCCACCATCGCGTTGCTCGATGCCCTCCTCCAGGGGGCGGCCGAGGCCGACCTCGACGAGGTCGCCATCGGTATGGCCCATCGCGGTCGCCTGAACGTTCTCACCAACATCGCGGGCAAAACCTACGGACAGATCTTCCGTGAGTTCGAGGGCACCCAGGACCCCCGCACCGTGCAGGGCTCCGGTGACGTCAAATACCACCTCGGCACCGAGGGCACCTTCACGAGTGCCAAGGGCGACCAGATCCCGGTGTACCTCGCCGCAAACCCCTCCCACCTCGAGGCGGTCGACGGGGTGCTCGAGGGCATCGTGCGCGCCAAACAGGACCGCAAACCGATCGGGACTTTCAGTGTGTTGCCGGTAATGGTGCACGGCGATGCCGCGATGGCCGGCCAGGGTATCGTCGCCGAGATCCTGCAAATGTCGCAGCTTCGCGCCTACCGCACCGGCGGAACCGTACACCTGAACATCAACAACCAGGTCGGCTTCACGACCCCTCCCGGCGAGGGTCGCACGTCGATCTACTCCACGGATGTCGCAAAGATGATCCAGGCCCCGATCTTCCATGTCAACGGCGACGACCCGGAGGCCGTCATCCGCGTGGCAGAGCTCGCCTTCGCCTACCGCCAGGAGTTCCACCGAGACGTGGTCATCGACCTCATCTGCTACCGCCGTCGCGGTCACAATGAGGGGGACGACCCCTCGATGACCCAGCCGCTGATGTACAACCTCATCGAGGCCAAGCGCAGCGTCCGCACTTTGTACGTCGAAGCTCTCGTCGGCCGAGGCGACATCACCCTGGAAGAATACGACGCGGCGCACGCCGACTTCCAGGATCGTCTGGAGCGCGCCTTCGCCGAGACTCACGCCGCGCAGACCGGCTCGATGCCGATCATCACCTCGGATGGCAATGCCGTCGCGGACCTCGAGCGCCCCGGATCCCAGCAGGATGACAGCTTCGGCGAGCCCACTTCCACCGCGGTGAGTGACGCTGTGATCACGGCCATCGGGGATGCCCACGACAACCCGCCGGCCGGGTTCACGGTGCATCCGAAGCTCCAGCAGCTGCTCAAGAAGCGCACCGAAATGAGCCGCAACGGATCGATCGACTGGGGCTTCGGCGAATTGCTGGCTCTCGGCTCGCTCCTGCTCGAGGGCACTCCGGTACGGATGGCCGGGCAGGACACCCGCCGCGGCACATTCGTTCAACGTCACGCGGTGCTTCACGATCGCCTCAACGGCCAGGAATGGCTGCCGCTCGGCAACCTCAGCGACAACCAGGCCCGGTTCTGGATCTACGACACCCTGCTGAGCGAATATGCCGCGATGGGCTTCGAATACGGCTACTCGGTCGAGCGGGCCGATGCGCTGGTGCTCTGGGAGGCCCAGTTCGGTGACTTCGCCGACGGTGCACAGGTCATCATCGACGAGTTCATTTCGAGCGCCGAGCAGAAGTGGGGCCAGCGCTCCAGCGTCGTGCTGCTGCTCCCCCACGGCTATGAGGGTCAGGGTCCGGACCATTCGTCCGCCCGGATCGAGCGCTACCTGCAGCTCTGCGCCGAGAACAACATGACCGTGGCGCGACCCTCGACGCCCGCGTCTTACTTCCACCTGCTGCGCCGCCAGGCCTACGCCCGGCCTCGCCGCCCCCTCATCGTTTTCACTCCGAAGGCAATGCTTCGCCTGCGTGGCGCGACGAGCGACATCGCCGATTTCACAAACGGCAAGTTCGAACCCGTGATCGACGACGCAGCGATCACCGACAAGGGCGCCGTCAAGCGGGTCGTGCTTCACGCGGGCAAGATCCACTACGACCTGCTCGCCGAGGTGGAGAAGCGCCAGCAGAAGGATGTCGCGCTCGTGCGTCTCGAGCAGTACTATCCCTTGCCGCAGCAGCAGTTGACGGCCGTGCTCGAACAGTATCCGGATGCCGAACTGGTGTGGGCACAGGAGGAGCCGGAGAACATGGGCGCCTGGCCGTTCATCTGCCTCGAACTGGCGAAGCGACTGACGCCGGGACGCACGATCTCGGTGGCTTCACGTCCGGCGTCCGCCGCCCCCGCCACGGGGTCTTCGAAGCGCAGCTCACAGGAGCTCGTTGACCTGATGGACCATGCGCTGACGGTGCGCTGAGCACCTCGTCCGGTCACAGGCCATCAGTCACAGGCCAGCAGTCACAGGCCGCCAGTTGCAAGCCGTCAGTCACAGGCCGCCAGTCACAGGCCGTCGCCTCAGGGCGGCGGCCCTCGGCGTGTGCCTTCCTGGGGAGGACGCGCGATCGAAATGCAGGAATGATCGCGACGGGAGTGACAGGGCAACCCCATCCGCCACAGTCGTCACGCTCGTTCCTGCATTTGCGAAATCAGAGGCCGCAGGCTAGACGGATTGGGAGGCGAAGCCGAGACTGCCTCGGTGAACGGCAGCCCTAGTGGTTCGACTGCAGGGTGCGCAGGGTGAGCAGCACCTGGTCGCGCAGGTCACTCGGTGCCGTCTCGCGGCAGGCGCGCTGCACCGCTTGGGTCAGCACGACTCCCACGTGGGCCTCATCGGTGCAGTCATCGCAGTTGGCGATGTGCTCGGCGATGTCTGCGGCATCCGCCTTGGCCAGTTCGTTGTGCAGGTATTCTTCGAGTTCGGCTTTCGCCTTGTCGCATCCGCAGTCGGTCATTTCTTCTTACTCCCAGCAGTGGCAGGTTTGGCGCGCGCACCGGAGGTGTCGATCCCTCGCTCGAGCGCGTACTCAGAGAGCAGGTCCCGCAGCATCCGCCTGCCACGATGCAGGCGGCTCATGACGGTACCCACCGGGGTCTTCATGATGTCGGCGATCTCCTGGTAGGAGAAGCCCTCGACATCGGCGAAGTAGACGGCCATTCGGAAGTCCTCCGGGATGCCCTGGAGGGCGTCCTTCACCGCGCTGTCGGGCAGGTGGTCGATCGCCTCCGCCTCTGCCGAACGGGTCGAACGACCCTGGGTGACCGACTGGGCACCGCCGAGCTGCCAGTCCTCGAGTTCGTCGATGGTGCCCTGGTAGGGGTCACGCTGCTTCTTGCGGTAGTTGTTGATGAACGTATTGGTGAGGATGCGGTACAGCCAGGCCTTGAGATTCGTGCCCTGCTGGAACTGCGCGAAGGCCGCGAACGCCTTGACGAAGGTCTCCTGTACGAGGTCTGCGGCATCCGCGGGATTTCGTGTCATGCGCAGTCCTGCGGCGTACAGCTGGTCCATGAACGGGATCGCCTGCGCCTCGAAGAGCGTTCGCACGTCGACGACCGGCGTATCTGACTCGGCGGTCACGGGTGCGGATGCGACAGCCCCCGACTCGGTGGGGGTGGCGGCGTCATCCTTCGAAGTGGTCATCGCCGCCAAGCTTACTTTGCTGCGCCTGCCCGCAGTCTGGCCGCTGAGTGGCGGCCGGGCACGCACGGTGGGACCCACCATGGCGGGGCGATCGAGCAGAACTGGCACGGGCATCCTCTTCCTCGGCCACAGCTCGTCTGGGACGCTGTGCCGATACCCTTAGTAACCGATGCATGTATTCAAGTATTCCGGCCCCGAATTCAACCCTTTCGGCGACGAGGGTCTGATCCTCGGCGGCGAGCCGGGGCCGTGGGTCGCGCCCATCGCGACCGGCCCGCTGTCGTCCCGGCTCGCGCTGCCCGGATCGAAATCGCTCACCAATCGCGAACTCGTGCTCTCGGCGGTCGCGAGTGGACCGTCGACCCTGCGCGCGCCGCTCCGTTCCCGTGACACGGCCCTCATGATCCAGGCACTGCGGGCGCTCGGCACGGACATCGTGGAGTTGCCGGGTGTCTCCCCCTTCGGGCCCGACCTGCTCATCACTCCCGGCGAGCTCTCCGGCGGCACCTCTATCGACTGCGGTCTCGCTGGCACCGTGATGCGCTTTTTGCCCCCGATTGCCGCGCTCGCACTCGGGCCGGTCGCCTTCGACGGCGACGCGTCGGCTCGGAAGCGACCAATGCGTACGACGATCGATTCGCTTCGGGCACTGGGAGTTGATGTCAGCGACGACGGCCGGGGCAAGCTCCCGTTCAGCCTCTATGCCACCGGCTCCGTGGCCGGCGGCGAGATCACGATAGACGCCTCCGCCTCGAGCCAGTTTGTTTCCGGGCTGCTCCTGGCCGGCGCACGCTTCACGAACGGGCTCATCCTGCGGCACATCGGAGACGGGCTGCCGAGCCTCGCCCACATCGATATGACCATCGCGACTCTTGCCCAACGCGGCGTGATGGTAGAGAACCCCGAACCCGGAATCTGGATCGTGCCGCCGGGTGAGATCTCCGGTATCGACATTGCCATCGAGCCCGATCTTTCCAATGCCGGACCCTTCCTCGGGGCTGCCCTCGTGGTCGGCGGCTCGGTCACCGTCACCGGTTGGCCGACCCGCACGACCCAGGTGGGAGCAGAGATGGCTACCATCCTCACCGACATGGGCGGCGAGGTGTCCTTCGCCGAGACGGGCGACGGCTACGGCGACCTGACCGTCACCGGCACCGGCACCGGCACGGGCGCCCTGCGCGGCATCCGCCTCGACAACGCGAGCGAACTCGCGCCGACCATCGCGGCCCTCGCCGCACTCGCCGAGGGGGAGACGGTACTCACCGGCATCGGGCACCTCCGCGGTCACGAGACCGACCGGCTCGCGGCCCTCACGAAGGAAATCAATGCCCTGGGGGGAGACGTCACGGAGACGGACGATGGCCTCGTCATCCGTCCGCGTGCCCTGCACGGCGGGCTCTGGCACAGCTACGAAGACCATCGGATGGCGACGGCCGGCGCGATAATCGGGCTCACGGTCGACGGGGTGACAGTGGATGACATCGCCGCGACCGCCAAGACCCTCCCCGAGTTTCCCGAACTCTGGACCGGATCGCTGCTCGGTCTGCGCTCGCGCTCGGCCGATCCGCTTGACCTGATCTAAGGCATGAGCTGGCTCACCGATGTCGACGACGATGACGACGACAAGTACGCCGACTACGAGGCCCGCAACCGGCCCAACCCCAAAGGAAACCGGGCGCGCACGAAGATTCGGCCGGAGCACACGGATGCGGTGACGGGACGCGTCTTCACCGTCGATCGCGGGCGGTACTCCGTGATCGTCGGTGAGGGCACGGTCGACGAGCACGCCGCGCTCGCCTCCCGCGCGAGTGAACTGCGCAAGCAACCGATCGTCACGGGCGACTATGTCGACCTGGTCGGTGACACCTCGGGCGACGAGGGCACTCTCACGCGCATCGTGCGCATCCAGCCGCGCACAACGGTCCTGCGGCGCAGCGCGGATGACTCGGACGAAGTGGAACGCATCATCGTCGCGAACGCCGACCAGATGCTCATCGTCGTGGCGGCGGCGAATCCGGAGCCCCGCCCGCGACTGGTTGACCGCTACCTCGTTGCGGCCTTCGACGCCGGACTCACGCCGATCCTCTGCATCACCAAGACCGACCTGGCCGATCCCGGCGATTTTCTCGCGAACTTCGACGGGCTCGATATCACGGTCGTGCGAAGCGGGGTTGGAGCAATGCCGACGGCCGAGATCGCCGCACTCCTCGAGGGTCATACGACCGTCGCGGTCGGCCATTCCGGCGTCGGCAAGTCCACGCTCGTCAACGCACTCGTGCCCGATGCGAACCGGGCGATCGGCCGGGTCAACAGCGTCACCGGGCGCGGCCGGCACACCTCGTCATCCACCATCTCCTACCGGGTGGGTAGCGGCTGGGTGGTCGACACTCCGGGCGTACGATCCTTCGGTCTCGGGCACGTGAACACCGAGAACATCCTGCGAGCATTCACGGACCTCGCGGCGATCGCCGAGGACTGTCCGCGGGGCTGCACCCATCTGCCCGATGCTCCGGACTGCGCGATGAACGAACGGGTCGCCGCCGGCGAACTCGGCGAATCGGGAAAGTTGCGGCTCGACTCGTTCCAGCGACTCCTGGCCTCACTCACCTAACCTTGACACCGTGACCGAATACAGCCTGCAGTCAGACCTGTCCTTTGCATGTCAACTCGCGGACATGGCGGACGCCATCTCGACGGACCGCTTCCGCTCCGTCGACCTCGTGGTCACCACCAAGCCGGACATGACCCCGGTATCCGATGCCGACCGGGCGGTCGAGACCGCCCTGCGCGCGGCGATCGCCGACAGTCGTGCGGGTGACTCCGTGCGCGGCGAGGAGTTCGGCGTCGAGCCGGGGGGCGGGGGCGACTCCCGGCAGTGGATCATCGATCCGATCGACGGCACCAAGAACTACGTGCGGGGAGTGCCGATCTGGGCGACGCTCATCTCCCTGGCGATCGACGGGGTTCCCGTGCTCGGAGTGGTGAGTGCACCGGCCCTCGGCACGCGCTGGTGGGGCGCGACCGGGCAGGGGGCTTTCGTCAACGAGCGGCTGGGCTCGCAGAATTCCGAACAGGCCCGCCGAATCCATGTGTCACAGGTATCGGAACTGGCGGATGCCTCGATCAGCTTGAGCGGACTGACCCGGTGGGAGAATGCGGGCAAGCTGCCGCAGCTTCTCGACCTCACGCGCGAGGTCTGGCGCACCCGCGACTACGGCGACATGTGGCCCTACATGATGGTGGCCGAGGGCCTGCTCGAGGCTTCGGGCGAGTACGACCTACAGGTCTACGACATGGCCGCACTCGTGCCGATCGTGCAGGAGGCCGGAGGCACCTTCACCTCGGTCGACGGCGAGGACGGGCCGTGGCACGGTTCTGCCCTCGCCACCAACGGGCTGCTTCACGACCGGATGATCGCGGCGCTGGCCTGAGGACCTCATGGCGAAGTCGACGACCTGCACTCGAAGAACTCGCAGCCTGCGCCAGCCTCAACCTCGCGAAGGCGCCGACGCCCAGACGATAAGCTCGTCCCGGCAAGTCGGCCGGTCGGCTGCTATGAGAAGGAGCGATTCCCATGCCCGCATCACGCAATCTCACCAGGCCAATTGCCGGCCTGGTCTTCGTGCTCGGCTGGGCCATCGGAATCATCCTCTGGTCGGTGTCCCACCTCGCCCCCAATGCCGAGACCGGGGCTTTCCTCGTCGACGTCGGCATTCTTGCCGTGGCGGTGGGGTTCGCCGCCCCGTTCCTCAAGTCCACCAAGGGACTCCTCGCCGCCGTGATCCTTGCCGTCATCGGCATCGCGCTGTTCGCCTTCGGTGATTTCCTGCACGTGCCTGTGATCACCTACCTGCTTCGCCTTCTCGCGCCGCTCCTCGCCGTGCTGACCGCGCTGTACAAGCTGCTCGACTTCCGAATCTTCGCCTGAGCGTCTGTGCCCGGCTCGGGTCATTCCGTGGCAGCGAGCCGAACGAGCGCCTCGTCGAGGGTGCCGTCGTCGTTGTCGATGATGCGGATGCCGCTCGTTCGTGATCACCCGCCTCGGGTGTCACCTTCGCAGCCTCACCCGGCCCAGAACCATGCGATGGTGACACGCGGCCGAGGCCTCCCTGGCTCGGCAGACGGGTGCGAGTCCGTGCTCGCTGGGCCTCCATGGCCAGTTGCCTGCATTTCATGTGCATACTTGCAGATGTGCTGGACTCTGCCCCGACATCCTCCGCCGCCAACCCCGACGACCTCTTGGTGCTGCTCGCTGTCTCCCGCACCGGTCGGTTCACCTCGGCCGCCGAGAGCCTCGGTCTCAACCACACCACGGTCTCGCGCCGCATCGCCGCGCTGGAGACGATGCTCGCCGGCCGGGTGCTCTCGCGCACGGTGGGTGGCTGGGAGCTGACCGAGCTTGGCCGCCGGGCCGTACTGGCCGCCGAAGACGTGGAATCGGCTATGGCGACGCTCGGCAGCACCGGAGGCGATGCCCGCCAGCTCAGCGGGGTGGTGCGAATGTCAGCCACCGACGGATTCAGCGCCTACATCGCCACTCCGGCCATCACTGCGCTGCAGCGGCAGCATCCGAATCTGAGCGTGGAGATCCTCACGGTGACGCGTCGCGCGATGCAGCATCGCTCCGGCCTCGACATCGAGGTGGTGGTGGGCGTCCCGCAGGTGCACCGGGCCGAAGCGGTGAAGCTCGGTGAGTACGTGCTCGGCATGTACGCGTCGCGCGACTATCTCGCCCAATTCGGGACGCCAGCGGATGCCGCGGAGCTGACGACCCATCCACTGGTCTACTTCATCGACTCGATGTTGCAGGTGGATGACCTGGATGCTCCGCGAAGACTCGTGCCGACCATGCGGGACTCGATCAGCTCGACCAACGTGTTCGTGCACGTGGAAGCGACCCGCGCCGGTTCAGGCGTCGGCTTCCTGCCGTGCTTCATGGCCGACCGCCATGCCGACCTGGTGAGACTGCTCCCCGAGGAATTCGCGGAGAAGCTGCCCTACTGGATGGTGTTGCGCAGCGAGTCCCTGCGGCAACCCGCGGTCGCTGCTGTGGCCGATGCACTTCGCGACCGGACGGCCGCCTCTGAGGCCGCGCTGCTCGGCCTCCTGACTCGCTGAGGGAGGGACCTCAGCGGGCCGACCATCCGCCATCCATCGTGTAGCTGGCACCCGTGACCATCGCCGCCTCGCGCGAAGCGAGCCAGGCGATGAGGGATGCGACCTCTTCCGGCTCCACGAGGCGCTTGATAGCGCTCTCGGTGAGCATGATGCGGCTCAAAACCTCCGATTCGGGGATGCCGTGCGCCGCCGCCTGCTCCACGAGCTGCTTTTCCACCAGAGGTGTTCGCACATATCCGGGGGCCACACAGTTACTGGTGACCCCGTGCTCTCCCCCCTCGAGCGCGGTCACCTTCGACAGCCCCTCGAGGCCGTGTTTGGCAGAGACGTAGGCGCTTTTGAAGGCGGAGGCGCGGATGCCGTGCACCGATGACACGTTGATGATGCGACCGAATCCACGCCCGTACATACCGGGGAGCGCGGCGCGAATCAGCAGGAACGGCGCCTCGAGCATGAGGGCGAGGATGCGGCGAAAGTCGGCCGGGTCGAACTCCGCGATCGGGCTCACTCTCTGGATGCCGGCGTTGTTCACAAGGATGTCCACCCCGTCGAGTGACGCCGCGAGCGTCGCGTCGGTGAGGGCGTCGGCATCGAGCAGATCGACCGTCCACGCTGAGCCGCCAATCTCGGCGGCGACCAATTCGGCCGCGCCGCCGTCGACGTCAGCGACCACGACGTGGGCGCCGCGCGCGGCGAGCGCCCGGGATGCGGCCGCTCCGATACCGCTCGCTCCGCCCGTGACCAGCGCCCGCAGTCCCGCCAGGGAGCCGGCTTCGACCGGAGTGGTGAGAGGCATGATCGAGTCGTTCATCGGCACTCTTTCCCGGCCGCTGTCCTGGCAACGGTGCCGCGTGACGGACCTGTCAGACCCAGACCCAGATCTAATGAGTATTCCTGCACTCAATCATGGGGTCAACGGCTCTTTTCGCAGTTGGCGTGTGCGAATCTGCACCGATTGATGTGACTTGACAGTCGATCGCCGCGCTCCATAGTCTCCAACAGGTGTGGGCTTATCGGTGCTGGCTTTCCGATGCCAGATTTTCGTTATCGTGTTCGGCGTGCTCGCAGCCCGCCTCGATGGAGAGGACCCCATGTCGAAAGTGCACGGTAGCGCGGCGGAGGCACTCGCCGGAGCCCTCAGCGACGGCATGTCCATCGCCGTGGGCGGCTTCGGTCTCAGCGGGGTGCCGGTCGACCTGATCGAGGCGGTCCGCGATTCCGGAGCTCGCGATCTCACCATCATCTCGAACAACATGGGGGTCGATGGCAAGGCGCTCGGGCTCCTGCTCGAGAGCCACCAGGTTGCCAAAGTGATCGCCTCCTACGTGGGGGAGAACAGGCTCTTCGCCGAGCTGTACCTCGCCGGCGAACTCGAGGTGGAATTCACGCCGCAGGGCACCCTCGCAGAGCGCCTGCGAGCCGGCGGGGCTGGTATCCCGGCCTTCTACACGCGCACCGGAGTCGGCACCCCGGTGGCCGAGGGGAAGGACCACGAGACCTTCGACGGCCACGTGCACATCCGCGAGCGCGGCATCGTCGCGGATATCGCGCTCGTGCGCGCCCACCTCTCTGATACCGAGGGAAATCTGGTCTATCGGCACGCGGCCCGCAACTTCAACCCGGTGGTGGCAACGGCCGGAAGACTCACCGTGGTCGAAGCAGAATCCATCGTGAGCATCGGAAACATCGACCCCGATCTCGTGATCACCCCCGGCGTCTACGTGCAGCGCGTGATGCTGGCGACAGATCGTCCGAAAGATATCGAACAACGCACGGTGCGGACACGTCCGGGAACGGCAACGGCAATGGAGGTCGGCGCATGAGTTGGACGCGGGACGAGATGGCCACGATCGCCGCCACCGAGTTGCGAGACGGCGACTACGTGAACCTCGGTATCGGCATCCCCACGCTGGTGGCCAACCACGTCCCCGAGGGCGTGCGCGTGACCCTGCAGAGCGAGAACGGACTGCTCGGCATGGGCCCGTTCCCGTTCGAGGGCGAAGAGGATGCCGACCTCATCAATGCCGGAAAGCAGACCGTCACCATCCTGCCGGGCGGTAGCTTTTTCGATTCCGCAACCTCGTTCGGCATGATCCGCGGTGGACACGTGCAGGTGGCGATCCTCGGTGCGATGCAGGTCTCCGCCACCGGTGACCTGGCCAACTGGTCGGTGCCGGGCAAAGTGGTGAAGGGAATGGGTGGGGCGATGGACCTCGTCGCGGGCACGCCACGGGTCGTCGTGCTCACCGAGCACACTGCCAAGGACGGGTCGCCGAAGATTGTGACATCCTGCACGCTTCCGCTCACGGGCGTTGGCGTCGTCGATCGCATCGTGACCGACCTCGCGGTATTCGACGTCACCGCCGAAGGACTCACCCTGGTGTCGATCGCGCCGGGGGTCACCCTCGAAGAGATTCGCGAGAAGACGGACGCGCTGTTCACGGTCTCGGCATCGCTCTAACTACACTTAAGGCCGTGCTCCCCATCAACGAACGGGAGGAAGCTACGGCGCTTCCCCTCCGAGACCGCGTAGCCGCCTCCCGTCGGGACACGACCTCGGAGCTCGAATGGGGATCGTTCCGTCGGCAGTTCGATGCGGAGTTCCCGCGACTCGAGGCGCTCTTCGAAGGTATCTACGGGGATGGCCCGGGGGCACACGAAGAACTTGCCCGCCTCGCCGTCGACTGCGCGGAATCCTGGCAGCACCGCCCGGCCGATCTTCGAGACCTCGACTCCCGTCGCGCGGCACTGCCAGACTGGTTCCAGTCGAACCGGATGCTCGGGGGCGTCTGTTACGTCGACCTCTACGCCGGTGATCTCACCGGCCTTCGCTCCCGCATCCCCTATTTCCGCGAGCTCGGGCTCACTTACCTGCACCTCATGCCGCTCTACCTCGCACCGGAGGAGAACTCCGACGGCGGGTATGCGGTGTCGAGCTATCGCGCTGTCAGTCCGAGCCTTGGCACCATGCCAGAGCTCGCCGCCCTGGCCGCCGAGCTGCGAGCAAACGGCATCTCCCTTGTGCTGGACTTCATCTTCAACCACACCTCCAACGAGCACGAGTGGGCACGGAAGGCACTCGCCGGTGACCCGGAGCACGAAGCGTTCTACTGGATCTACCCCGACCGCACGATGCCCGACCAATTCGAGCGCACAGTGCGGGAGATCTTCCCGGACGACCATGCCGGCTCGTTCGTCCCCCTGCCGGACGGCCGCTGGGTCTGGGCCACGTTCCACTCGTTCCAGTGGGATCTCAACTATCGAAATCCCGCCGTCTTCCGCGCGATGGCGAAAGAAATGCTGTTTCTCGCCAACCTCGGGGTGAACGTTCTGCGGATGGATGCCGTCGCCTTCATCTGGAAACAGCTCGACACCTCGAGCGAGAACCTGCCGGAGGCGCACCTGCTGATCCAGGCCTTCAACGCGGTGTGCCGCATCGCCGCGTCCTCCGTGCTCTTCAAGTCCGAAGCGATCGTGCATCCCGACCAGGTTGCACAATACATCGGGCGCGAGGAGTGCCAGCTCAGCTACAACCCCCTGCAGATGGCGCTCATCTGGAACTCGCTCGCCACCCGCGATGTCGGGTTGCTCTCCCAGGCCATCGAGCGCCGACACGCCATCGCACCCGGCACGGCCTGGGTCAACTACGTTCGCAGCCACGATGACATCGGCTGGACCTTCGCCGACGAGGATGCCGCGGAGCTCGGCATTGACGGCTTCGATCACCGTCGTTTCCTCAACTCTTTCTATGTCAACAGATTCGAGGGTAGCTTCGCCCGAGGGGTTCCATTCCAGGACAACCCGCGCACTGGCGACTGCCGCATCTCGGGCACGACCGCTTCCCTCGCCGGAGTGGAAGCCCACGATGCCGGGGCAATCGATCGCATCCTGCTCGCGCACTCAATCGTCCTGAGCACCGGAGGTATCCCCCTGCTCTATCTCGGCGACGAGGTGGGGCAGCTCAACGACTACGGGTATCTCGAGGTGCCGGCTCACGCAAACGACAGCCGCTGGGTCGGTCGACCGCCCTACCCGGCGGCCTCGTACGCCACGCGTGCCGACCCGACGACGGATGCCGGACGCATCTATCAGGCGCTCAGCCGGCTCATCGAGGTGCGCAGCCACACCAGTGAATTCGCCGGTGGACGGCTGGTGCCGTTCCATACCAACAACCCCTCCGTTCTCGGCTACCAGCGGCCCGGCCCGGACACCGCGGTGGTCGTGTTCGCGAACTTCTCGGATGAGCCGGCCGAGGTGTCTGCGAGGACGCTTTCGGGCCTTCCCGATCGCGCGACCGACCTGGTGAATGGACACGTGCTGAGGCTTTCGGGCGGGATCACGCTCGGCGCTCATCGCTTTCTCTGGGCTCGACTCGGCTGAGGTCCCGCCCGCGACCAGAGCGGGATCGTCTCCCCCCAGGAGGGCCCCGAAATGTAGCGAGCAATATTCATTGCGCGAACCAGGTCGGCTCGCCTAGTATTCACCAACGACGAGATTCCAGCGTCTGGTGAAACCGTCGCAATCGTCATGAGAGCGCCTGGGCTAACCTCCCTTCCGGCTCTTTCAAAGGTGCGACCCGATGCGTAATCATCCTCATTCCTCGCTGCCCGCTCGACCTCACCGGACCGCGTCCGGGCACTGGCTGAAGCGACTCGTCGGCATCGCAGCCACAGTGCTGGTGGCATCGTCGATCAGTCTGACCGGTATGGCATCCATCGCAAGTGCGGCCGACACCGCGTCCATCTCCGGGGTGCTGACCTCGGCTGGGGTGCCCGCGCAGCCCGTCGGTTCCGGATCGGTGGTCGCCTTCCGCGCAGACGGATCATTCGCCGGTGCCGCGTCGACAACCGTGAGCGGGAGCTACTCCGTCACCGGGCTCGCGGCGGGCTCCTACACGCTGCAGTTCAGTGGCGGTTTCAACTCTGGCTTGGTTGAGCAGTGGTGGAACCAGAAGGCAGACCAGTCGTCGTCCGTCTACTTTGCGCTGGGCGATGGCGAGATGGCATCCGGATTCGACGCCCAGTTGCTGCCCGGTGCCACTGTTTCCGGCCGGGTGCTCTCGGGGACCACCCCGGCGGCAGGAGTTGCGGGGTCGAACGTGCTCATAATGGACAGGAACGGGTCAGTTATGGGTTCCACCGTCTCTGCTTCCGACGGCGGTTTCTCCGTGGGCGGCCTCGCCGCCGGCTCGGTCACAATCGATGCGCGGGTGCCGTCCAACTCCAACTATCTCGAACAGTGGTGGGGCGGAAGGCCCTCATTCGCGACGGCGGATTTCTTCTCCGTATTGGCTGGCGAAACCACAATCGACCGCAACATCACGCTCCCTTCCGGCGCGACCATCAGCGGATCGGTGGTCACCCGGGCAGTGCTGCCGGTGCCACTCGTGTCGGCGACGGTGTCGGCGTTCGGGCCGGATGGCACCATCCAGAATCAGGGGACCACGGACCAGTCCGGCAACTACACGATCGTCGGGCTCACTCCCGGGCCATACCGAATCCTCTTCCAGAGCGCAGAGTCAGACAATTTCGGGACGGAGTGGTGGCGCAACGCGACGACTATCTCGACGGCGATGGTGGTGGAGGTGGGCGCCGGGCAGGCAATAGTCGGGATCGATGGCGCACTGGGCGTCGGCGCGACTATCAGCGGAACTGTGTCGCGGGCAGATGGCGGAGCGCAGCCCGACTACTTCATCGAACCGATCGATGCGGCTGGCCAGCCGGTCCCGGCAATCACCGGGGTCGTGAACGGCGTCTACAGCATCTCGCACCTAGCCCCTGGCTCGTACACCCTTCACACGGTCAGTTTGAGCGGCGATCTCGCGGAACAATGGTGGAACGACTCGCCCTCTCTGGCGGGCGCGACCTATTTCTCCGTTCCCCCAGGTGCCACCCTCACCGGCTTCGATGTCACGCTCTACCTGACGGGGATAGTCGGCATCACCCCCACGATCTCCGGTGACGCGACCGCGGGCCAGACCCTCACCGCGGCAGCGGGAGCGTGGACTCCGGGGTCCGTGGGCTTCACCTATCAATGGTTGCGCAACGGTGTCGCCATCGGCAGCGCCACCGCCCCCACGCTCACGCTCACGAGCGCAGACCTCGGAGCCGTAATCGCTGTCGCGGTCACCGGCTCGGCGGCGGGATATGCCCCCGTCACGATCACCAGCGACCCGACCGCGGCCGTCGGCTCCCCCACCGTGTCGAGCGCAATACCGACCGTGACCGGCTCGACCGTGGTGGGCAGGACCCTCACCGCGCAGGCGGGAACCTGGGGGCCGGCACCGGTCTCACTCTCCTATCGGTGGAATCGCGATGGCACCCGGATCCACGGCGCCAACCGGTCGCAATACGAGCTGACGGATCGCGACGCCGGCCACACTCTCACCGTGACCGTCACCGGCTCGAAGCGCGGATTCGCGCCGAGTTCGGCAACCAGCGCCACGACCGCCCTGGTCACCGGGGGGCACCTCCGAACGTCGATCCCTCACATCAGCGGTCCCGCCCGCCAAGGTGAGACGCTCACGATGCACAGCGGTTCGTGGGGTCCTGGCCAAGTCACGCTGGCGTACAGCTGGAACCGCAACGGACACCCGATTGCCGGAGCAACCTCATCCACCTACGCTCTGACCGGCGCGGATGCAGGCGCAGCGATCACCGTGACGGTGACGGGCTCCGAACTCGGATTTGCCGTGGTCTCGCGAACCAGCCGCCCTTCTGGGCGGGTCCGCTGAGCCGATACCCGGTCGTTCACCTCGAGGAGATCTAGCCCGCGCTCCGCCACAGGCGGGCGAGGTCGATGGCGACGAGGGCTCGAAGGCGGGTGTCGCGTTCGAGAGCGTAATCGGCATCCGGATGCTCCATCGGTCCGAGATCGAGACGTGACTCGATGGCGGTACCGAGCTCTGACCACGCCTGGGCGCGGGCTGCTTCCACCACGCTCGCGACGTAGTGCGAATCATCCACCAGGCGCGCAAGGTGCTCCGAGAGGGAGGCGTAGGCGAGTCCCCGGCGAGTGAGCAGGCGGTAGTCCCGCGGGCCGTAGTCGTGCTCTTTAGAGGTCGTACCCCGCACGTCCGTCAGTGTGTTTGCCAGCTCAGACATGCGCTCGGCGTACTCGGCCTGCTCGGCAGAGAGCCTGGTCAATTCCAGCGCGACCCAGGTGGCCGTCTCTACCGCATCAAATCGGTGATCATCGCGCAGGGCGCTCACGATGATGCGGTTCTTCACGTCCATCGTGACGGCCGAGCGGGCGATCAGCAGCCCCTCTTCGACAGCGCGCTCAACGGAGATAGGCTGCGCCACCGGCGTGCGCACGTAGGGGCGGCTCGGTCTGGGACGGCCCGAAGAAGGACGCGGTTCGCTCTTCCTCGCCATGCGTCGATGTCCCGCCCTCAGCGCCCCGGATGCCACCCTCGGCAGGTCTGTTGCAACTCTTCAACAACGCGCGACAGCCGCTTATCGTGGAGATGGGGGGAATTGAACCCCCGTCCACTGCTGTGGTCATATGCCTTCTACGGGTGTATCCAGTGAAAGCGTTCTACTCGGCTCCGGAATTTGCCACTGGCATCTAATCCGACAAGCCCAGTCTCAGTAAAAGTCCCGCGGTGCCCTCAGACGTAACAACGCAGCAATCTCTCTAAATTACGCCAGGATCCGGTTAGAGAGCATCCCCGGTCTGACGGACTTCATTAGTGCTCTTGCTTATGCAGCGAGAGCGAAGTCAGCGCGGTTAGATTTCGCACTTATTGTTTGCAGAGATCGTTTACGAGATAACCCTGCATCCTCGACCCGCTTCTCACACTCACGCAGGCAATGTCGAAACCGATCATCCCCAGGTGCACCTTCCCGTTGGATCAGGAAATGTGAGCAGCTATCGCGCGCTGTTGAATTGTCACGGCCCGCGAACGAACCACTCTGCCTCTCGGCAGCCCTCAAGCATACGTCGGATGCGCGGCTTCCGCCACCGCCCACGGCATGAAAAGATACGGGGACAGCTTCGACGACGGCTTCTGCGGCAGCGTCGAGGGCGACTTCGACCACAGTTTCGAGAATCGGGAGACCGCGTGACCGACACCATCATCACCGTGCAGGGAAGATTCTCGTCTTACTCCCCGCCGGAGCGCGCAACAGTGCGACTCTCGGTCGGATTCGAAGGAGCGGACCGAGAGTCCGTGTTCTCCGAAACGGTGGCGGTGTCATCCACGGTGCGTTCGCTCGTCGCTGCGCTGCACTCCCCCGCCGAGGGCCCGATCACGTGGTGGTCGAGCGAGAATATCCAGGTCTGGAGTTCCCGGCCGTGGAATCAGGACGGAGCGCAACTGCCGTCGGTTTTTCACTCGCGCGTGGGATTCGGCGTCAAGTTCATGGACTTCGCGGCGATGGCGGCGTGGATCGAACAGGTTGCCGTGCTCGACGGCCTCACCATCGGCGACATCTCCTGGGCACTCACCGAGGCCCGCAAGACCGCGGTGATCGCCGAGGTGCGATCCCGGGCGGTGAAGGATGCCGTGGCGAAAGCGAGTGTGTACGCCCAAAGCATCGGACTCGGCTCGGTGCGCGCGGTGGCTCTCGCCGATCCGGGTATGCTCGGCGACCGGGTTGGGACATCCGATGACGGAGGGATTCACCCTGTATCTCGGATGATGGTCACCGGCGCCGCCCCGGAATTGTCCCTTACCCCGGAAGACATCCAGGTCGACGCGGTGGTCGACGCGCGGTTCGTCGCCAGCTGAGAGCCCTACGCGGGCGCATGATCGGGTGCGTCGAGACCGTCAGTCGCCGAGGTTACGGCGGGCCGACATGGCCCGATCCGCTTCGCGATTGTCCTGGCGCTCGCGCAGCGCCTGGCGCTTGTCGTACTCGCGCTTGCCCTTGGCAACGGCGATCTCGACCTTCGCCCGTCCGTCGCTGAAATAGATCTTCAGAGGCACGAGCGTGTAGCCGCCCTCTTTCGTCTTGTTGTGAATCTTGAGGATCTGGGCCTTGTGCAGAAGCAGTTTGCGCTTGCGGCGGGGCGGATGGTTGTTCCAGGTGCCCTGGTTGTATTCGGGAATGTGCACGGCATCCAGCCAGGCCTCGCCGTATTCGACGAAGGCATAACCGTCCACCAGGGACGCCCGACCCTCACGCAGAGACTTCACTTCGGTGCCGGTGAGAACCAGCCCCGCTTCATAGGTGTCTTCGATCGTGTAGTCGTGGCGCGCCTTGCGATTGGTGGCCACAACCTTCTGGCCACGTTCCTTCGGCACGATTCACTCCTGGATTGATTGCGCGCGGGCTCTCCGAGCGCAGCCCTCCACTCTAACCGGGTCTAGACCTTGAGATACCGGCTGATCGCGAAACTCGCTGATCCCGCGGCAAGCACCGCGCCCACCACCAGCAGGATCGGCACGACCACGTAAGCGTCCGACATACCGATGAACGGGGTGTCGAGAGACTGGGTGCCGAGGTACCCCTGCACGAAGAAACGCACGATCGAGACCACGGCGAGGCTCGCGAGGACCGATCCGATGAGCGCGGCGATCACCCCTTCGAGAATGAACGGGGTCTGAATGAACCGGTTCGATGCGCCCACCAGGCGCATGATCCCCAGTTCTCGCCGCCTCGAGAAGGCCGACAGCCGGATCGTGGTGGCAATGAGCAGCACCGCGGCGACCAGCATGAGCACGGCGATGCTCACCGCAGTGAGGCTTGCAGCGTTGAGCGCGGCGAAAATCGGATCGAGGTACTTTCGCTGGTCGACGACCTGTTCGACTCCCGCGAGGCTCGCGACACTCTCACGGATCACGTCCGCCTTCGACGGGTCCTTCAGGTTGATCGAGAAGGTCTCGGAGAGGAAGGCGGGGGTGATGAAGTCCGCACCGGTGGTGTCTTTGAAGTAGGTCTTGTAGTTTTTATAGACCTGGTCGTGGTTCTCGAAGGTGACGGACTTGATCAGCCCAGCCAGAGCCGGCGACTTCAGCTGGGACTCGACGTCAGCCTTCTGGCTCTTGGTCGCCTCGACCAGTTTGCACTGGCCCGCGGTCGAGGAGTCGGTGCACATGTAGACCGACACCTGCGCACGGTCGTTCCAAAAGCCCTTCATCTGCCCGATCTGGAACTGCAGCAGGATCGCGGCGCCCACGAAGGTGAGCGAGATGAAGGTGACCAGCACGATGGAGATGACCATCGAGATGTTGCGCCGCAGGCCGTTGCCGACCTCGGACATGATCAGGCCGAACCTCATCGCGAGACCTCCTCGGCCTGCCCGGCGATGCCGAGATTGGACCGGGAGACGGATGCCGGCCCGAAGCCCTGCACGGGAATGGTCTGGGTCTGGTAACCGCCCTGGCGCTCATCGCGCACGATCTGGCCGCTGACCAGTTCGATCACGCGGCGCTGCATCTGGTCGACGATGCCGGCGTCGTGGGTGGCCATGATCACCGTGGTCCCGCTCTGGCTGATGCGCTCGAGCAGGGTCATAATGCCGGCAGAGGTCGAGGGATCGAGGTTTCCCGTCGGCTCATCGGCCAGGAGGATGGCGGGCTTGTTCACGATGGCGCGGGCGATTGCGACCCGCTGCTGCTCGCCGCCCGAGAGTTCGTGAGGGAGCCGGTTGGTCTTGCCGGCGAGACCCACCATCTTCAGGACATCCGGAACCGCCTCCTGGATGAATCCCTTCGACTTGCCGATCACCTGGAGGCTGAAAGCCACGTTGTCGAAGACGTTCTTCTGCGGCAGAAGCCGGAAGTCCTGGAACACCACCCCGAGGTTGCGCCGGAAATACGGCACCTTGCGACTGGTGAGCTCCGCGAGGTTCTGCCCGAGCACATGGATCTGCCCATTGGAGGGGTTCTCCTCTTTGAGCACGAGGCGCAGGAAGCTGGACTTTCCGCTGCCGGATGCTCCAACGAGGAACACGAATTCGCCGCGCAGGATCTCAAGCGTCACCGCATTGAGCGCCGGGCGCGCGTTCCTCTTGTAGAGCTTGGATACCTGATCAAACCGAATCATGACCGTTTGACTCTAAGGACGTACTCCGGAATGAGGGAGAGCGACAGGCCGGATGTCGCGACTCTCAGAAAGCACGGTGTTGACTACACGAGTAGATTTGGTCGTGTCCAAAGCATTCGTGCCCGCCAAAATCGTGTGATGACGAAATCGCGCAGTGACGAAGCTGCGGTTCCCAGAAGGGTTGCTCATGTCGATCTCCATTGGCGTCGTCGGCGCCGGCCAGTTCGCCGGCCAGTTCTCGAAGCTGTTCAAGCTTCACCCGCAAGTTTCCCGGGTGCAGGTGACAGACCTCCTTCCGGAACGCGCATCGGAGCTGAACGAGAGTCAGGGACTGGACGGCACATTCGTCGACTTCGCAGGGATGCTGGCGTCCGATCTGGATGCCGTCGCGATCTTCACCCAGCGCTGGACACACGGGGGCCTCGTGCTCCAGGCTCTTCGCGCGGGAAAGCACGTCTATTCGGCCGTACCCATGGCGATCACCGAGGAGGAGATCGCGGCGATCATCGACGCGGTGCGCGAGACCGGTCTCACCTACATGATGGGCGAGACCAGCTACTACAACCCGGCGACGGTCTACGCACGGGCCAAATTCGCCGACGGAGCCTTCGGTCGAGTCTTCTATGCCGAGGGCGACTACGTGCATGACATGGATCTCGGGTTCTACGCGGCCTACGAATACAGCGGTGGACCGGAGTGGAAGAGCACCGCGAGCTACCCTCCGATGCTCTATCCCACCCATTCGATCGGCGGAGTGCTCGGCGCGATCCCGACCCACGCCGTCAGCGTGAGCTGCATCGGAGTGACGGATGACCGCGGCGACGGGGTTTTCGACCGTGAGACGAGCATGTTCGACAACGACTTCTCGAACGCCACCGCACTGTTCGAGCTCGCAGGCGGAGGATCGATGAGGATCAACGAGATGAGACGGGTGGGCTACCCCTCGCACATCCGTGAATCCCGCTTCCGGTTCTTCGGCACCGAGGGCAGCTTCGAGCAGCTCGCCGAGGTGTCGGTCTGGCAGAACAAGGACGGCGTCGAAGACGTCTCCGCACTGCTCGCCACCGCCGAGACGATGGATGCGGATGATGGGGCGCTCGCGCACGTCGCGCCGGAACTGCGCGCCTCGTTCATCTCCGGCCACGCGCCGGTACACGATTCCTCCCGGCTGCCCGACAGCTTTCTCGGGGCACCGGACGGGCACGAGGGCAGCCACCACTTCCTGGCCGATGACTTCGTGACAGCAGTGGTCGACGGAACACTTCCTCCGGTGAATGCGTGGGTCGCCGCCCGGTTCACCCTGCCGGGAATCGTCGCGCACCAGTCGGCACTGCAGGGCGGCGCTCGGCTGGCGATCGACGACTTCGGTGATGCGCCGCAGACCCTTCCTGTGTAGGGATTGCGCTCCCCACCGACCGACTACTGGCTCTGGTCGCGCTTGCGCCACTTGATGCCGGCGTTGATGAAGCCGTCGAGGTCGCCGTCGAAGACCGCCGTCGGATTGTTGACCTCGTAGTCCGTTCGCAGGTCTTTCACCATCTGGTAGGGCGCGAGCACGTAGCTGCGCATCTGGTCACCCCAGCTCGCGGTAATCACACCCGCGAGTTCCTTCTTCTGCGCGGCCTCGCGCTCGCGTTCGATCAGCAGCAGCCGGGACTGCAGCACGCGCATGGCGGCGGCCCGGTTCTGGATCTGGCTCTTCTCGTTCTGCATCGACACGACGGTGCCGGTGGGAAGGTGGGTGATGCGCACCGCGGAGTCGGTGGTGTTCACCGACTGGCCGCCCGGTCCGCTCGACCGGAAGACGTCGACGCGTATGTCCCCCTCCGGCACTTCCACGACGTCGGTCGTCTCGATGAGCGGGATGACCTCGACCGCGGCGAAGCTGGTCTGACGCTTGCCCGCGGAGTTGAACGGGCTCATTCGCACGAGCCGGTGCGTGCCGGCCTCGACGCTCATCGTGCCGAAGGCGTAGGGTGCGTCGACCTCGATAGTGGTCGACTTGATGCCGGCCTCTTCCGCATAGCTGGTGTCGAGCACCTTCGCGGGGTAGTTGTGCTGCTCTGCCCAGCGGAGGTACATGCGCATCAGCATCTCGGCGAAGTCCGAAGCATCCACTCCCCCGGCGCCGGCACGGATCGTCACGACCGCGGCGCGAGAATCGAATTCGCCGTTCAGCAGGGTCTGCACCTCCAGCTCTCCGAGGAGCTTCTGGATGCTGGTGAGCTCGGCCTGCGCGTCGGCGGCAGCCGAGGCATCCGCCTCCTCATTGGCGAGCTCGACCATGATCTCCAGATCGTCGAGGCGGCTCTGGATGCTTACGATCTTGGCGAGCTCCGCCTGCCGGTGGCTGAGGTCGGACGTGATCTTCTGCGCCTTGTCGGTGTCGTCCCAGAGGTCGGGTACACCGGCCTGCTCGCTCAGGTCCGCGATCTCGCGCTGGAGCCTCTCGACGCCAACGACGGCGCGGATGTCCGCGAAGGTCGAGCGGAGTGCCGCGATCTGTTCAGAAAAATCGAGCTCGTCCATGTCGCGCTCAAGACTACCGGGTGCGGGCGTTCACCCCCTGAGCGGGTAACCTCGTCAGCGATGAGCACCAGCACGCCGGACTTCAATTTCCGCTCGATCGCGCTGCCAGCAATCCTGCCCACCCTGCTGTTCTCGGTGGGCGAGGGCGCGATCATCCCGATCATTCCCCAGGTGGCCGACAACCTCGGTGCGTCGCTCGCCGTCGCCGGCGTGATCGCATCGATGATCCTCCTCGGTGAGTTGTTCGGCGACATCCCGAGCGGGTGGATCGTCAGCCATATCGGCGAACGCACCGCGATGATCTATGCGGCGCTGCTGTCGATCGTGGGGCTGGTGACGGCCCTCGCAGCCCCGAACCCGTGGGTACTGGGGCTCGGTATCTTCGCCATCGGACTCTCCACGGCTGTCTTCGCTCTCGCCCGGCACGCGTTCATGACGAGTTTCGTACCGCGTGCGTTTCGCGCTAGGGCGCTGTCGACCCTCGGCGGCACCTTCCGGCTCGGGTACTTCATCGGTCCATTCGTGGCCGCGGGTGTGATTCACCTCACCGGTTCTACGCAATCCGTTTTCTGGGTGCACATCGTCTGCTGTGTCGCTGCCGCGGTCGCACTCCTCGTGCTGCGCGATCCCACCGAGACGCGTGCGGAACGCCGGACTCCCGCAACCGAGCGTGCGGGCACGGTATTCGCCGCTGCCGAATCGATGGGCCTCTTCCGCACAATCTGGTCCGCTCGAGCGGTACTGACGCGGCTCGGGACCGGCGCGGCTCTCATCGGAGCGATGCGGGCGAGCCGCCAGGTCATCCTGCCGCTCTGGGCGGTGAGCATCGGGATCCCGGATACCCAGACCGTCCTGATCATCGGGGCGGCCGGAGTCCTCGACTTTGGTCTGTTCTACGCGAGCGGGCAGATCATGGACCGGTTCGGTCGACTGTGGAGCGCGCTGCCGTCGATGATCGGTCTCGGTGTCGGGCACCTGGTGCTCGCGTTCACCCACGACCTCGCCACCGCCGTGCCGTGGTTCATCGCTGCCGCGGTCTTCATGTCGATCGCGAACGGACTCGGAAGCGGCATCCTCATGACCCTCGGCGCTGACCTCGCCGACCAGCGGAATCCGGCGCCATTCCTCGGTGCGTGGCGGTTCACCGGGGATGCCGGGGGCGCGGTCTCCCCGCTCGCGCTGTCGGCGCTCACGGCCGCAGTCTCGATCGCGTTCGCGAGCGGCGTGCTCGGCGTCGTCGGCCTCATCGGAGCCGGTGTACTGCTGCGCTACGTGCCGCGTTATGCTCCGCGTCGGCCGCGCTGACCGCCCCCTCCCGACGACTCGATCTCAGACGAGTCGACGGCGGCGACTCCGGCCGATCACCACCAGGGCGATCACCGGGGCGAGCAGGATCTCCAGGGCGACGAGCGATCCGAAGGAGGCGTTCGTGACCGCGACGGCAGCATTGACCGCACCGAAGACGAGGGTGCCGACGAGAGCGCCCTGCCGGGTGGTGCGAGCGTAAGCGATGGCGCAGACGTCGAGAGGCACGAGAAGCAGCAGGTTCCAGGGCGAGAGCGGCAGGGCTCCTCCGATGAAACAGAAGACGCTGGCCACGACGAGAAGGAAGGTCCAGATGATCGTCGCGCCGTTTCGACGCGGCACACTGCGCGGAGTGCGATCCGAGGTGTAGACGAGCGGCTCGGTGATGCGTGGGGTGCCCGGTGATCCCGTCGCGCCAATCCGCTCTGCCGCCAGCCTCAGCAGCAGGTTGCGCGCCTCGGTGACCCGGATGAACTCGGCCGCCGCCGCCCGGGATTCCGGCGCAGAGGCTCCCGTGAAACGATCGGGATGCGACATCCGCGCCCGCTGCTTGAACGCCCGCTCGATCTCCACCGGCAGTGCCTCGGCGCTCACTCCGAGCAGCAGGGCGGCTTCCGCCGAGGTCACGAGCCGAGCACCCTGAGCACCCGGCTTCGCAGACGGTGCGAGAGGATGCCGCCGAGGGTCTTCGTGCCATCGCAGACCGCGAGAAAGAGTCCCATGCCGGTTCCGGTATATGCGAGCGCGAGATGCACAAGTCGGGGATGCCTCTCGAAGAAATGCAGCAGTCGCTCACCCGCGCGGATGTCCGGATCGAGCTGGGCAAGAATCCTCCGGGTGTACTCGTCGAGTGCGTCGTCGCTGCCTCGGGTCGCGGCCGCGGCGGCCTCACCCGCCCAGCATCCCGATCGCAATGCGTAGGAGAGACCTTCGCGGGTCCACGGGTCGAGGAGGCCCGCCGCATCCCCCGCCACCAGCACGGAGCCGCGGCGCAACGGAGAGTCCGGCGCTCTCCATTGGGTGAGGTGACCGCTCGAACGCTCCACCTCGAGCGCATCGAGCCCCGTGGTGCGGAGCCAGGAGTCGAGGTAGCCGCGGGTCTGCTGCGGTTCTCCCCGCGCCTGGATCACGCCGACGGTGAGCACCTCCTGCTTCGGGAATACCCAGGCGTAGCTGCCGGGAGCGGTGCCCCAGTCGAAGGCGATCACACCGTCGTAGGCCCGGGACTGCGGCGTTCGGGTGAGCTCCACCTCGAGCGCGAGGTCGGTGCCGCGATTCTGCACCCCGACGTAACGCCCGATCCGGCCGCTCGTTCCATCGGCGCCGATGACCACGCGAGCGCGCAGTAGCGCGCCATCCGTCGTCACGGTGACGAGACCATCTGTCTCTTCCACGGCCCTGACGACCACGGAGTCTTGGAAGTGCGCCCCGGATTCGACGGCTGCTTTCACGAGCGCATCGTCGAATCTCTCGCGCTGCACCAGGGCGAGGAACGGCAGGGTGCGCCGATAGGACTTGGGCGGGCCGCCGCGCAACGAGAACCGGACCTCGCGTACCTCTTGCTCAACGGTCGGCACGACGGAGGCCGGAAGGTGGGCGAGCGAGATGCCGATGAGTCCACCGCCGCAGGTCTTGTAGCGCGGAAACCTGGCGCGATCGACCAGCAGAACGGATGCGCCGTTCTCGGCTGCGACGCGGGCGGCGGACGACCCGGCGGGGCCGGCGCCGACCACCAGCACATCCCAGATGACGCCCGACGCCGCAGGGTTACTGTGCGCTGCACGGCTCTGGGCATCCTCCATAGGATCTGACAGTACCCCAGCCGTCAGCCCGTCGTGCGCGTCGCCCAAAAGCTCCCAGCATGATCCTCGGCCGCGACGTTCTCGCCGCCGAGAGTTCCTTCGTGACCAGATCCCGCGAGGGGTCAACTTCGCATGCTCGAATCCCGTCGAAAGCTGTGAGGGTGGCGCCCGAGCCGCTCACGGTGGCGCGGATCAGCCGAACACGGACCGCCCTACCGCGGTCACCTCGAGGCGGATCCCCTCCGGCAGCAGCAGGGAAACCACCGGTGGGCGCCAGTAGGCCGAGAGTTGGACGGTCGCGCTGCGACCGTCGGATGTGCTCGCCGACTCCAGGCGAAGCGACTCGAACCGATCGTGCGGCACGGCGTCGAGGTAGTCCGCAACGGCCGCCCGTACTTCCTCCGAGCGCAGGGTGGGGCGGGGTCCGCCGGCGGTCACCGACACTTCGTCGAGGGCGAAGGCCTCCGCGCCGACCAGCGCCGCCCCATCCGCCAGGGTGAACAGGCGCTTGCGCTCGAGATAGAGGGACGTCGCCGCGACGACGAGCAGGATGAGCACCAGGGAGAGGAAGCCATAGAAGATCGTGAGCGGTAGGAGGGAGCCGTCCTCGCCTCCCAGCCTCGCCAGTCGCCGTTTCACCCTGCACCCTGCAACCCGGTCCCTCACGAACCGGCGCCCCAGAACCGCGAGACACGTTCGGTCGCGGTAGACCTGACCGCCACGGTCAATGGCCCACCGACGGTCAATGGCCCACCGACGGTGAGGGCGGGCGGCACGAGCGGCAGGCCGATGGAGACCCCGACGGTGATGCTGACGGTGGCGCGGCGCCGGAGGCAGTCGGCAAGTCGGGGCGAGCAGGAGATCGAGACGCTCGCGGCCGAGGAGTCGAGCCCGTAGTCGGCGAGCGCGAATCGGATCGCCCGCTCGGCCTCGGCCTCGGCATTCCGGGAGTCGGGCGCCTGTACGTAGACCCGCACCGCCTGGCGTGCCGCTCCCTCCACCGCGAGGGATCCGGCTTGCAACGCGGACATCGTCAGCACGAGGTAGACCATCGGCAGCAACAGGATCATTCCGGCCGTGACGAACTCGAGTGAGGCGGTGCCGTCCTCCGCGCACAACCCGCTACGGAATCGTCTCCACCGCCGCATGGCCGGTCACCTCCAGAGCGCCATCGAGGCCGAACAGACCGATGAGCGGAAGCGGAGTGCGCACGGTCACAATCGCCGACTGTTGGCCGAGGTAGCGTCCATAGGTCGCCGTCACGTCGGTCGCATATCCGGACCCGATGGCCGAGGAGATCAGATCTCGGGAGCGGGCCATCCCCTCACCGAGGGAACTGTCGGCCAGGGCGGCGAACCGGGCGCCTTCGGATGCCGCGTCGAGCACGGTATTGCGGATGTGGAGGGCCAGCCCGAGTTGGATCACGGAAAGGGTGAGTACCGTGAGTAGCGCGCCGACCATCACGAATTCGGCGACGGCAGAGCCGGCATCCTCGCGCAGGATCGATCTGAGGCGGTGCACGGCGTTGCCCCAACGATTCAGAAGCCGGTGACGCGCTGGATGGCCTGCTGGAAGACCGCGCTGAGTGCGGGACCGGCGAGTCCCCAGATGATGATGACCAACCCGGCGGTCATGAGCGTGATGAGCACCCAGCCCGGGACATCCCCGTCGTCTTCATGAATCAATCGTGCGAATGCGTGCTTGATCGAGTTGGCCATGGTCGAGAGTGTGGCAATGATCGCCACTGCGCCGCTGAAATTATCCACAGGTGTGTGGCGGGACCCCTGACGGTGCCCTCGGCAACGGTGAGGGTCCCGGACCGTGCGCGGCTCGAACCACCCTGCCACTCTCACCCACTGAGGGCTCGGATCGAGTGGCCTCGGGAAGCAGAGGTGCTATCGATGACAGCCACCACGGCGTGGCCCGAAGATTCCCCCTCAGCATCGGCAATCTGTCTGACAGACCTACCTGGGTCAGGGCGCAGACCGCCTGATCCTGTGTGAAATTGTTGGCATAGGGCGAACTCACGATGGTCGATAAGTCCCTGGAAACTGAATCCCTGACCGACGGTCAGGTGCCCTTCGGCTGCGCTGACCGCCTGCGTCTGGGAAGCGCTCAGCGCGGGTGCAACACAAGTGGCTGGTGCAGACGGGGCCACGCCAAGTGCGATCTTGCCCATGAGATTCGGAAGGACTTTCGTTTTGGCGTCAGCAGCGACAGCGACAGCGGCAGCGACAGCGACAGCGGCAGAAACGTGCTCAACCGTGTTTTCGTGGGGGCCTGCCGCCCCAGCCCCAGACACGGGTCCGACAGGCATCACCGCCGCTGCCAAAACTGCACTAGCGAAAATTTTGTGGCGAGAGTCCAGGTCACGGGTGACGGATATTTTGATTTTCCTTCAGTTTGAACGGTGGTCAATCCAGCGGGCAGTGAGGGAGGGTGGGAACCCCCAGAGGGAGGGCCGTCATCGAACGATTGGTCCGACCCAGTTCACGATGCGCGCATCCACGGCACCGGGCGAGTCCGCACTGAGGCCTTCGAAACAGTCGCATTCCCACACACAAAAAGTGCGAAGCGCGCGGTGATTGCGCAATCCCTGATTCGCGCACTGACGTGAAGCAGAGCTGAAGTTCCGAGCCTGACGACCTCGAAATCCCGCAATCACGACGAAGGCACGATATGTCCGGCGAGCGATAGATGTCCTGTCGTGAGGTGATGCGTGGTCAAAGCCCGAACTGCAGCACGAAGATCCCCGGGTAGATCGCGAAAACTATGGTGACCGGCAGGATGAGGAATACGAGCGGCACCAGCATCGCCACCTCTTTCTTGCCCGCCAGTTCGAGAAGTTCGCGCTTGGCGTCGTCCCGGGCATCCTGGGCCTGGGCGCGCAGCACCTCGGCGAGCGGTGTGCCGCGCTCAAGGGCGCCCGTCACCTGTTCGATACAGCGGGTGAGTGCCGGCAGGCGCATCCCCGAGGCGAGAGTGTTGAGCGATTCGGCCAGGGGTACCCCGGTGTTCACCTCCGCCACGATCGCCGAGAGCTCGCCAGCGAGCTCTCCGTGGCTGACCCGACCGACCCGGCGGAGCGCGTCGAGGATGCCTTCCCCCGCGGAGAGACTGAGCGTGAGGAACTCGAGTACCGACGGCAGCTCGGCAGTGATGCGGGCGAGGCGTTTCACCGCAGCGCGTTGCAGCATCCGGTCACAGAGAGCGATGCCGAAAACCGCCGCGACCACCACGATCGCGGCCACCATCGGAGGCGCAATAGGGCGCACGCGAGCCCAGGCCAGCGGGACGGCCAGACCGAGCAGTGCGGCACCGATTCCCCACGCCAGCTGGCGCGATCGGAAAGCCTCGACCGTGAGGGTCAAGGATGCCTGTCGCAGGCGCATCTCGATGGTCGCGCCACCGCCGAGCACGGATCCGAGCAGAGTGCGGAGCCGTTCGAATGCTGGGCCGAACAGCGCTCCGACCGCCGGAAGCGGATCGACACTTCGGCGGGAGACAAGCTCTCGGGCGCCGGCGGACACGTCGACGACATAGGGTGCGACACGGGTGACGAGCCGCGGGCGGCTCAACCGCGGCACGAGGCTTGCGAGCGACCAGAGTCCGAGACCGAGGCCCAGCCCGCAGAGCACCGCCCACCCGGAGAGGGCGTCTAGGCGAACCATCGAGGCTCCTGCGAAAAACGGCCGAGCGCGAGCATCAGTCGGTAGGCGATCACGGTGACCAGCAGTCCGCCGACGATGAGCAGCACTCCCCCGGCAGTGTTGTAGGCGGCGGCTGCCTCAGGCCGTGTCGCCAGCAGGATCAGGATGATCCACGGGGCCGCAACTCCGAGTCGGGCCGCGTTCAAGACCCAGGATTGGCGTGCCTCCACTTCGGAGCGGATGGCCGCCTCCTGTCGCAGATAGGACGCCAGGTTACGCAGCACTGTCGTGAGCTCGCTTCCCCCGACCTCGCGCGACATCCGGAGCGTCTCCAGGATGCGGTCGGCCACCGGATCGGCGAGCCGATCCTTCAGGGCGTCCACAGAAATGCCGAAATTGCCGG
>Ga0209512_1001355_pt1 | contig 30651 bp, 21 predicted proteins | sample frozenSSSSmetaG_FD_184142 | JGI IMG/M metagenome (GOLD analysis project Ga0209512, IMG submission 184142) | Glacier valley bacterial and archeal communities from Borup Fiord, Nunavut, Canada, to study Microbial Dark Matter (Phase II) -... | ecosystem: Environmental > Aquatic > Freshwater > Ice >...
GCTATGGACCATCCTTCTCTTGATATAGGTGGCCGTGACAAAGGCTCAAAGAGCCGATGGAAACATGCATGGAACCATCCATGCATAATGTGAAGATTCTCCATGATTCTCATATTCATGAGAATCCTCCGGTGCCTTGTAGGCACCACCCTCTCTATTCAACACGTTCATCTTCCACTTGTGGACTTAGTGGCGAGAAATACTATGTATACCTTTGCCTTCACATCTCCGATCGCTGTCATGTAATGAAACTCAGGCTATACCCAAAGAGGGGCTCTCAGTGAGAGCCCCTCTTTGGGTATAGCTCCATTTCGCAGAAAATAATTAAGGAAAGCCTGAGCTGTTCTCAAGCTGCTTGAAGTAGTGTCCCGAATCTCGAGGTTGAACGACAGCCTTATGCTAAGTGTGCCAAGCCATATGAACGAGCAGCCCTTGCTCACAAGAGCGTCGTCACTCATAGGCACATGATTTAGACAGCTCGAAGTTGATAGGTATTCCTCGGCCATTCTTCACTTTATATTACAAACGACTTCAAGTCCGCAGTTCTACAATATTGAGCTTGATAAAATTGTTCACCTTCGCTCGAGCCTTCACAATTCACATCATGTAGGCTCCGTCCCTGCTGCGCTACAAACCGCGAATACACTATTCCCAATTCTGGCTGACAACTGTGTTGTCACAGGACCCAGTCAAAATCCAGACTAGTGTTGGCAATAGTATACTAAGTGCACTATATACTGTACTGTACTAGTTTAGTGTGGGTTTTCTGTATACTGAAACAGTACATTTTCATACTGTTAGTACAGTGCCAAGGCTTAGTAATGCTCCCACCTAATATATGTTGAATAAAGGATTTGGAATTTGGGTTTATGCCTGTAGGCACCCGGGGATTCTCAGTTTGGAGAATTCATGAGAATCTCCGTGCCCCTGCATGGAAGGTTCTATGCATTCACACAGGCATTTGAGCCTTTGTTTCTAGCTCTCCATATTATGAGAGCCCTTTCCCAGATTAGATAGTTTTACAATTAAGCACTTTACTCCATACATATCACATTTCAATAATATATGCCCTTTTTTCATGTGATAGGTTGCCTTTTTAGGTTAGATACAACTATACTCCTGCCCTTACTCCATATATACGAAGCACTTGATCTTTAACTTACTAGCGAATGATATCACCGGACGCCCTTATCCCGTATATACAAGACGAGATTCAGCTTTGCTTCATCCAAGATCACCAACAATCTGATTCCGACGTCCGTTCCTAATTCAGAATATTGCCCGCAGGTTTCACCGACCAAGTGTCGACATTGAATTCCAGTTCTCCACGACGTCGGGAAGACTCAGGATCTACATATACTCGGAGGCCAATTCTTCCCTCGAGGTTGAAAACTCGCAAAATGACGTATACGTTTGAGGCTCCTCTCTGTGGCTGTAGCTGCATGCTTTGCATCTGTCATTGTTGTTTGATTAGTGACGTCGATTTTGGGGTTCTTACTAGTAGGACTGACCCGTTGATATTGAGACCCGCTCATATAGAACTGCTCACTAAAATCTTTCGTCGTCGTCTTGACTTCAAGATAGTAAGTGGGTCGCTCAGCTTCCCATGTCTCACTTTGCAGGTATCCTTTCTCTATCAACAGCTTCGTCAAGTCGCCATCACTGTCAACATATGTAATATCGGCTGTTTCACGCCCCAGCCAAGCTTCCAAATTCCGGTACTTATGGTGAACGCGGACTTCCTTTCTGATTGTACTTTTCCAGTTCTCTTCACTAAATGCAACAAGACCCAAGTTGAGGAGGATTTCAAAGATCTGTATGGTAGTAAGTCGGTATCTGCCCTTTATGTCACGCTAGAAATTTGTTACTCACCAGTAGTTCCCCAGCAGCTCCAACTTTACGGTCCCGTTCCACAGAACGCGTAGCAAAGACTGACTCAGACAAAGTAACTTCTAGGGGAAGCACGCTTTGCAGATTATCGACTGAATGACTTCCCCACGCAGGTATCGTCATTCTCCCTGCACTTTTGATCACTCGCTCTAGCAGAGAAGCATATCCTGTCTCCCGAATTGCATTGTCCATCAATGGCATTGAATAGACTGATTCTTCGCGTGGCGAAAGAAATGGCCCAATCGGCGCAGAGCTTCGGTCGTCGAAGCCTGGGCTTCTACGAGGCATGTCTGCCAAATGGTCTGCCCCGTTACGAGCGATTTGAACTGTCCCTGTTGTCGAAGTCGGGGTCGAACGGCCGGATTGAGACGTCTGGCTCTCTGTGCGTGTCTGTGTGCCGTCTTCATGTGAAATGTCCTCGTAACCAGACTGGTGAGTTCTTTGATCCGATTCCGAGGGTCGTACAATTCCATCTACCTCAATGATGCCCGCATCCTTGAGAATACCGTCCACGGCGATGAGACTTCTGCAGCCGATGACTCCACTTAACAACGCTTCTGCAGTTGGATCAGAGATTGCGAAGTATGTCATCAGTCGTCTTGGGAGCTGTCGGAAAAAGCATTCTTCTCGGGCATTTTCGTCTCTGGGAATGTAAAGTCGCAGACCATCATCGTTCTCGTCAAGATGAAAGTTCGCTCGGCTATTTTCGACAGTGATTGTTTCACCATACTGGACAACACTTATTGACTTAGAAATGCCATCACTAACATATATAGAGGCACCAAGAAGTTGGTTGTACAGGGATATGTCGCCATCTCGACTCCTTTGACTGTGATAATGAACAGTACATCTATGTGACATAAGGTGAGCTATAGCATGTGGCGATCCTCTCTTCGACCTTTTGGGGCTTACCTGAAGAGGGCATATGCCTTCATTCGAAAACTCTCACTCAATTCAGTGTTAATCGCGCCATCACGTACTGTTGTTGTTTCCTCCACCAATTCTGATAGCTGTCGCCTTTTCAAACCCAGCGAAAGTAAAAATGTCCTGCAGGCACGCACTTCTTCAATCGAATAGTCCAGCATCCTTATTTTGCCAGCAAATGCAGAGCCATACTCTGAGCGATCAACGATGGCAAAGTCGGCGGTCGTATCTGTAAAGGTCTTCTGCCCGTTCGTCGTTACCACCGAGAAAATGTTTGCCCTCCGAAGGTCCGCAACATCATCAATGGTAGGGCCCATAGAGCTTATCAGCATTATCATCCGCTTTATTTCCGATGCCAATGGTGAAGGCCGACTTTGCGCGACCTCTTTGAGAGCTTGGACATGCATATCAAGATTTGGCTTCTGTACGTCTAATATCCTACAAAAGAAGTCTTCGAGATTTGCATAAGGCGTCTTTATTGGCGCTTTTCGTGGGATTTGGATCTGATCGTCAGCCCAGATGCATGACGAAAGAGAATGCCAAGTGTTTTGTGAAGGTACAAACACTAGCTCCGATTCTTCAAATAATGTTCTGAGGCAAGGATGAATCAGTATACCTCAAGCTCAGTATAACTCAAGACACAGTTCAAATCTAGAGTTATCTCACCGTATTGACTCCCAACTCGAATCACGTTCAAATTCGCGCCATAGACGTCGATAAATGTCTACAACTCTCTCAGGATTGCCGTGATTCTGTTCTTTCAGCGTCTTCAGATCCTCTAGGTAATCGCTCCACTTTGCATCACCGATCTTCAATATAACACGGAATAGATGTTCGCAGTCTGCAAATTTTGAAACTCCATGAAGACGTCTTTTTGCCTTCAGCCATTCTGGGGCTGTCCAGACACAGGCCTCGGAGCTAACCCATTCAGCATCTTGCACTGCGCTTGAAGGGATATATATCATCTCCTGACTCTTGAAATATTCACTGATATGAAGTTAGAGGGGCTCAATGAGAAGAGGATGAGGACTTGCCAGATATAGGCCGCATCATCTGAGCTCGAGCAATTACGTTCAATGGCGCCGTAGACTTCGAATAATGCTTCCAGAATATCCGGACTGCACGCGTCCTCATTCTCATCAGCAATTCTGTTCAGAGCTTCGAGGTAGAAATGAAGGTCGTCGCTCCCGCCACTAGATCGTACGCCAAACTGTTTCAGAAACTGCCATTCATTCTCGTTTTCATCAGTCAGCTCCTCGGGCATGATCAGAAACGGAAAATCGGCTATTTTTAGTCTCTCAACCATTGCTTTCAGCCTCGGCAGAGGTAAAAAGGTGCTTGCGAGGTTGACCGCCAAGTCTGCGTCTGAAGGGACCCAACAATTTCTTAACTCTATTACCACAGCAGGAATCATATCGAATTCATAAGAAGACCAGTAACAGTTCAGCAACCCCACGAGTTTCTCTGGCCGGTGTTCAATGATGTACTTGAATTCATCGGAAAGTCTGTGGTCGATTGGATTTCGCAGCTGTGGGTAGCTTCGGACACCAGCAAATTCCGTCAGCCACTGTTTCCACGATCTCTTGTGATGAAGTGCCCCAGTAGGAACTGCGTCAAGATACACCGCATTCAGGAAGTGGACAGCAAGACCTGGGGCATCCGGGTTATCCAAGGGACCGGATTGGAGAAGCTGCTGAGGTCCATATTCCTCCACTTCTTCTTCGAAGTACATGTATTTCATGAAGTGGGTGATGCGATACACCCGCCTTTTGTTTTGGTCCATGAGAAATATGTCTCTGTCTAGACCTAATACGTCTTCAGGAAGATTCCAGTAAAGGTAACGGAGATGAGCTATGTTTTCGTCTATGGTGGGGGGCAAGGATAAACCCACGTATCTCTGGCTGATCAGGGATATTATATTGCGGGGAAGGGCATTTGTGACTCCAAGATGCAAGAAAAGGGTCTTTCTAGCATCATTTAAGGTTGCAACTGGCTGGACAAGATTAAGACCCAGATCTGAAGGAATTGGAGTTTTTCCCGTATTAGGCAGAAAGATAGGTATTGTCCTTGCAGATACCCATCTGCTGTCCTGCAAGGGAATCAGATCTAGGACTTTGATAGCTAGAGTATACCTGTTGATAGTACTTGCGAATGGTTCTGAGAGTGCTTCCGCAGCCCGCCTGTGCCAATCTTCATCCGTAGTAATGGCCTTCATCTTTGAGTTGGCTCTTCCGAGATCTGATTGGATTCTTGCAATCAGAAGGTTATAATACGTCATACGGGTGCCAAGTGACCTGAGGCTTTGGAAGTCTGTGGAAGTGTAATATTGGGATAAATATGATTCTTCGATAGAATCTTCAAACAGAGGCTTGCCATGTCTGTCTTTATAGTCAGTTCTGAGCCGGTGGAGCTGGCTTGGCAAGAGAAGCGAAGTTTCGCTCCATGGCCGCAAACAACGGGTGTTGCTCAATAGAGAGATAATTTGGGGCCGCAGGTTCTTCCAAAATTCGTCGGAGATTGAGTCGCTAGGAAGATATCGCATCCACTGATATTGGAGACGGGGATGATGGCAGAATTGAAGCACGGCGTCTCGAAACGTCTCTGCTACGCCGGAAAGTAGAGATTCGTTTCTCGTGGAGTGGAAGACATCCTCCCGGCTAGCCTGTGTGATGAAATCCGATTGTATTAGGAACTGTGCATGCGGCATTAGCACGTAGATCTATCATGAAAGCTCATGATCGAAGGTTAAATGGGGGGTGTAGACGGAAATTCAAGAACCACTCTTTCATGTGACCCATATCACACAAACTCAGGAAAGTATCAACATACTGCGAATCCAGCAAGACGGAGCGGTAGAAAGGCAAATACATGCTGCTGCTTGATGATTGGCTCATCGTCTTCGTCCACGGGGAATGCTAGAACAACAGTTGCTTGGTTGGTGTACTTGCGAGCTTCATCGCGAGGCAGATTGTTGATTTCTTTCCTTATCACATAGAAGTGGTGATTCTCTTCTGTTGAGTTTCCATCAATTGTTGTGGTCTTTGTGATAATTTCTGAATTGTCGTCATCGTCAGCAAAACGGGTGAACTTGGTCTCGGTTGCGCTCCCGTTTTGTGGATATGTGTTGATACGTAGCACATTGAGCTTAGTGAGGAATAGTAACAGTGTATCAGGAACATTGAGCAGATCTTGGACTCGTTGTTCAAAATTTGAAGGATCGAGTAGTGTCAAGGTGATTCTCGTGTGGACACCTTCGGGAAGATCATGGTAATCCTCGTCAAGTGGAGTGACCATGCCAAGTCCGTCGTCAGAAGAGCCCCTCGTATGCTCGAAGGAGAAGGAGAATGGTCCTGATTGAATGTGCACCTTCTTCGCGACTTTGAAGACAGATTTGAAACCAATACCTTTCTCGCCGATGTATCCCTGGGCGACAGTTTTCGTACTCTCCCCCGTACTGCATATTGCTTTGACATGATCCTCGCCGAAACCGTCTTCGTTTGATTCAAGCACAATTCTGTCGGGGTACATGCTGAAGCTGAGATAGAGCTCAGTCCCATCCGCTTCAGCTCGTGTGTACTCGTTGTCTTCGGCATTCTGGATCAACTCATACACGAATCGTGTATCTTTAGAATAGATATTGGTCGCAAGCCTCGAGAGCAAGAGTCAGCAAGAATTGCCTCTAAAGGCAACATGTTGAAAAGAAAATTGCGGAAATGTACGTTTTTGTTGCAGCACTAAGTTTTTGGCGGACATTCTCCAGTGCTCTCAGAACTGCAGGTGGGCAGGCTGCTCGATCCTCGGGAGAGATTCCGCCATTCTCCTCTCTTATTTTACCTATCAAAACCCGGGCGGCTTCTCGTGAAAGGGTGGTCATTTCAACACAGTGGATAATGGCCCGCTTGAAACCTAGCAATTCTCAATCTTTCTAGGGTGAAAAATCAAAAGAGTTCAGTTGAGGAATGGCACTATACGAAGTAGAGAAATGATGAACATGAATGACTGCCTTGAAGAGTACAGTGAACAATCCATCAGCCGCAGCGGGTATCGTGTGGCTTATAATCCCTAGTAGTAACACCATTAGGGCGGGGTTGATTGGGGCAGGCGGCAAATTGGCCAGCCTCATTGGATACGACGTGACAGGCTTAGAAATGTCGGAGAAAACACGGTATGGAAGGGGATTTCAACCGCCTCTGTCCCTGTATTTCGGCCACGCCAATTCAGGGCATCATGTTGGGGGGTGGGGTCTTCAATTCTTGAAACCCTAAAACCCTGAAAGCCCCTTCCGTACGCTGTAATTCGTGCCGCCCACGATTGTGCTTTGGCATGTTATCGTAGCCTTTAGGACTTAAAGGCCCTGCCCTACATACGGAAGGTGGTTATGCAGGCCGGGATTGCCGGTGTGCAACAGAAGATCCACTAAAAGATGACACGACATCAGTGTTGGCAATAGTACACTAAAGCTTAGCAGTATACTAGCTGTAATACTGCTAGTACAAGTCTTAGCAGTATCTTAGCAATACAATACGTGACTTTTGTACTGCCAAGCGTATTCTACTAATATGATATAGCTTTTGTACTGCTAGTATACTACTAGTGTGGCACTAATGTTAATTAGTAATATATAAATAGATTAAATATACCCTGATTAATATAACCTCATTTTTAAGGTGTGGTAATGTAATTACATAATGCAAAAAATTCTTATATAGTAGTATCCTACATTTAAGATGTACGTATTACTAGTACTATATAGACAGAATAGCACTATCGCGCCTTGCCTTTATAGTAGGAACACTTATGGTAATACTAGTCACGTGCGCCTCAACCAGTTACATGATATGTACTGCTAGTATACAATACAAGACAAGACTATTTCATATTATACTAGCAGTATATAGTATCTAAAATACTAGCAGTACAATACAGGAATTTTCAGGCAATATACTGCTAAGCTTTACTAATGCCAACAGTGGTAGCGGCGGGCTCGGCTTAGCGATGCGCTATATAACAATTCACCTAACAACGTCGCACCTAGGGGCCGCCGAACGGCCCGGACCTAGCGTAGGGTGGTAGCCATACCGCTGCTCCAAATTTTTGTGGCATCCTAGATACTAAGTAGAGTAATGTTACATATACTAACTTACTAAGCATATTTTTTTTAGCTTAATTATCCTCACCTAGTCTTCTAACAAGTGTACCACAGTTGGCACTAAGCACATATGCAACCTAGTATACATATCTAAATGTCGCATTCTCCTTATCGGTTTGCTTGTCCTAGCGATGCAACTCCGCATTGTCCGCTAGAATCTCCAGCCGCAACGATTCCTCCTTTAGATTCTTCCTGCGATTTGCCCAGACATAGTAACTAAACAGCACAATCGCCATGAACGCGCCCCCGACCTGCGTAGCCATGGCAGTAATCTTAGCCGGCCTGTGGCGTCTCTCGCCTGCAAAGTCTAAGGGCCGATGATATTCCAAACCGAGAAGCTCGCTGCCACGAGCGCCGAGGCAATCACGCGTTTCGTCTGGCCCGCGCAGTTGGAGACCGTCCACTAGTAGACGACAATGAGCGTCGCCACGATGGCGTTCACGAGGTAGATGCCTGCGAGCAACGCTGCACGGTTTTCCTTGGGGGAGAACGACATCAGCCGCCCCCAAGCAGCCGGGCACGCAGCAGGCGACGATCCAGGCCCGGCGGTTGGACGTGTGGCGGATGCCGAAACTGACGGTGAGCGTGCCGCCGATGGAGACGAGGCCCCCGGCATGTTGAGGAGGGAGGCGTTGGGTTTAGAGAAGCCAAAACCAGCAATGAGGGTGGCGGAGTAGGTTGTGATGACACCGCTGGAGACCGAGATCTGTGTGCGACAGTTAGCTGGAGTGCAGGGAAAGAGGATCCTAGTACTTGCTAGGATGGTGAATAAAAACATTATCCAGATTTGAATGTCAAGGACGGCCTCCTGCACGTGCGACCACTTAAAGTTGATTCTCGATACTAGTCTAGTTGACGACGACGGGATTTAGCAGGGCAGTCTTCTCGCCTTCTGTGCGGAACCTCGCCTGCATGGGCGTATTAGGTAGCATAACGAAGGTTGCGACGCCGATCAGGCTCGTGATGATGCCTAGGACCACAAACATCATCTTCCATCTAGCGAAGGTTGGATGGTGGACATGCTAGAACCCATAGGAGACAAGGCCTCCGAGGATCTAATCTACACCTAGACTACAGTACTAGATGCTAAATCGATGTGCTTGCTCTAATTTAGTGTACCATTAGCTGCTGATGAGCATTAAGTAAGGTGCAATGGCTGGCTCAAAGGTGCCGAGGAAGATGCAGGCAACGAGTAGGGAGTGATAGTTAAATGATGCGGCAGTGCATGCTGTTGCAAGACCCCAGAGGAAGACATTGCCAGCTACCCATTTAGCCACAGGGACCTTTTGGAGAAAGTATCCTGTGTTAAGCGTGAGAACACATATGAAAGCGAGATCCGGATGAGGGACGAACCATTGGGAACCTCAGCAATCAGATACGCTATAAAGAATGCAAAAGCGACGTTCGAGAAGTTGTTCCCTACAAGGTTTAAGTCTTTGCTTATTCCCATGACAGCGGCATACTGCTGTTCAAAAATATCAGCACTCATGCTCTTGATGGCAGCGGGACGTGACCTACGTTGATCATAACCTTGTTGATGAATTGCATCGTGTAGCAAGCAAACATGATCGGGACGATCCTCCAATCAATCTTTCGTCGCAGGATCTTGAGATTCACAGTCGTCTGGGGAATATGATTTTGATGAGTAGTGAGGTAGATGTATGCCTCGTCGAATCATTATCATCTTCGCCACCAGCAGTCTGTGGAGAGCTGGTGCTGGGAACATCGATTGGAGCTCGACGCTGCTTTTCGTCTGACATCGACACATCCCTGGTCATATTTAATATTTTGCAGGAATAATATAGACCCCATTTAAAAGACACCAGCTTATAGATCCCAAAGTCAGAGGCGAGGCAGCCAACCACGGTATAGCAGACGTAGCGTCGTTGTTTAGAGAGCTGTTTGAGAGGGGCGAGCAAGAGACGACGCCGATCGAGAGATATGAGATGGAGATGATTCCGCGCGCGAGGAGGGCGGTATTGAATTTGAGGAGGGCGTGTATGGATGCACACGATTGCCGAGCGATTACGGAGACGAGTCCACTGGTGGCTCGACGTGCTATTATCCTTGAGGAGTGAGAAATTGTATTGGTGGGGTTAGACGATGCGTATTGTATAAGTGAATAATTCACCTACTCTCCTGTGCATGTAGCCCTACTTCATACTATAGGTAGACCTCCTCTCCTTTAATCAAACTGCAGTTCTCAGCTCACCAGGCTTGCTGTTTACGTAGCCAGCACAAGCGCAGTATTGCTTGAAGAACCAAGTCTCCCATTTCGTGTGCAAGGCATATATTAAGTTACCCCATCCGTGACAGTCTTGGCTCAACGAGACTGTAGGTTCTCGACGCATATTATTAAGAAGTCACTGTCTAGAATGTACTGATGATGCGTTTAATAAGAAGCTCGGCTCGTTTCTCGCGTCCATCGCTTGGATCGATTCGGATGATATCTCCGAGGAATTTTGTTATTATTGTCAGATCGGCGACGGTCCACCTAGAAGGTCAACCTGTTGAAGAACTCGAATTTCGCAGAGTGGGCATGGGCCTCATTATGGAGATCCGCTTTTTGCTAATGCATTAAAAGCGAGAATAACTCTGGTTTGATTTATAATGTGTAGGGTTTTAGGGTTACTCGTTTAATAAATATTCCAGTTTCTTGGACTACCATTCTATAGGCTTTTAAATCGTCAACATCACACCATTCTCAGCTCCTCTTTCAACATCTCAGCACCTCATGCATTCACGGATCCATCCACATTAACCTCCACCTCTCCCTTCTTCTCCTCCAAAATCGCCGCCTGCTCTTCCGGATCGCTGTTGTTCGCACTCCCCGACTTGACCTCCGTCTCCGCCTCCTCCGGCAACTCCTTCCTTCCACTCAACACAACCCAAATCTTATGGAAACCGCCATCAATCAGTGGATAGAAGTTCGCAATGAGCAGCGTGATGAACAACCAAATGAGCGCCACCACAATCCACGCCGTAAACAGGCCCTTGCTGAACACAAACTGCGCGCCATACATCGGCAGCGGCCAGAACAGGACCTGTCCACAGAACGTCGCAATCGCCCAGTAAATGGCGACACGGCTCATCTTCTTCATGTACGCCACGCGCTCCGGCGTGAAGTACTTGGCCTCGTCGAGCTTGAAGTGGCCTGCTGCGTTGACAGACTCGATGACGAGGAAGTCTTTCCACTCGAACTCGGTGGGGTACAGGTAGGAGATGATGATTGTGAGCGGGAGGGGCACGAAGCAGGACGTTAGGCAGCCGAACATGCACGGCAGCGACTGGCCGGTGGAGAAAATCGTGACCTCGCCGTGGTACGCGTATGCGATGCCGAACCAGACGGCGAAGCCGCATGCCATGCCGACGATCGGGGAGATGATGGCGGCGGCGCGGCTCTGGCCGCGCCAGAGGAGCGTGAAGATCGTGGGGAACATGCCGGGGCAGACGACGACGCCGAGCATGTACAGCGTCCAGTTGAGATCGACGCCGCCTTTGTGCAGGGCCGTGGCGAAGGAGGACACGAAGAGCGCGGATCCGATGACGCCGATGTGGGAGGCGGTGATTAGCTGCTTGTTGTTCGCGTTGGGCTTGATGTAGCCGCCGTAGATGTCGAAGGAGATGATGCTGCTCATGGCGATGAGCTGTGCGGAGGCGATTGACGTGCACGCCATGAAGAGAATGAACAGGATAGCCACCGCGCCGCCTTTGCCTGCTACGGCTTGCGATGCGAAAGGCAGGACGAGGCCGCCGCTTACCTCGCCAGCGGTCATGCGTCGCGGGTATGTGGGGAAGGCGGGCGTATTTTCCAACACGAGGCAGCCGAGGCCGACGATGGTGCCCCAGGCCCATGGGATGGCGAAGTAAGCGTTGCCGCCGATGATGTAGCCGGGCACGGCCGCGGGAACGTCGGCAGAGAAGCCTTTTTGCCAGAAGCCGGTGTCCATGATTACGATGGCGAAGTTGGTCACAATGTGGATGACACCGAAGATGACGGATTCGCGGGACGACATGGTTAGGTAGGAGCCCTTGTAGTTGCCGTCGACGGGGGCTCCCTTGGATATCTCCAGCACCATGTCGTAGAGTTGCCCGATCGAGCCGATCTCAGCGATTGTGATAACCTTAATGGTGAACCAGCAGAGGAGGATCATGATGATAAACTATCGGCGGTTAGCAATGGGCTGTTGTGGCAGCTCGTGATTCTGCTTACTGTGTGGACATAATCTGTGAGATATGTAGCTCTCAGACCACCAAAATATGTATACACGCACACGCCCAATGGCAGGAGATATGTCGATGCAACGATATCCATTCCAGTCAGAGAGGAAACTGCAGTGGATGCACCAACCAGCATGGAAACGAAGTTGAAGATATTGTTGAGCAACGCCAATATGATCCAAATGATGTGCGCTACAGGACCATAGCGGATGTGGATCAACTCGAGCAGTGTGTGCGCGCTGGGACATTTCAACTTGGCTTGGATGGCCAGGTATGCAAAAAAGCAGATCATGACGCTTTGGCCATTGGCCCACCAGATTGGCAGTGCAATGCCATACCAGTATGTGAGATAGGGGGATGCGAGGAGAGCAGTGGGATATGTCCAGGATGAGATGACGGCGGAAGATGTGAGGCCAGTGCCAACGCTTCGATTGGCGACCATGAAGGTTTCAGTTGTTTCATTGTCTTCGCCAAAGGATCGTTTGAGGGCCTTTGTGACGAAGATCATACCTAGGTAACTTCTCATCAGTCCTCATTCTTTGAATGGCATGCCGAGTGTCCTTGGGCTTGGACTTACGAATAGCGAATGCTACACCGAGACCAACAACCACACCGTATCCCACGCCCTAGGATAGAGGATAGGGAACGTCTGTGCCAGCGCCCATTATGAGAGATACTCACTCGATAAAGAGCAAGGAAAATGAGAGAAACAATAATGATTGAGACAAGATCTTTTTTTAGAGATGACCTGCCTGACAGTTTATCTTATACAGCCCCTCCAGTCTGTGCTACTGTATGGCACGCATTGATCGATACCAGGTGACTGGTCGCTGGCTCTCTGTGTAGGATGGCATGACCACCCTTGAACATGGCAAGAAAATGCATGGATAGTAAAGAGATCATATCCATCTAAAATCTCGCCATCCGAGATATTTACAGCCACTAACCACTCCAGATGGATCACCGTACTGTTACTGTGGTGGTTTATGTTATGTCCATCTACCAACTTTAACGCCTTGCAGCGGCCTTTGAGCCTGGAGGCCATGAGTTTTGTACATGAGTTTTGTATGAAAAGCACCATTATTCATTCCTTTCAAGGGCGTGGCCAAAATACTCAGCACTCGTCTCGAGTTGCCAGGGCCCCTCTAGTCCCTGTATAATGCTGTATAATGCAAGCTGGATCGGCTTCCAAAGCTCCTTCGAAGAGTGAGGAGTGAAGAATCTGCTCGTCCGGCGTTTCCTCTAGCTGTCAGAACGTGCATGGATAGGACTTGGCAAAAAAAAAATTAAGAAAGCCAAGGATATCACGGAATGATGCGAGAACTGCCAATTCATGCGCAATGCCCGCAAACATTGTAGTCGTCGTCGTCGTCGTCAATCTTCAGAAGCAGATTATCAGATGTGGATTATCAGATCTTAGCACACGGCCCCCGCGTCTCGCCGCCGGTCAAGGTGTCAACTGTGGAGGCACAACACCGTGCACAGGGAGACGCCAGGAACGTCAATGCAGTTGCCATACGTCTTAAAAGCACGACATGGCCATAACTCTGCATCAACAGCTTTAAATCTCACACATGTCGGGGTTTATGGCTGCCCTAAACGCCGGCATGGTTCCGAGGAAAGCAATTACGCCGCTGTCGCTCTGGCTTGAGTGCCATTGATCTTGCTTTCTGGTTTGTAAGTTGCTTCTCATTTTCCTTGTTTGTGTATGTACTTTGGACTCCTTCACCGTCCGTCTGTCCGACCGTCCGTCCGTCATTCTGGGATCTTCATTGACAGGTCCCCGCTATCCCCGCTTTCATATTCCTATCGCCTTGGATCAGGACTCAAAATACATGCATACATACATACTTCATCCCACGTGTGTTCTCAAGCATCAAGCCTCGGAATGGCGTGCAATGACGAATTCCTCTTGTTGTGAATTTGGACGTTATCTTCTAGAGGGCCAAGCTTTATTGCAATAGTGTCGTATCCCCTCGCAACGATTTGGGATGCTGAGGAGTTCCAAAGCAATTAAGGTAAAAGACCTATGCGCAGCCGACATTAATTATTTTGTCAGTCGCTGAGTCGATCTGTTCCAATCGCGTTTCTCACCGTCGCCCTTTTTTCTTGATATCCGTTTCATATCCCCAAATCTGCAGAGCACTCCCCACAATGCCCGACGTACCATCACCACCGAAGAAGCAGAAAGTAGCGAAGAAGCAATGGATCATGAACGCCTTTGCCATGAGTTCTCCGGGACATCTCAACGCCGGTATGCATCTCCTTCAATCTCCCTACTACACTTCTAACCGTCGCAGGCCTCTGGAGACACCCCGCCAACCGCTCCGGCGAATACATCAACCTCGAATACTGGACCGACCTGGCCAAAATCCTGGAAGCGGGTAAGTTCCACGGCCTCTTCATCGCGGACATGCTGGGCATCTACGACGTCTACAAGGGACCTGACAACATTGTGCCCGCCATCGCCGGCGCTGCACAGTTTCCCATTTCCGACCCAATGTTCGTATTCTATCCTTTTCCCCTCTCCTCCCGACTTTGCTGTGCGTTTGTACTTGTGGTTCTAACGCAAATAGGCTTCCGATCACAGCAATGGCCGCAGTGACGAAATCGCTTTCTTTCGGCATCACAGCGTCAACAACCTACGAACAACCCTTCACCCTAGCCAGGCGGTTTGCAACCCTCGACCATCTCACCAATGGGCGCGTCGCGTGGAACATCATAACATCCTACCTGGAGAATGCGGCACGGAACCTCGGGTTCAGTACCCAAGTGCCGCACGACGAGCGCTACAAAATCGCCGATGAGTACCTCCAAGTCTTCTACAAGCTGCTCGAGGGCTCATGGCGCGACGACGCTGCTATCAAGAGTCAAATTACGAAGCAGTACGCGGATCCTAACAGGATCAGACGTATCGACCACAAAGGCAAGTATTTCTCCGTCGCGGGCCCGCACGCCGTGGAGCCTAGCAGGCAACGGACGCCGTTTATCTTCCAAGCGGGCACCAGCTCCGCAGGGAAGGACTTCGCGGTCAACAACGCCGAAGCCATGTTCGTGCCTGGCATGGACGTCGACCTCTTGCGCGCCTCGATAAGCGACATCCGCGCGCGCGCCGCCAAGGCAGGACGGAACCCGGACAGCATCAAGTTCATCATGGGCATCACGGTGATTGTGGACGAGACGGACGAGAAGGCGCAGGCGAAGTACGAGGAGTACCTCGGCTATGCGGACCTTGAGGGGAGCGCGGCGCTGTTTGGTGGCTGGACGGGAACAGATATCTCGAAGTTTGGCGATGACGAGGATCTCTCCTTGGCTACGAGCGGGGGCGTGCGGGGCATCGTGGATGCGTGGAGCGCGACGATCCCGGGGTCGAAGACGATCAGGTGGAATAAGGAGCGCGTGGCGCGCGAGCTGGCCATTGGCGGCGCGCACGGGAGGGCTATCGGTGGGCCGAAGACGGTGGCGGATATTCTAGAGAGGTGGATTGAGGGGACGGGCGCGGATGGGTTCAATCTAGGGTATGCGGTGAGTCCCGGGGGGTTCGAGGATATGATTAAATATCTCTGGCCTGAACTGCGGCGCCGAGGCCTGTTCCACGAGGACTATGAGGTACCGGGAGGGACGACGAGGGAGAATTACAGTGGCGATGGGCTTGGATCGAGGCTGAGAGACGATCATCCAGGGTCGAGATACAAGTGGCAGGCTGGCCAGGATTTGCCGCCTTACACGAAAGATGAGCAGCTCGCATAGATATTTGGGGTCTTATTTGTGTATATGTTTATTAATATGGATTCGCGAACAAAAGCATAATACCAGCTGCCGCGGGCTTGGAATCAGTGCTAAGAATTATTGCCTCTCTCTAGAGTGAGATTTCACTCATTTGCATCTTTTTATCCTTAGGCATTTCGCCAACTCTATTTCGACCGAACCTAATCATTTCACTTGCCCTGGAATTGGTGCCCAGGGAAGCTGGCATGCTTTCGTCTTGGAGTCAAACCTCTGAGGTGAGAGTGGGATCCGTTGTGTTCTCTCCAGAATGCAATCAACATCTGTATGGTGCTCGTGCATGCTTGGCCAAAACCGAAACACACGCAATGATATCCCACGCCGAGCCAAAAGCCTCAATCAAGTGAGTGCACCTTTAAGTTCTCCCACTTCATGTTTCAATCGTCCAAATCCTGTTCCGCTTCCTACGACGTCGACGAACTCTGCTCAGATATCTCGCCCTCCAACAACGCCAACTCCCACTGCATCCTCGCCGCCGCCTGAATCTCTATCCTTGGCAGCATTATTGCAATTGTTAGTGGTGTTGCGAGTGCGGTGGCCGCGCTAGTGGGCGTGCTGTTTAAAACCGACCAGTGGCAGCGGTCGACAAAGAAGGCTGCTAAAGCCAAGGTGACGAGTGAGCCGGCTAGCACAATATCGCCCGATGCCTGGAAGGGATGCGGAACAGATGGAGAGTAAATGCCGGACGGAGCAGCGGGGCAGGGAATACAGGAGTCGAGACGGAATGTATAAAGGAGATGTGCGGCAAGCGTGATGGGTCCCAGAGATCTACCTAATGGGACATCTGATAGTGAGTGATTACTCTTCTTTTGTTCTTTTTAGAAAGAGATGGAGTAGGAGGAGAGCAGACATGTCTATATTGTGGATTGCAGGACTGATTGACTGGCTGAATTAAGGAATTCGAGGAGGTGATGATAGATATCATTCATTTCACGAGAGAGAGAGAGAGAGAGGAGGGAGGGCTGATTCCCTGTGTGTATGCTCCACGGAAACTCACGGCAATAAGTGAAAAGCCCAGTAGATATGAAAGACATCTCTGAATCGCCAAGCTAGTAAGCAATGATTCTATCTGCTGATGAAGGAGAAGGGGAAGTCGATGATATTATAAATGGGAGTTCCTCTTCCACCTTCTAGTCTCTTCTGCAAGCAAGCAAGCAAGCAAGCAAAGCATCAAGAGCATCAAAGACAGATCCAATCGCACAAAGCCAACAGCCAGATATAATCGCCTTCAAGAAGTTCTACAAATCATAAACTCGCAGCCATGACCACTTACGTGCATCTCACGTGCTCCTCCCTAAATGTCTCCACGACATTTGCATTGAGGCCCGACTATCGCTTCTCCGAAGTGCTCAGGCAAATTAAGGGGATCTGGAAGTTGAGATATGTTGAGGATGGAAAGGATGTTGTAAGATTGAGATGGCATGGGAAGATCCTGGAGGCTACAGATACGCCAGAGAGTGTAAGTGATTTCTATACCTTGAGGGCTGGTTTAGCTGGGGAGGATTTATACATTGGGTAAGGGCTAACAGATCTATAGCTTGGGATGGGAGTTGACGAGGATGTACAGGTGTTAATTGATTAGATGGAGCATGGCGGGGTGGAGCGAGGGAATGATGGATATGCAATGATTTTGGAGAGGGGCCGAGCGGAGTGAAAGAACGATCGAGTATGCGATGATTTTGGAAAAGGATGTAGTCGAGTGACGAGCGATGAGTTAGCAAATATGCAATGATTTCAAAGCACCTAGATTTCTACTCTTGCCTGTAAAGTGCAGTGAAGTGCCGTTTATCTCTCAGTTTCTCTCTCTTCTTTTCAAATTTCAATTAGTCACTAAGAAAGTCTCTTTTTTGTTCATTCCTTCTGCTTGTCTACTATATTCTCACCCTGGAAAAGTGATAAATGCTTTCAGCGTCCGTCCCACTTCTAACCCTGTTTCGTTTGTTCACATTATCACTCCATATCCTTGGTTTGCTAAGTTACGCATTTTTCAGACACAATTCCGAGCAACTAAAGGGATTCTTAAATGACTGGTGAAGAATATCCTACATTTAAGGTCATGTATGGAAATACAGGGTGTAACTTTTGTTAGTATTGTACATAGAATGTAGAGAATGTACTCGGCAAAGCTGTAACTCCGAGCAACTCCCCGAATCCTTAACTAGTTCGTGCAGAATTCCATAGGCTGTTACATATCGTAGTTTAATTAAGTCCTCCATTGATTCATTTGTTGATTCATACACCTTTTTTTTTTGGCTGTGTTTGTTAAGTGGTTCAGGCGCTCAATTTCCCCGTGGTTACGCAATACACCTACACCTACACAAAAGCTTGTATCATAAGGCAGATGGAGGTGTCGAGTACGATTAAGTCTGTGTATGTGTTTACTGGGTCGTTTGCGGGGGCTATTTTGCATCTTCTCTCATTTCTTCAAACTATCACCCCGAAATCCTTGCTCTTTACTCTGCACATTTCCGACTTGAACCCCCCAAACAAACCCGCCGCCAACCCGCAGCACAACCACCCTCCCCCCTTCTCTCCTCTCCTCTTGTCTTTTCCATCGGCGTACTGACATCCCCCACCGGGACTTGTGAGAAATAGGGGTGCATTGAATAGGCACACGACGGAAGGGAGAACACATACATGTTTGAGTTAGCTAGAGATAGGCATAGTCCGGCATGTCTGGCATCACATCTTCTCACTTGTTAGCAGCACTTTCTTGCCTTTCCACACATCTCTGTTGTCATTTGTGGCCTTGAAGATCCTGTCGTCGCGCTTGATAATGCCTTCGACTTCGATGCCTGCAAAGCGGACGTTCGTGTAGCGGCCCGTTAGTCCGGGCTTTGAGAGAAGTTGCGGCATATACAAATAAATATATCTGACGGAGCAGGATGAAGAGACTGGAGACTGACAGAAGATAGAAGCAGATGGAGAAGTCCTCGCTTAACTACATTTACCAGACGGCTTGATGAAACAAAGGCTGACCTCAACGCGACCTCTGTTTTCCCAAGGATGAAGATGCAGAGTAGAGGAGGCTAAACCATCAGTTCAAGATTGGGCTGAGAAATCAGCTCAGCTGCATGAAGCATTTCAGCTTGAAGCATGCGATTCTCAGGAGAATTACAGAAAGCCAGACAACTGAGGTATGTAGGCACGTGACTGATGCATTGCCAAGATGCAGGAACAAGAAGACCGGAGAGAAAGCTTTTCCGTCTCCGGTATCTCCGATATCTCGGCGTCGCAAGGGGCGGAGTGCGTCCCTGGCCCAAGCTCTATCTCTCTATCTGACTCAAGGCTGCCGGCGTCTTCACTCTCGAGATCCTACATCCTCTTCATATCTGTCTCTTCCACAGCAATCGCCCTATGATGGCTCCTTTATCCCTCTCCGTTGCTTTATTAGCTCTGCAGGGTGCTTCGGCCTTCCAGATTCCATTACTTTCATCGCTGCAGAAGCAAATACCCGTCGCGGCCGTCGCCAAAACACCAGTCGCTACCGAGGCGCTCCAGGCCCTGATAAGCTCCGACAACCTCATGAAGCGCGCAGAGCATCTCTTTGAGATCGCGAAGCTCGGTGTCGACGAGTATGGCCATCCGACTCGCGTGATTGGCAGCCAAGGTGTGTTTTCGAGCCCTTTTCCAGCTTCAATACTTGATCCTACAAAGATCGAGCCGCTGATAAGTGCCCACAGGTCATGCTGCGACGATCGACTACATCTACTCTACCATCGCAGAGTTAGGCGACTATTATACCCTCTCGAATCAGTCCTTCGCGGCCGTGACAGGCAATGTCTTCGAATCGCGCCTTGTGCTGGGCCACGACGTGCCGAAATCCGCCGCCCCGATGGGTCTCACCCCGCCCACGAAGGACCGTAAGCCTGTGTATGGGCGACTGCTTCTGGCACAGAACCATGGCTGCGAGGAGAGCGACTTCCCAACCGACGTGAAGGGCCCTTGGATTGCCTTCGTCAGTCGGGGCACCTGTCCTTTTGGTGACAAGTCCAAGAACGCCGGCAAGGCGGGCGCCGTCGCGGCAGTCATCTACAACAATGATGAGGGCAGCCTCTCGGGTACGCTTGGTAATCCGTCGGAATTCCATGTCGCAACCTTTGGCATCTCGGACAAGGATGCCGCTCCCTATCTTGCGAAGCTGAAGGCGGGAAAATACGTCGATTCCATCGCCTACATCGACGCCATTGTCTCCAACATCTTGACTACCAATATCGTCGCGCAGACTGCTGGCGGTGACCCACAGCATTGCGTCATGCTTGGCGGCCACAGCGACAGCGTTGCTGAGGGACCGGGCATCAACGACGACGGCTCCGGCTCGTTGTCTCTCCTCGAGGTGGCAACTCAACTCACGAAGTTCTCGGTGAACAACTGCGTTCGCTTTGCGTGGTGGGCGGGCGAGGAAGAGGGTCTTCTGGGCTCGGATTACTACGTCTCTCAACTGACGGACGAGGAGAATGCCAAGATCCGTCTGTTCATGGACTACGACATGATGGCGTCGCCGAACTACGCCTATCAGGTATACAACGCCACTAACGCCGCGAACCCCGTCGGCTCTGAGGAGCTGAGAGATCTCTACACTGATTTCTATATCGCGCATGGCCTGAACTATAGCTACATCCCATTCGACGGGCGCAGCGACTACGACGCCTTCATCAAGAACGGCATTCCGGGCGGCGGCATTGCGACGGGCGCCGAGGGGGTGAAGACGAAGGAAGAGGCGGCGATGTTTGGCGGCAAGGCTGGTGATTGGTTTGACCCTTGTTATCACCAGATCTGCGATACGGTGGATAACCTGAATCTGGCTGCTTGGGAAATCAACACCAAGCTCATCGCGCATTCCGTTGCGGTGTATGCGGATTCCTTCAAGGGATTCCCGAAGCGCGATCTTACTTTGAAGAGCGCTGCTGTTGCGAGAAGCGAGAAGTATCATGGGCATAAGTTGGTGTTGTAGCGGGTTGGATGTGGGCATATCGGTTTTGTTTATTGTCTTTTGCATATAAGTGGTGGCGAGCATATACACGGAACTTTCTGAATATTTAGAGGACATATATCCTTAGATCTGTTGCAATATGCCAATATCATCGTTCATTGTTCACCAGTCTCTTGCCGTCAGCGTCAGCGTCCTCCATCTTCATCATCTTTTGTTGTCCATTTAAACTTTTCAAAGCTGCGTCGAAGGATGCACAGCAGGCAGCGCATTATTCGGTCGTTTCGGCAGTCGATACCGTGGCTCACCTATTCCCACAGCTCTGCCATGTGGCGAAACATCAATCCTTGGCGGACTGCACCCCGCATGAATATGGAATAATGCGCGTGTGCTGGCTGATTATTGAGATGGCGAGAGACATCATGCAAGTTGTACATGGTGTATTTTTGGTACTTCGTAACACGCAGTCCCCGTACCTGCATGTTTGAGAGCGTTTGGAGAAACTTTGGAGAAACATGCGTTTGGTGGAGGGTGGAGAGTGGAGTCCCACGAGGGATCGGCAAAGCCACTGAAGAAGCCACAGCGGTGGAACGAGCGTCGCCATCGATCCATGTCGCAGCTTCGTGGGCTTCATCTCTGGAGCAGCGTCATCGTCGTCCAAGATCACAGGCGAGAGGAGAGGAATCAGCATGTAGGTACGGTACTGTACATTTACAATGACCAGTACAGAATCCAAATCCAGCGGCGCGGTTATGATCCGAGGATGTTATCTATACCCTCATACCCTCACTCCCTCCTCCACGTCGAGTCGTCAAACCTAATAAACCCGAAAGCAGTCTCTATACATAAGGTACTGTACATGATCACATCGCCACAATCTACCCATCCGCATCCCTCACACCCTTACTGACCTCCGCCGCTCCCCTGATGGGTCGGCATCGAGAGTCTGCAACACTCGTCGTCGCATGCGGAGATTATACGGTCTCAAATGAACACGCGTCATCCTGCCCCTGGCCACACCTGCCAGAATGGCCAAGCTTCTGCCGCTAGTCCCCCTACCCAGCCTTATCTTGGCGGCCCTCGACGTTGCGTCTCGTCGAGCTTCAGCCCGTCCTTCTGCTCTCCAATGCTTCATTTCCCGCTCCTTTGTCTGTTATGGCGAAGGGTCGGCGAAGACACTGGGAGAGAGATGTGTATGGCGTCTGGGAAGGCCAGCTGAAAGCTGGAGGCCTGGCCCTGCCTGGGTGAGACCGGAATATCGGCAGTTACTGTACGGATACGAAGTACCATAGGGAAAATCCATGCATCGTCCACTCCACGAGGACGTCGGGGACATTCTACCTACTCTTCGCATGCCCCTCCCGATGTGGCCCAGACGTGCCTCCAATCCCCGGATGCCACACTCTGCCACACTCTGCGGCACTGCGTGCGTCATGTATACGGTACACCCCTCCTAGGGCTAGAGTGGCGCACGCAGCAAGTACCAATACCAGTACCGCGTGCCCCTCACGACGCCGCCACTGTCTCGGCATGTCAGGGCCTCCCCAATCACGAATGCCCACCACCTGGCCCTGAAAAAGAAACCGCAATTCCATTTCATCATGCTGTGCCCCCTTGATCTGGAGGGTGGAGGGTGGAGGATGGAGGGTGTTGGCTCATAGCATCAGGCCTGGCGGGACGGAGATGACCAGATGGAACTGGGTGAGGGTGTTGGGCAAGGCATGAGCCAGCGGCCTCGATCATTTGCGCCTCCTGTTTCTGAGTTGGTGTAAGAGGGTATAAGTCCCGACTGTTCCTCGCATTGTTTGGTTTCTCGTCGCAACAACCCACGCTCCTTTGGTTGTTTGTATGTACGTTTTGTTTCGACGCTGTTTGCTGTCGGAGTTGTTTCTAGTCTATCATTAACAAGTCTTGTTGTTTATCAGGCATCATGTCTTCACACTCCTTTCTCTGCACCTTATCTCTCCTCCTCGCTACCTCCACCTCTACCTTCGCAGCCCCCTCTCACGGCTCCCACCACTCCTTCCACGCCCGCGCTCCCGCCCCCTCTTACACCCTCCGCGACGCCTACACACCCTCCAACTTCTTCTCCTCCTTCGATTTTTTTACCGACTCCGACCCCACCCACGGCTTCGTCAACTACCTCTCCTCCTCCGCCGCCCATGCCTCCAACCTCACCAGCAGCACCAACGACCAGATCCTCCTCCACGTCGATCACACCAACGTCGTCTCCTCCGGCCGTCCCTCCCTCCGCCTCACCAGCAAAAAGGCCTACACACACGGCCTCTTCATCGCCGACATCGCCCACATGCCCGCCAGCACCTGCGGCTCCTGGCCCGCCTTCTGGCTCTTCGGGCCGGACTGGCCCAACTCGGGCGAGATCGACATTATCGAGGGCGTCAACGGGCAGTCCACGAACGCCATGACGCTGCACACGGGGCCGGAGTGCGTGGTGGATAACCTGGGGAGTCTGGCGGGGACGCGCACCGTGGGGCAGGATTGCAACGAGAATAGCGGGTACAATGGGTGTTCGGTGGCGACGCTGGATGAGAGGGGGTATGGCACGGGGTTTAACGCCGTCGGCGGCGGCGTCTATGCCATGCAGTGGGAGAGCTCGGGGGTGTATGTATGGTTCTTCCCGCGCGGTGCGGTGCCGAAAGATATTAGCGACGGGAGGCCTGTGACGGCGAATTGGGGGTTGCCGGTGGCGGCGTTCAATGGCGGGGAGGGCTGCGATGTCGATGCGCACTTTGGGGATATGAATATCGTCTTCAGCACGACGTTCTGTGGCGATTGGGCAGGTGGGGTGTGGGAAAGCGGGAGGTGTACGGGGCTGGGCAGCTGTGAGTCTTGGGTGGCGAATAACCCAGGTGCATTTGTGGAGAGCTACTGGCTTATTAACTCGCTGAAGGTGTATCAACTCAGCTGAGCTGGGTGGGACATGTCGGTTTGGGGTTCTTGTATATACTTTGGGATTTTTCGGACGGCTGGCGCGAGGAATGGTTCTTGCATCAGAAGATCGGGACAATATGATGCTATACAATATATATGCCGATTTATGTGACAATTTAGAGCATCTCGGCCTCCAGCAAATGCAGCACGTGCCCGCTCATGGCTTCATCAGGCTTCACAGATTCGCCTCCCCGGTCCCATGGTCAGGGAACGCGGGCGGGTTCTTGAGAAGGGGCTTCTGCAGCCACTCCACCATCCTCCTCGCCGCGCGCACGGGGCCGAGTCCATCAGCTGCAGGTATGTCAGTCTCAGGCTCCTCTCTCACTTTTCCCCAAGTTCCTCTCCTCACTCCTTCTCTTCCCTCTCCCCTCCATCACTACTCCCAACACCTCTATCAAGACAAGTAGGTATTTTCACGTACCATAGCCGATGAACGGCCGATGCGTCCTATACCCCATCATCTGCACGATCCTGCCATCGATCTCCCCCAGGCGCCTCGGATCCACAGCCAGGAACTGGTTCTCGATCGCCCGGATGTACGGCTGGCAATACTGCACCGTGGCGCTGCGCCTGGGCGCGCTGCTGCTGTTCGGGCCGCCGCCGTGCCACGTCGTGCCGAGGAAATACACGGCGCTGCCCGCTGGACAGGTCATGGGGAGGGCCTGGTCCGGGGTGGGGTGCTCTGCGCCCCAGAGGTGGGATTTTGGGACCAGGCGGGTTGCGCCGTTTTCCTGTGGGGGGGGCTGATGTCAGTTTTGGGGGGAATGGAAAGGGGGAAAAGAGGTGGGAGGGGACGGGAGGGGTACGGCGGTGAAGGGGTCGAAGGCGACCATTATGGCGGTGCCGAGGGGACCGCGCGGACGCGGGAAGTTGCAGAAGCCGTCGTCGCAGTGGAGTTCTTGCGGCGTCTCGCCCGGGTTGATTTGGATGGTGTGGAAGGCGGTGAGTTGATAGCCGGGGTCGAGGAAGTAGTCATTGAGGGCGAGGACGCGGGGGAGAATGGTGAATTTGTCGAAGACGCGGGATCTGGGTGGTGTCTCAGTTATGTTTCTGGGCGGAAAGAGATGGACGATGGGACGGGGAGATGGATGGGGTGGACGTGGGGGAAGAGGAGGCGAATACTTGTTTAGTAAGGAGTAGATGCGGTTCGTGTCGAGCCCCTCGAAGACGTTGCGGCCTTTCAGAGGGCTCTGGCCTGAGAGACGCGCGATCTCGGTTTTGGCCTCCTGGGCCTCCTCGAGGGTGAAGACGTTCTCCAGAACTACGTATCCGAACTCCTTGACATGTTCGATATCAGCTCTGGAAACTGGGTCCTCTGGGATTTTGGGGCCTTTGGCCTGATAAAAGACAGTGTAATCTGCCATCACGATGGCTATTTGAATTTATATTATGATTTATGACTATGGCTTAGATTCAATAAATTTTAGAGAGGATGAGAGGATATAAGAAACTTGATTAAAACTATAAACGGCACCTAGCATCAATTAATGTAGGAATCAAGGAGAGATGGGTGTAGGACGTACAAGTTTACAACCTGACTAGGTTAAGGTCTACCCCGCATTATCAGCCTCGGAGGCGGCTTTTGAGGGGCCCTTCCCCGCCAATGCCGAGGGCGTTGCTAACGATCCTTAGACGACGTCAATCATTTTTCTCGAACGAGAGGTGGATTTATATGCGCAAGCTATCCCGGGAGTCTTGAAATGGCGATATGTATCTTATGCGGTGGTGATGCCAACTGCGAATTGAGACTTGATTTGATGGTACTTAAATATCACTCTCTTCTATTAATAACCTTTTTATCTTATACTAATGTAATGTCTAAGGACTACTTCTTAAGCGATGGCAGTCTTAAGAGGTTACGGTTTAGTTTATAGGGTAGGGGATTAAATTAGCAAGGCATCAACATAAATATTTTAATCTTAGGTCTTAAGTAAGAATGTTTAAAAAAATATAATCTCAGTCGTCAGGTACTCGAGATACAACTCGCGATCCAAGAGCAGCAAAACGCGAAGCGCTTGAAGCGCTTGCAGCTGATGAAGCAGGCGATTTCCGCCTCCATCCTAGCCCACAACGCCGAGCCCGCTCGCCTGCCACTTGAGCTGCGCGGCCTCAAAGAGCACGAGAAAACCCTCCTGCTCGCCGCGGCGCAGACCCAGACGCTCATGGCGCGCCGAGACGCCGTGCTCCCCCCGCATGACGTTGGGCCCGCCAATCCGGCGCCGTCGCAAGCGGCGCAGTTAATGGTACAGCAGCGGGATCGCGAAACCGCTACTACTAATGCCGACAGGCCCACGGCCCCGCAGAGCGAGCCCGGCCTGCCCGACTACCAGTTCGAACTCATGGTCGTAGAGCAGCGAAATGCGAAGCGCCTGCGCGTGCGCCAGGAGGGGGATACGCAACCCCCCATCGACGACGAGTCCGCTCAGCGAGCACTTCAGCTGCGCCTCCTTGACAAGCACGAGAGCCGCCTCCCCGCCGCGGAGCAGACCCAGACGCCCATGGCGCGCCATGAAGTAGCTGATTCCCCCCCCGCAATCGATGAGCCTGCGGAGACGCCCCGCCACCCCTCCCACGAACTCGATCCCGCGGACCTACCGGGAATAGAGTCCCCCCTCCGCAACTACAGGCTCCAGCTCGACGCGAAGCCCACTAATCCCGCGCCGTTACAAGGCGCGAAATTACTCAGGCACCTGGAGCAGGTAAAGCTCCAGATGAAGATGCAGCAGGAGGCTACCGCCATATTCCGAGCCCACAACGCCGAGGCCGCTCGCTCCCCACTTGAGCCGCGCAGCCTCGAAAAGCAGGAGAGTCGCCCCCCACCCGCCGCGCAGCAGACCCAGACGTCCACGGCGCGCCAGGAGATAGCTGTGCCCCACCCAGCAACTGATAATCCTGCAGACCAGCAGGGAGAGGCGCCCCGCCACCCCTCTTACGATCTCGAGCCCGCGGGCCTAGTGGGAATGGGGCCACCACCTGAGCTGCGCCACTCCCCCTACGAACTCGATGCCGCCACCCTCCTCAATTACCACTCCCAGAGCACACCGCTGGAGCGGTACCACGCGAATTTCCAGTTCATAGCGCGGGTGGAGCGCGGTCGTGGGCATACTTACCCACCTCCCTGGGCTGCCAACGTCGACCCATCCCAGTTTAGCGCGTATGAGCTGCAACTCGCGCTGCTGGACGAGCAGAATAAGCTGCGCCTGCTCATGGCGCGGCAGGAGATGGACGCTATGTCCGCGCGCGTGAGACGTGGGGTTGTGGACCCGCGGGCGCGGCAGCGCCAGGAGGCTATGCACCAGGAGGCTATGTACAAGGCCGTGAATGCTGGGGTTGTGGACCCGCTGGGCGAGCCGCTGCAGCGGGTGCTCGAGACCGGCCCGGACTTCGAGGACGGGTCCGCTGACGCACCGCCTGCAACCCGCGATGACAAGACGAGCAGGCAACAAAGCTCTCCGCGCCAGCAGGGCTACCGCCAGGGGCAACCTGCTGGGCGGGAAGTCAGAGCCCCGCCTTCTCCTCCCGGTGATGGTGATGGCTGGGTACTCGTTAGTGACTCGGAGGCGCAGCGCAAGGTCCTCGAGGAGTAGTAATGTGCGAGGCGGAAGCGCGTGGCGGAGGAGGGGGAGGCGCGTGGGACCACTGAGGGTGCGGGAGAGAGCGGAGTTGGGGTAGTTGGTGCGAGCTAAATGGGAGGCTGGGGGGGGAGAGGTGCGTGGTGGGGTTTAGTGCGGGCGGCGGAGGGAGGGGTGCTGGTGGGAACGGGTGATGCGTTTGGACTTTGAGACTTGTTAGGAGGAGGAACAGGAGATACTAGGCAGGGCATTGTGTGTGATCTGCTCCTGTACACTACTGCTCAAAACGAATGAGCCTGCATGTGAACGTGCGTGTCACTCCATCGACATAGGCACGTCGTTTTCTCGCCGCACTTTGACTGGAATACATCAATCTATAGTGGATCCGAACTTGCATGTGCGGCTTCCGTGCTTTTATGTGGCGCAAGAAGAATGGCATTCTTCACGGCTTGGAATGCTGCGAATTGGCCTCGAGCTGGGTGAGACAGAGCCAACAGGCTCTGAATAGTCTTGATAAAACGGGCTGGACCACCACCACCACCACATTTTCTCTTCCTTCATTGAAAAAGTCTATTTTTCTCCAAAAGAGAAGTTAGAAGACATATATAAAGGTGACTGCTGTTTGCGATTAACAAAGAGCCAACATTTGAGTCTTAGCGCTTATTAAAGGTACGTACCTCTAACACCTTCATATGCTAGCATCTTCCCTATGATCTCACTTCACCTCATGCTGCATTCGCCATATGAGTAACAGCGATAAGAAGCATTAAAACCAACTGCGCCTACGCTTTGCAGCTAACATCTAGACTAGATACAAAGGCAGATTAATATATAAACGACGCAAACACCAAATGCTACACGCTAAACATACTAACAACATGTCTGCACCAACTGTCAACGGTGTCGTGGAGAACAAGTCCGCCTTCATCTCTGTAAGTCTCTTTTATCGATAGCCTCAGTATCTCCCGTCTATCATTCCATTAGATTATGCGAGTTTAGAAAGCTAATAGACGTCAGCACCTCGTTTCCTACCCCGTCATCTCTGACTCCCTCAACACCGCCAAGTCATCTCCTCTCAAGTCATCTCCTCTCGTACAAAAATCTTTCAACCTCACACACGCCAGCATTGAGCGCATCTAACCTCTCCTTTCTCCTTTCTACGGCACATATAGCAAGATCACACCATACATCACACCATACCTGACCAAGGCCGATTCTCTTAGCGACTCAGCTCTGAACACCCTCGACACTAAGATTCCAGCTGTCAAGAAGCCTACTGGCCAGTTGTACGGTGAGACAAAGGACTTCGCTTTCTTCCCTCTACGCAAGAGCCTTGAGGGTAAGGACTACGTACTCAAGACCTACGAGAGTGAGATCAAGAAAGTCGGCGGAGAGGGCATCGTCACCTATGGCAAGGCTGCCATAACAACCACTCTGATTATCGGAGGCGACGTATTGGCCTAGGCTACTGCATTTGCGAACAACAAGAAGGCCGCAGCTAAGGAAGTCGTGAGTAAGAAGACGAATCAATAAGGATGAGACGTGATGTGATGTGGTGGGTTACTTTGTTCTCAGGTGCGATGGGTTAGAGTGGAGAATACTGGGATAGAATTTGGGAATATGGCTCGCGAGACTTGATTTGTTTGTTTTAGAAATTAGACATGGAATTAGCTAATAAGAAAGAAGCCATTTCCTTTATATCAGTCTTGAAGTAATGCCTAAGCTGTGGCAGCGTTATTCGTTAATTTAATAGTTCTCATAGCATTAGTGCTACAAGTTTAGTGTAGGATCGTGTAGGCCTTTGCATTACCCTTTAACCATTTCCTATACTTAGAATCTTCTTTATAGTCTTCATCTATTGTAGTTGGCTTTAGGCCCTTACCCTTGCCTAGCACAAATTAATATACGCTTGCATTTATGAGAGCTTACTCAACGAGGTTTTTCCAAGTTGAATAGTTGTTACTGTCCTTCAATTTGTTAGACATGGACTAGTTTAGGTTTGTCAATGATTCAGCCATTGTTTTCGTTGACGTTAATGTTGGTTCTAGTGATGCTGCTAGGTTCTCACTTTCGTGAGAGGAAAGTCTTAATACTTAGGATTAAGATCAAAAGTGTGGATGGCATTGCATCTAGGCTCATAACCTATTGAACACAATACTTAAGATTGTGTGCGCGGAAGGGAATATAGAAAAGCATGTATTATTAATCTATCTACTAAATGAAGCTATTTATGTGTGCCCTGGTGTCGACTATTAGCGTGAGTGAATATCCTCGAGAGTAGGTGAATAACCTGCTCTGGATTTACGCTCAACATCTGGTGGCGTTGAAATCTTGGTGCATCACCTGGTAGTCCTCAGCAGTGCGCTTAGGTTTCTTTGGTTGTTGAGCACGTCTTGTTCGTTTGTTGAGTAACCTTGTCAAGTTCTGCGCTTGAGTAATCATGGTGGATAGTTTGGCGTAAGGACAGGGACGGGGTCAACGCAGAGGTCTGCTGTAGGAAGGGTCGCCTCTATGAGATGAGGATCTGTTAGGATGTCGACCTGTGCGAGGATGTGGAAATGCCAGCTTTCCAGAGGAAATGGCGGTCGGCCAGGATGGGGGGAACATGGGGTATTTAAACAAGTGACTGGATTGAGGAAGCACCAAGGTGACCCAGTGTGTTGGAGCGATTGTTGCCATGACTTCTACAGCTGGTTTTGGCTCCCAGATGGATGAGCAAAGAACCAGGAACTGAGGTTGAGGCTGCTTAAAACAGCGTCGTGGTCCTGCTGAATCTGGCGGCCAGAACCCCAAGAATTGGCTTTATTCTATATTTTTATAATCTCAGTCGTCAGGTATGCTACGCTGAGTTTGGCGCCCGCCCGTCGGGCAACGCGCGTGCACGCGCCTGCCGCCGCTTTGGAGCAATTCACCTTTCTGGATTTCTCATTTCAACTAACTTAGCCCAACGTTATCATTGAGATGAAAGAACAGCGAAGAACATTGTATTACCCCGGATTGCGCCAGCACCACATCATGTCCCCATTGCTATCAACCCACAGACGGCACAGCCTGCCTTTTCGCAACCTCGTTTCCTTTCTGATCTGTCTACTAGCCGCTCCATCTTGCATTCCACGAGTCGAGAGCCATAAGACCTCTTTGCGCGCATCGTCAGACAGAATTGCACTGGGTGCAGTTGCCTTTGGCTTTGATCTGGGCCAGTCATATGGGTGCGTATGAGATCTCGT
>Ga0209512_1001357_pt1 | contig 30631 bp, 34 predicted proteins | sample frozenSSSSmetaG_FD_184142 | JGI IMG/M metagenome (GOLD analysis project Ga0209512, IMG submission 184142) | Glacier valley bacterial and archeal communities from Borup Fiord, Nunavut, Canada, to study Microbial Dark Matter (Phase II) -... | ecosystem: Environmental > Aquatic > Freshwater > Ice >...
TACTTGGAATCAAAACTATTGCAAAAATCATCAATATGACTGAAAATCTCAGTTAGGAACACGAACATATATTACCTCTTTTAATCATGAGTTAAAATTGTAATTTATTCGTGTTCCTAACTCCTTGCAAACCTTTTAGTACACAACTTTAACAATCCCTCCTTACGCAAAACTCAGGTTAATAAAGTATTGAGATTGACTTTAATAATCAAGGTGTTTTTAATATGTCCTCAATATTTTCGACCGGCGCGTAAAGCTTGCCCTCGGAGTCCATCTGGTAAATACGGGCTCTATCCAAGACTTTGCAGAACCTAAAGAGAATATGCAAATCATATTGCTTGATATACTCATCTTCAGTTAAAGGACTTTGCATTATTATAATAAGCTTGTTTGATCTTTGCTTGATTAGATCAATCAATTCTCTCGCTCGGCGCTGATTGCCTGTTACGTAATCAATCGTAGTAATCGGTAAATGTTTTTTGTAGGCTTCAAGGAACTCTTGCTGCCTTGAGAGTGAATCATAAGCATTAGCTTTAGCACGGTGAAAAATAAGGATAGGATTATTATCGGTTTTATCTGCCATAGAAATTTCCCTCTAAATTTGATTTAAAACAAATTTTGACCACCAGAGAAATCTTTTTTACAAGTTCTCAGGTGATCGGGAAGTTCAAAACACTGTTAACGACAGCTATGATAGCCTTTAAGTTTAAAGCAGACGCTTCAAACTCTGAACATACGCTATCATCTCCCCGACCATAACGGCTCGAGGATTGTATCATTTAATGGCCGATACATACCACGTTAACAGGAGTTTTGACATCCCAGAACAGCATCATGCTATTATACTGGTGATTTTGACCTAACTTAGCATTAAAGTCAATTGCATTTTTTTATAGATTTTTTAAAATAATTCAACATGCTTTGCGTGGAGTTCGCGAGAGGCGCAAGGATTGGATGCAAAGCGTTGGACACTGCATGTAAGATGTTTAAGGTGGAACTTGAAGAGAGCAAGAGGCGGAACACAAAGTATGAGGCGCGTTGAATATTGCCGTAAGATGCTCCCCTGCGCGTTGCTTAAGATGTGACTTCAAGCAAATTTTAAGTCTTTCTCAATTATAATATCTATTACTTGCAACTGTATACGCTCAATTCCTTGCCAGTTATTTGACTTAAGCGTGCCGATGACAGACAAGCTATTTGGTTTTCTGTCAAGCAGTGCTCTTCCTATTTCAGTTGCTGTTGCATTGAAAGCAATAGCAGAAATTGGTTTTGCACCATAGCTATTTCTCTCTGATGCAAATAGGCATTTGATGTGTTTTTCACCCACAATATCCGCTTTCAATACAAATAAATTTGAGAATTTAAAGAGTGGTTCCGGATTGCCGTTTCCATAAGGTTCTAGTTTACTGATTTCACTCATTAGCTCCGGATTTATACTTTCGGTAGTTAGTTGAAAACTATAAATATGCACGCAGTCACCTGTAAATTTTTCAAAGTCTTTCTCAAATAAATTATTTAGGTAATCATGAAGGGGCGCAAGTAATTCTTCCGCTGTAGTGAAGCCTGCTGCCATTGCATGTCCTCCCCCTGAGGAGATTAGATCATTATTCTTTGCTTCAATTATTTTAAGCCCGAAATCAATGCCTTTAATTGACCGGCAGGAAGCTTTTGCGATTTTATCATTTATCGCTATCACTGCTGTCGGTTTATTATACTTATCCTTGAGACGTGCTGCGATGATTCCGATAACTCCTACATGCCACCTTTGGCCTATTATAAACAGCATATTATCGTCTTTTTGAGTCTCAGCAATTGCAAATGCTTCTTCCAGCATCATCGCCTCAATAATCTTACGCTCATCATTATGTTGGTTTAACTCAGCAGCTATCCTTGTTGCCGCGTTATCATCTAGGGTTGATAGTAAAGTAGCCCCTAAGTTTGATTTACCTACCCTGCCCCCGGCATTGACTCTTGGACCTATTACAAAGCCTAAATGATAACAACTTGGCTTTTCATCAAGGCCCGCTATGTCAAACAATGCATTTAAACCGATATTTTCGCGCCTGTTAATAACTTTTAAACCTTGTGCAACGAACACTCTATTCAGACCGGTAAGCATCATAACATCGCAGACTGTGCCAAGAGCCACTAAGTCTAAGTAGCCTATAAGATTCGGGATTTGTACATTATCCCCGAAATAATTTTGATTCTTTAGTTTTGATATCAAAGCAGTCGCAAACAAAAAGGATACTCCAACAGCAGCTAGGTACCTATATTTACTTGTCTCATCTAATCTATTTGGGTTAATTATTGCTATTGCCGGAGGTAGTGCGTCGCAACTTATGTGGTGATCAATTACAATAACATCAAGCCCAATGCTAGCTGCATGCTCTAGAGCTTCAACAGCCATTGTACCGCAATCAACTGTGATGAGTAAATCCGTACCACCGTCCTTGATTTTTTGCATGGCTTGAGGCGTTGGGCCATAACCTTCAATTATCCGATCAGGGACATAAATATCAACCTCATAACCCAGATCCCTAAACATGTTTTTGAGCAAAGCGCTAGATGTTGCACCGTCAACGTCATAATCGGCAAATATGCATATTTTGTGTTTGGAGCTTATGGCTTGAATTGTTCGCTCAACCGCTTTATCCATGTCTAGTAAATGAAATGGATCAGGTAATGAATCTTTGATTTTAGGATTTAAAAATTCAAAAGCTTCTTGAGTGTTTGCTGTTCTTGTAGATAAAATTTGCGCTAGGAAGTCACTGATTCCTAAATTACGCCTAAGCTCAATTATATAATTTTCATTAACTTGAGCCTGCTGCCAGATTTTTCCGCGAACTGATTTTATCATGTGATTGAGTTTTTGAGTTTATATAAAACTTCTAAAGCTTGCTTCGGCGTTAGGCTATCTGGCTCAATACTTTCTATCTCAGCTTTAAGATTGTTATACTTAACGCCTTGATCATTTTGTGTGTTGAATTCAAACAGACTGAGATTATTAGTTTCGTCTTTCAATATGTTTTTTCTTTCCTTTAAGCTTGTTTTTTCAAATTTTAAAAGTAACTCGTTGGCACGTTTAACAACTGAAGCTGGCAAGCCTGCAAGGTACGCGACATGAATTCCGTAAGATTTATCAGCAGAACCTGGTATTATTTTATGTAAGAAAAGAATTGACTCTTTAGTCTCTTCAATCGCTACTGTGTAATTCTTAAGAGAACTTAAAAAATTACTCATAGTTGTAAGCTCGTGGTAATGCGAGGCAAACAGACAACGACATTTTAATTCGTCATGCACATATTCAAGGACAGACCAAGCAATAGATACCCCGTCATAAGTTGAAGTGCCCCTACCGACTTCGTCTAAGATGATCAGGGACCGGTGCGTACTTTGCGCAAGTATTGCTGAGGTCTCAAGCATCTCCACCATAAATGTCGATTGCCCTTTCAAGAGATCATCACCTGAACCTATCCGGCTGAAAATCTTATCAACAATACCGATTTTTGCGCTTGTTGCAGGCACGAAGCTACCGATTTGTGCAAGTATTGTAATAATTGCATTTTGCCGCAAGAATGTGCTCTTACCTGACATATTTGGCCCGGTAATAAGCCAGATTCTCTCATGTTGAGCAAGCTTGCAGTCATTATTAATGAAGGGTTTTGAGGCTTTCTTTAACGCAATTTCCAAACTTGGATGACGCCCCCCTGTTATCTCAAAATCCAAATTATCTGATAATTCAGGCTTAACAAATCCACATTCATATGCTACGCCACCGAGGCTTGCAAATACATCAAGACGCGCTAGACTTTCAGCTAATCTCCATAAATAATCTGACTTTTTAAAAACTTCTTCGCAAATATTATTATATAATTCTATTTCTAAGTTGATCATTAGGGACCTTGCGTTCATCATCTCGCTCTCGAGCTTCTGAAGTTCAATCGTTGTATATCTTACGCTTGTGATAGTTGTTTGACGGTGCAAGAATTTATCATTATCAGTGATTTTACTACTTTGCTTTGGCGTAATATCAATAAATAAACCTATAACATTATTATGCGAGATCTTTAATCCATCAATGCCAGTTTCTTTTTGATAAAGCTTCTTCAAATTATCAATATGAGCTTTTCCATCATCAATGAGACTTGAATACTGCGCAATTTTTGGGTGGTAGTCGTGCTTTATAATGCCGCCGTCATTCACTGAATTTCCGGCATCTTCTTTGATTGACTGATCAATGAGATCAAATAATTCCTGATCTCCATTCAAATGAGAGATTAGCTCTTCAATATAATCTGGCGCCGCAAACCCGAGCTGCTTTAAGAATTCAGACTTGATCTCAGTGCTTGTAACTAAAGTATTCTTAACGCTAAGCAAATCTCGCGGGGTGCTTTTGTTCATCGAGATTCTAGTTAAACAACGAGCAAGATCAGCAACTCTTGCCAGTAACTTTTTCAAATTTTCCGTTATCTCAATGTTATTATTAAAAAATTCTGTAAGCTTTAGCCTATGCTCAATCTCGTTGATGTTAAGCAAAGGATTTGCAAGAAACTTGTATAATAATCTACTACCGGCCTTGGTTACAGTATGATCCATCACACCGAACAAGCTCCCTTTAATGTGCCCAGATAAATTATGTGCAAGCTCTAAGTTGCGTCTTGAAGGAGCGTCAATGGCCATAAAATTATCAGAGTTTATAATTTTTGGAAATTGCAAGCGCGGTGAGTTTTGTTTCTGAGTTAAATTTACGTATTCAAGGATACTCCCGATGCAACTAGTTTGAAGATCCGTAATCTCCCCGATTGCTTTCAAACTTATAATACCGTAGTAATTTTCAATAATTTTTTGGCATTTATTGATAGCAAATAGACTATTAACTTGGTAGGTGATACGAAAATTTGCTTTAGTTATAAGACCTGCAAGCTCACTGCTTCTGTAATCTTCCGGCAGCAAAATTTCTTTTGGCGCAAGCTTCATAAGCTCTGTAAAAATATTTTCTGCCCTAATTTGAGTTACAGATATCTCTGAGGTTGATAAATCAAGATAACAAATGGCTGCATTATTTTTATTGCTAAGCAAGCTTATAAGATAATTTGGGACTTTATCAGCAATTAAGGATTCTTCAATTATAGTGCCGGGTGTTATGATTCTTGCGACTTCCCTATGAACAACTGCCTTATAACCACCTCTTGCTTTAGCTTGCTCAGGTGTCTCAGTTTGGTCGCAAATTGCTACTCTATGATCATTTTCAAGTAATTTATTTAGATAATTATCAAGGGCATGATAAGGCACGCCGCACATGGGGATCTCGTCCTCGCCTGATTTGCCTCGTTTGGTTAGAGCAATACCTAGCACCCTTGAGGCTATTACCGCATCTTCAAAGAATAATTCATAAAAATCGCCCATCCTAAACAAAATTAAGCAATCGATATTAGCATATTTAATATCTAAATATTGTCGCATCACGGGCGTTGCACTCAAATAAAAATATTTTTTCTGAAAATCTTCAAGCAACATGAGGTTAAATTTAAATATTGTTATGGAAATATAGAAGCTATTATTATAACAAGTTAAAAAGCAACTATTTTAGAGCACTAAAAAATATAGTTTTTTAGAATTTAATTATAAGTTGTATAATGTGGTCAGTAAAGATTTTTAATCTACCAACCATGTAAGGTACTATAAGCAGCAAGCTTATGTAAATTGTTAGGATCTTAGGAACGAATGTTAAAGTGTTTTCTTGAATTTGAGTTAATGCTTGAAAAAGTGAGATTATCAAACCCACAACTAGCGATAGAATTAAAATCGGCGCAGAAATTGTTATTAAAACATATACTGCTTCACGAGTAATCTCTCCAAGTACGCCTACGTCCATATTCTTCTTATAATTTATTTAATTTTTCTGCAATGGTTTTAGCCATCCTAAAATATACAGTATTATACTCAATATCATTGCTTCCAACCTTTTTTCTTTTTCTAATAGAAAAACTACCAAAGCCTCTGATCTCGATTCTATTTTCTTTTGCCAGCTGATCACTTATACAGTTAATTACAACATCTACACTTGTGGAAATATCCTCACGCGTTAGATAGTCGATTTTCTTAACCAATGCTTCAACTAAATTATTTTTAAGTGCCATCTGAACTTTTCTTCTTTAAAAGCCTGCCCTGCTCTCTCTTCCAGTCTTTCTCTTTAAGAGTTTCGCGTTTGTCATGCAACTTTTTACCTTTTGCAAGACCAAGCTCTACTTTTACTTTATTTTTACTATTAAAGTATAATGATAATGCAACTAAAGTGTAGCCTTTTAATCTAATTTTACCAATTAATTTTTTAATCTCACGTAAATGTAGCAATAATTTTCGAGGTCTTTTTGATGAATGATTAAATTGGTTGGCTTTTTCATATTCGGCAATATGGCTATTATATAAAACCATCTCCTCACCAGAGTTTGTGGCGTGGCTATCTTCGATGCTTGCTTTACCGAGGCGCAGCGACTTAACCTCGCTACCTTTAAGCATGATACCTGCCTCAAATCGCTCTTCGATAAAGTAGTTGAATAATGCCCGCTTATTTTGAGCAATGATTTTTTTGTATTCTGTCATGACTGCTATAATACAGAAAGCCCTAAAAGTTTTCAATAACCTTTAGGGCTTGTTATAGCAGTTCGTATAATTTTTTACTTAAGGTGAATTACTCTGTAAACGTAAAAGTTATGTGTACACCTGCAGGATTTAGTTCAACGCCTGTGTTTTGCCCGTACCCAAGGTTAAAGGTTGCTTGAAATTGCTCAGTATTTATAAAATGATTGATATCCATTTCGCTCCAATTTCCAATATCAGCACGTTCTAAAACCGGATATCCATTAATTTTACTTACATCCGGTTTATTAACGATCTGGTCCAGTTTACCTGCTCTGATAAAATTCCGGTCCCCTAATATACCCCTTTGTGCTATGAAGTATATCATGATTATATTCAGCGATAAAATTGCCCGCCTTTCCGCAAACAATTGCCGGTATAATTGCTGTTGTTGTTATTATACTGTCCTCTGATGAAGAAGAACTATTATCTCTTATTTTCATAATGTTTACCTTTTTATAATTTGTCGATTTCACTTAGATTAAGTTAAGCTATTTTAACAAGTATAAAAACTGAATCAATATTTATTTACCAAGCGTTTTCAAAGCTAATTCTATTTTTTCTTGAGTTTCAAGCGTTGCAAATGTTAGCGGTAGTCTGAGTTCTGAGCCGCATATGCCTAAGTACTGCGCAGCGTATTTTACCCCTATAGGATTTGGCTCACTAAACATAGCTTTGTAAAGAGGAAGTAGTTGTTGATGAATCTTTAACGCGGATTTGAAGTTACCTTTGCTCCACTGCTCTTGAAGCTCTTTGCACATTTTAGGCATAATATTTGAGATCACAGAAACACAACCTACGCCCCCATGTGCGTTAAAAGCGAGAGATACTTCATCATCACCTGAAAGAAGCGAAAAACTACTTTTTACTTTTGCACTAAGCCTCAAAGGACGCTCTATATCTTTGCCAGCATCTTTAAAAGCAACGATTCTTGGCAGCTTTGCTAATTTTATTATAGTGTCATCTGTGAAATCTACACCCGTGCGAACAGGCACTGAATATAATATTATAGGCACCTCAGCTATTTCATGAATAGCATTAAAATGCTTATATAACCCGTCTTGAGTTGGTCTGACATAATAAGGAGTTGTTGCCATAACTCCGTCTATAGGAATTTTCTGTGCTTCAATGACCTGATTAATAGCTAAAGACGTTGAGCTTGCGCTACAACCCGCAATCAATGATATACGTTTTTTTATAATATCACTTGCAGCTTGGAGCAATGAGAGGAACTCTTCTCTGCTTAAACTCGCTCCCTCCCCAGTCGAACCTGCAATGACAATACCGTCAACATTATTGCTAACCTGATATTCAATCATTTTCTCTAAGGAAAGAAAATCAATCCGGTTATCTTTAAACGGAGTGATGAGTGCTGTGTACAAACCTTTAAAAATATTATTCATTTATTTAACTTCTAACTAATTTACTGTATTTATCAATTAAACTTTCAGTGATTTTTTTGTCTTTAAAACTGATTTTTTTATCTTCAAAAGTGATTGAATCTACTCTTTTTATCTCAGCTGCAGTCCCTGTAATAAAACACTCATCAAAACTATTAATATCAGAAAGCGTTAGGCGTTGCTCGAAAGTTTTAATATCAAGCTCTCTTGCTATTTCCATGACAGTCTGCCTGGTTATCCCGTTTAAGAATACGTCAGCTACAGGCGTATATAATTTCCCATCTTTTGCAAAAAATATATTAGCTGTAGTGCATTCTGCAATAAGACCACTTGAATCCAACATTAAAGCGTCATCAAAGCCCTCTAGCTTTGCTTCGCTTTGCGCAACTATGATCATATTATAATGACCCGACGACTTAACTTGTGCAGGGAATGCATCAGTGCTTGGTTTTCTCCAGCGGCTAATGTGTAAGTTAAATTCTGGAGCGGAGTGCCGCGCAACTGAATGAGTGGCAGCTATCATTAAATTTACTGTGAGAGCGTTATTGGTCATATTTAATGACTCACAACCTCTGAAAATAAATGGCCGCACGTAAGCATCTGAAATCTGATTTGCTTGAATGAATATTTCATGAGCTTTGATTATCTCTTCAAAACTATAGGAAATACGTAATTGCATGACGCTTGCTGAATATAAAAGTCTTTGCACGTGCTCTTTTAACTTGAATACTTTGCCGTTATATGCCCTTTCTCCTTCAAATACTCCGCCTGAATAGTGCAAACTATGAGTAAGCAAGTGTAAATTAGCTTGGTTGGAATCAATTAATTCTCCATTAAGCCATATATAGTTTGTTATTTGCGCAGGCGGTGTGATTATCATTGTAAATAATTGATTATTTCTTTAGTATTTCAGGTAAAAAACTGACCCTATGCAATTGCCTCAAGACCATATTCTTATAGTAGATGATGATAACAGAATCCTTTCGCTTTTAAAGAAATTTTTTTCCCAAGAAGGGTTTTTAGTCTCAGCTGCAACATGTGTTAAAGAAGCTCAAGATTTATTGTTATATTTTAGATTTGATCTTATCGTGCTAGACGTTATGCTGCCGGGAATTACCGGTTTAGAATTTGCAAAAGATATTAAAGCAAGTGGCAGCACGATGCCAATTATAATGTTAACTGCCTTAAGCGAGCCACATGATCGGATTAAAGGGCTGGAATCTGGGGCGATGGATTACCTTACAAAACCTTTTGAGCCAAAAGAATTGCTTCTTAGAGTTAAAAATCTGATTGAGTCATATAAGAAATTTAAAAAAGAAAAACAAATCGTAAGGTTTGGAAATAATTATTACGATTATGGTAGCAGGGAATTTATTCGAAATAACAAGTCTATAAATTTGAGCTCAACTGAACAGGTGCTCTTTGAGATTCTGCTTGAAAATCTCGGGAGCGTAGTAACGCGCGAAGAATTATCTACAAAAATTAAGAGCCTAAGAACTATCGATGTGCAAATAGCAAGAATAAGATCAAAAATTGAAGATAATCCTAAAGAACCTAAATATCTAAAAACTATCAGAGGTCAAGGGTATGCACTCTATACGTAATTTTTTCCCAAAAACCCTTCTTGCAAGGTTCATGCTCATTATTATTATACCGACAATAATCAGTCAGCTGCTTGCAATTTTTTTGTTTTATGATCGCCATTGGTACAATGTATCTTACTATACCAGCAGCATTATTATCAAAGAGATTAATTCACTTTTACATAAGTTTGATGAGGCAGAGATACTACCGAGTAAAGAGCCTCAAGACTACTTAAATCTTCAATATCAATTTATCGACAAAGATTTTGGCAGTATCAAACAGCCTAAGTTAAATGAAGAGCTTGAAATATTTAAAGGGATTCTTGATAGCAAAATTGTCTTAAAAAAAATTATCAGGCTAAGTCCTGAAGGTAAGATCGAAATATTATTTAAGTATAATGATAAAAACTTGAAAATGTTTTTTCCGTCAAAGTTGCTAATGAACCCTACAGCTTACATCTTCATATTGTGGTTGATATTCCTAACTATAACTCTGCTTACCGTCTCATTGATTTTTTGTAAAAAACAAATTAATTCAATACTCGAGCTTACCACCGCAGCTGACAAATTCGGTAAAGGTTTAAATACCACTGTAGATTATAAGCCCCGAGGCGCCCGTGAAATCAGGCGAGCAGGAATTGCATTGCTTCGTATGAAAGAGCGAATTGAAAGACAAATCATCAAACGTACTCAAATGCTTGCTATGATCTCGCATGATTTGCGCACCCCTTTGACCAGAATAAAGCTTCAACTGGAATTAATGCCTACATCTGAAGATGTAAGTGAGCTAAAGAATGACGTAAAATCAATGGAGCAAATGATTAATAGTTATCTTGATTTTGCACGTGGTGAAGGTGGGGAAGATTTTGAAATATTGTCAATTTCGGATTGGCTGCGTAACTTATTAAACTTGAAATGGCCTGCCCAAAAATTTATAATTTCTAACGGAGAAGATGCTATAAACGTTCAGATTAAGCCACTTTCTTTTGAAAGAGCTATTACTAATGTAATTAATAATGCGATTAAATATTCTACAAAAATAAAAGTTTCGCTATATTTAGAACAACAATTAAGCGCCGTTATTATAATTGAAGACAATGGACCTGGTATTAAAGATAGTGAAAAAACTTTAGTATTTAAACCTTTTTACCGCTCTGATAAGTCTCGCAGTTTAGATAAATCAAGCAATATCGGCCTTGGACTTGCTATCACCAAAGAAATTGTAGCTGGACATTATGGCACTATAAGTTTAGAAGATAGTAAAGATTTAGGTGGACTTAAAGTTAGGATAGATTTGCCACTTTTATAAGAAATATGATTTATGAGCACAAAGTCAAATAATATAAAACATCTAGCCATAATCATGGATGGTAACGCACGCTGGGCAGCCGATAATCATTTATCTATTGCCCAAGGTCATGAAAAAGGCGCAAGTAACATTAAAACAGTTCTATCTGCAGCCATTGAACTTGAAATTCCATATTTAACATTGTATGCTTTTTCTTCTGAGAATTGGCTTAGAAGCCCTGAAGAAATAGAGGTTTTGCTAAAGCTTCTTAGCTTTCATTTGGAAAATGAAGTAGACTCGCTAATTAAAAATGGCGTGAAATTAAAAATAATTGGTGCTCTTAATCGGTTAGACTCAGACGTACAAAAGAGAATAAAAAATATTGAGAAATCTACAGAAAATAATAATAAAATAACTTTATGTATTGCCTTTAGTTACGGCAGTAAAACCGAGATCATAGATGCGTGCCTTGCGATAATAAATTCTGGAAAAAAAGATATTGATGAAGCTGAATTTAAAAAATATCTTTATGACCCTGAAATGCCGGATGTTGACTTGCTAATAAGAACAAGCGGTGTTTACAGGATAAGTAATTTCTTATTATGGCAAGCTGCTTATGCCGAGCTCTATTTTTGCAAAAAAAACTGGCCGGATTTTTTAAAAAATGATTTAATTCAAGCAATAGAAGATTATGCTAAAAGAAAAAGAACTTTTGGAACCAGAAACTAAACCGTTTAACTTGGAATTAAGGATCCTGTCAGGTGTGGCACTTGGCTTTTTAACCGTCCTTTCTATATTGTGGGTGCCACCATTATTTTACATTTTAATGCTACTGATTGCTGCCGGTATGCTAAATGAGTGGTATAATATGACCCGTAAATCAATGATGGATCTGGTTGCTGGTCTTGTTATAATACCTACTCCGATAATATCCTTACTACTTGTAAATAATCTATATGAAAGCAAATGGGTGATTTTAACATATTTCGTAGTTATATGGTCGGTTGATACTTTCGCTATGGTTGGAGGGAAAAAACTAAAAGGCCCGAAACTTGCTCCGAAAATTAGTCCTAACAAAACTTGGAGCGGTCTGATTGTTGGAATTGTGAGCAGTGCTTGCGCTTCGGTTCTAGTAAGCACTGTGCCTGGTTTTGATATTTCACAATGTTACTTATTTGACAAAACTCACCTGATGTTAAGCTCGATGCTAATTGCTTTCATTGCACAACTTAGCGACCTATTTATTTCATATTTCAAACGTAAATTTCATATTAAAGACAGTGGGACTGTAATACCGGGGCACGGGGGAGTGTTAGACAGATTTGATAGTATCATTCTTACAGCTCCTGTTTTATTTGTAGGAGTATATTGTCTGTGAAAGGTTCTAATCGTTATTATCCTGTTAAAATTACTAAAAAATTAGTATTTAATGTGATAATTTCTTTGCTACTCGTATATTTCGTTTTCCACACGATATATGGGGACAGAGGTTTGCTTGCCTATTTTAAAGTTAATCAAAAGTTAGATAAATCTTACGAAGAATTAAAGACTTTAAGATCTGAGAGAATCGAGCATGAGCACAAGGTCAAGTTGCTCAAAGAAGGCGATAAAGATTTGATTGATGAAAAAGCTCGGAATATTTTGGGAGTTGCAAATCCTGATGAACAAGTATTTACTAATGAACAAAAAACCAACAAACAAGAGTAAGAAAGTAGCAATGAATATTACAGTTTTTCAAAACGACCTGCCGCATGACTTTAACATCATAGGGGATATAGCAATTGACTGCGAAACAATGGGGCTGAACTTGCATCGTGATAGATTATGCTTGCTACAACTTAGTAACGGTGATGGTGATGCATATCTTGTGCAATTCACTGATGAAAATTTTGAAGCTCCTAATTTAAAAAAACTACTTCTAGATAAAAATAGATGCAAAATATTCCATTTTGGTCGGTTTGATCTTGCTGCGATAAAAAAATATTTAGAGATTGATCTTGAAAATATTTTTTGTACCAAAATTTCCTCTAAACTAGTCAGGACTTACACAGATTCTCATGGTCTTAAAGAATTATGTAGAGAGTTACTTGGAATTCAGATTTCCAAGCTTCAACAATCATCTTATTGGGGAAATGCTGAGATCTCCCAAGATCAGAAGGAATATGCCGCGCGCGATGTTTTATATCTTCATAAAATCAAGGATATTTTAGAGAAAATGTTGATACGCGAAGGTAGACTTGAAGTTGCAACAAAGCTTTTCAATTTTTTACCAATTCGTGCTAACCTTGATCTAATGGGATGGAATGATTTGGACATATTCACTTACTAAATAAACAACTTAAATTGTTTCAAGTTTAATTAATATGAGCTACTTTAATATTGCAACAAGGGTAATTGACGAGCAAACTCAGGCATTGAGCATCTTGAAAAACAATTTGCCCGTTGATTTTGATCGTTTAGTTGATCATATTATCAATTTCTCAGGTAGAATTATTCTAACAGGGATTGGCAAAAGCGGGTATATTGCTCATAAGATTGCTGCAAGCTTCGCTTCCACAGGGACTGCCTCTTTTTACATTCATCCAGCTGAAGCAAGCCACGGTGATCTTGGGATGATTACTGAACAAGATTTAGTGATAATGTTTTCAAATTCCGGAGAAACAAAGGAACTGTCAGATATAATTAACTATTGCAAAAGATTTGCTATTAAAATTGTTGGAATGACAATGAATGTTGATTCTACCCTTGCAAGCAATAGCGATTTTTTACTACCAATTCCTACAATAAAAGAAGCATCTTTGATTGCTGCACCTACAACATCGGCTTTGCTAATGCTTGCACTCGGTGATGCTTTGACGGTGAGTGTTCAGGAAGCTAAAGGTTTTTCTAAAGATGACTTTCGCCTCTATCATCCTGGTGGAAAAATTGGTGCTAATCTACTTAAGGTTTCCGATTTAATGCGTAAAAAAGATAATCTACCTTTGGTTTTTGAAAATACTGCGTTTACCGAGACGATTATAATCATGACAACTAAAGGGCTTGGCTGTGCCTTAGTAGTTAGTGAGACAAACGGTGAATTAATAGGTCTAATCTCTGATGGGGATTTAAGGCGTCATATCAATGACAAAATAGAACTTAAATATGCAAAAGATGTTATGACTGCAAATCCTGTATCTGTGTCCTCTTCTCTCCTTGCAAGCGAAGCATTATTTATCATGAATAGTAAATCCATAACTGTACTACCAGTGACAAAGAATAATATCACTGAAGGCGCTATTCATATTCATGATATTCTTAAAGCCGGTGTCGGATAATGACGCTAATACGGTATCACAAACGTAATAGTACCTTATGGAAAATCATCTATCTAATAGGTATAGCTGCTCTACTAATTATAATCCTTAATCTGCTAAATTTTCAGTCACTGTTTATAACTAGCAAAGATATAAATAAAAAAATCTCTCAAAACCGTCCTGCAAGTGAAAAAATCAAAAATACGGAACTAAGCTTGCAAAACTCAGTTTTTAAAGGAGTTAATGAGGGTTTGGAACCTTATGAGATAACTGCAGACACCGCTAGTAAAGTCTCTGAAAATAAGTTTGTTTTAGATAAGGTAGGCGCGAACTATCTCGTGGGAAAGAGTAATTTACTTATCAATGCAAAAGCTGGATTACTCGATAATTTAGAAAACTGGATGGATTTGAGCGATGACGTGCAAATATTATTTAACAACTTGCTTTTGAGCACTAGCGAAATACATCTCAATCTCATCAACAAAGAAGTTTTAGGCCAGACGAATGTTAAAGCAACTTATAAAAATTCTCAAATTAAAGCTGATAGTTTTACCTCTAAAAATAATAATGATATAATAAGTTTCAAAGGAAATGTTCAAACTATCTTGAAACTTGAAGATTTTTAAAATTAATCATAATTGATTTACAGATGTTTAAATTAGATTCGAAGTTTCTTTTTATTATAGTTTTGCTACTGTGTTTTGAAGTGAAAGCAGAGAACCTTAAATTAAATAATGATGATCAAATACTGATAAATTCAGATAACTTAACATATGACAAATCCGCGAACTTCGCATCCTTTGATGGAAATGTAGTTTTGTGGTTTAATGATATGGTTTTAAAAACTACAAATATTAAAATATATTATAAACAAATCGCTGGTAGAAACAAAATTGATAAAATTATAATCCCTAAGAAGTTAACAGCTATAAAAAATAAGGACTCTGATATTTTAATAGCTGATAGAGCTATTTACTCTTTTGATAGCAATGAATTATCCTTAAGTGGAAATGTCATTTTACAACATGCTGATAATATATTAAAAACAGCTAAATTAGTTTTTATTACGGAACTGAAAAAAATTGCTGACCACTAATCTCGAGGAAGATATGAGTGAAGCCCTAAATGGCTTGAAAGTTGAGAATATTTCTAAATCTTTTAGTAAACGCGCCGTCCTTAAAGGTGTATCACTTTACCTAAATCAAGGCGAAGCTGTTGGGTTATTTGGCCCTAATGGCGCAGGTAAAACCACCCTTTTTAGTATTATTGTTGGACTTGTTAAACCGGATTTGGGGAAACTCTCAATCAATAATGTAGAGATCACGAAGCTACCAATGTACTTACGCTCAAAACTGGGTCTTGGTTATCTTCCACAGGAATCATCAATATTTAGAGGGCTTACGGTTGCTGATAATTTAAAAGCCATTTTAGAAATTGTTGAAAATGATAAAGAAATAATTGAACATAAGATTGACAGTTTACTTGCAGAGTTTTCAATTGGTCATTTACGGTACTCACCTGCGATTGCTTTATCGGGTGGAGAGCGCAGGAGATTGGAAATTGCAAGGTCACTTGCTGCAAATCCTAAGTTCATTATGCTTGATGAGCCGCTAGCAGGAATCGATCCTGTTGCTATCAGTGATATTAAATATCTGGTTTCTCATTTAAAGGATCGTAATATCGGGGTGCTTATAACTGATCATAACGTTCGGGACACTCTTGATATTGTAGATAGAGCTTACGTTATATATGAGGGTAAAGTGCTAATTGAAGGTACTCCGCACGCAATAGTTGAAAGTGCGGAAGCAAGAAATGTGTATCTCGGCCAAACTTTCCGCATGCAACAATAGAGAAATATCAATGGAAACAAAATCCAACAAAAAATTTGCCTTTGCGCTGGTTGGATTGTTTGTTAGCATGATTTTACTCAGTTTTGCATCAGTGCCGATTTATAGCCTTTTTTGTAAGGCTACAGGATTTGGCGGAACTACTCAAAAAGTTGATAGTTTTCGTGCAAATAATATCAAGGGCACAAGACAACTCAGCATTGAATTTGATGCCAATACTAACCCTGACCTGCCTTGGCGATTTATACCAAAACAGCGTAAAGTTGCAATCACTACAGGACATACCAATCTGATTTTTTATGAAGCAGAAAGTTTAAGCAATAAGGATATTATTGGAGTAGCTATATATAACGTAACGCCTCACAAAGTAGCAAAATATTTTGTCAAAGTTCATTGTTTTTGCTTTGAGGAACAGCTCTTAAAAGCGCGCGAGAAAATCTTAATGCCGGTATCTTTTTTTATAGATCCGGAATTTGACAAGGACACTGAGATGAGAGATGTTGATACAATCACCTTATCATACAGTTTCTTCAAGATAAAAGAGCTTGAAGAAACTAAATAATTATAGACTTTTTTGTTATTTAATATCATTATAAAATAGCGAAATAATTAGAATAATTTGATGAAACAAGCGCATCCTTTTCATTTAGTCCCTTTAAGCCCTTGGCCTATTCTAACCTCACTGTCCTTGCTATTTGTTACCGGCGGATCGGTGATGTTTTTACATAATTACCATTTAGGGGAGTATGTTGCAGGTGCCGGTTTTTTGGCACTTGCTACATGCTTGTACTCATGGTGGCGGGACGTGATCAAGGAAGGAAAGTATGAGCATCATCATACTGACGCGGTCAGTATGGGCTTAAGGATCGGTATGGGCTTATTCATTTTATCTGAAATAATGTTCTTTTTTGCCTTCTTTTTTTCTTTCTTTCACGCAAGTATTTTTCCCGTTGAAATTTTAGACGGATTATGGCCTATAAAGACTGGCACTTGGCCACCTGCTGGTATTCAAACTTTTGATCCTTGGGATATTCCCTTTATCAATACTTTAATATTGTTGCTGTCAGGCACCACGGTGACTTGGGCACACTACGCGTTGGAAGAAGATAATCAAAAAGATATGATTACGGCACTCGGCATTACTGTGTTGCTTGGGATATTTTTCTCATGTATGCAGGCTTATGAGTATCACCATGCATCGTTCAAACTTAAAGACGGTGTATATGCTGCAAATTTTTATCTTGCGACCGGGTTTCATGGACTGCACGTTATAATCGGAACAATATTTTTAGCGATATGTTACTTTAGAGCCAAACGCGGAGACTTCAAAAGCACTCAAGGACATTTAGGATTTGAGTTTGCCGCTTGGTACTGGCACTTCGTTGACGTTGTTTGGTTGTTCCTTTTTGCTTTTGTGTATGTCTGGGGCAGATAATAGATTAAATAAAAGGCTTATAGACTAGGGTACGATTTTATCAATAAATTTTTGAGTCTTTCATGCTGATCAAGTTTCTTTCAAACACTACTATCAGCAGGATTGCAGCTGGTGAAGTTATTGAGCGCCCTGCTTCAGTAATTAAGGAACTTGTTGAAAATTCTATTGATGCCGGTAGCGATAATATAGATATTACAATTGAAAATGCCGGCAAGAACCTTATCATCATCGCTGATAATGGTTGCGGCATGTCACCGCAAGATTTAGAAATTGCTGTGCAACGTCATACTACTTCAAAGCTTGATGAAAGCGATCTTTTAAACATTCATACTTTTGGTTTTCGTGGCGAAGCATTGCCATCAATTGGCTCAATTAGCAGGATGACTATCACCTCTAAAGCAGCCGGTTCTGATAAGGCTTATCAAATACAGGTAATTGGCGGTGAAGTTCAAGGTTCGAAGCCTGCCGTTCATAATGATGGCACCACCATTGAGATTAGAGATCTATTTTTTGCAACCCCCGCAAGACTCAAGTTTTTAAGATCTGATAAAACTGAACTTGCAGCTTGCGTTGAAGTTGTTAAGAAAATTGCTTTGTCTCATCCTGGTGTATCGTTCACTCTGCAGCATAATGGCAAAAATATCTTTAAAGTTAGAAAACAAGATGGCGCGCGCGAAAATCAGCTCAAAGGTCGCATAGTTGAAATACTGGGTGAGGATTTTATAAACAATGCAGCATTAATCGATCTAAACAACTCTGATCTAATAGTTAAAGGCTATACTTCTATTCCTACTTTGAATAAGGCAACAAAAGATGAGCAATTTTTGTTTATCAATAATAGACCTGTTAAAGATAGCTTACTTTACGTATCACTGCGTGTTGCATATCAAGATTATCTGGCACGTGATCGCCACCCTTATAGCGTAATATTCTTGGAAATTTCACCACATTTTGTTGACGTGAATGTTCATCCAGCAAAATCTGAGGTGAGATTTCATGATCCGAATATGGTTAGGAACTTTATTATTCATGCCATAAAAAATGCTTTGTCAGAAAATAGTCAAAAAGTATCTTCTACCATCGGCGCTACTGCACTTGGTTTTTTTAATAGTAACAATTCTAATAGAACTTTCAATTCATTGCAGCAAGCGGCGCCTAGTCATAACAATTATGGAAACTACAAAAACTTTGCTGAAAATGCATATGTAAGTAATTTCAGTTTCCTAAAGCAGAATAAAGAGCCTATCTTTCAAGATAATATATTTTCAAACAAAATTGCCCCGAGTACAAAGATCGAAGAGGAGATAATTCTATCAAGTAATGAAAATATCAACTTTAGACTAGGTGCTGCTAAAGCGCAATTTCATAGCACTTATATAATATCTCAAACAAATGACAGTATCATTATCATTGATCAGCATGCTGCACATGAACGTCTGGGATATGAAAAAATCAAGGAAAACATAAAGCGCAATTCGCTAATTAAGCAAAGGCTGTTGATCCCTGAAATTATCGAGCTCTCAACTGATCATAAAGCCGAATTACTATATATAAAGTCAGCTGAATTATCTGAAATGGGGCTTACAATTGAAAAATTCGGTGAAAAATCAATTATAGTTTCAGAAACCCCAAGTCTGCTTGGTGATATCAATGTTAAAGACCTGATTCTAGATCTTGCTGATTATATAAGTGAAATTGGAGAAGATATTAAGCTAACTGAGCTTATTGAGCATGTAACTGAGACATATGCATGCCATTACTCGGTAAGGGCTGGCAGAGTGCTGAATACCCATGAGATGAACGAGCTCTTGAGACAAATGGAGCAAACTTCTTTTTCCGGTCAATGTAACCACGGCAGACCAACCTATATTGAGCTTAAACTCAAGGATATTGAAAAATTATTCGGTAGAATTTAATGAAACTAAAATCCCTTAAAAATAATACAACCAGCTTATAGCTAAGCTTCATACGTAGCTCTAAATTTAGTTAAAGCAAACTAAAATGTATTTTACTATTTCAATGTTTGAACTTCTACTTATAATAGGTTAAAATCCAAGCACATTAAGACTTAAAAGTATAATAATGACATTCTATAGTAATAAGTTTAAATATCATATCCAGAACATTAGATCTGAAGGTAGATACCGCGAGTTCTTTAATATCAAGCGCTTAGCAGATGATTTTCCGCTAGCGGTCGATCCTGTAACAGGAAAAAAGATAGTGATGTGGTGCATTAATGATTACTTAGGAATGAGTCGTCACCCTGCCGTGCTTGAAGCTTCGCTTGCTGCTCTCAATGCTCACGGCGTAGGCTCTGGCGGAACTAGAAATATCGGCGGCAATAATAATCACATTGTAGAACTTGAAAAAGACTTGGCAGATCTTCATAATAAAGAATCTGCACTTGTGTTTACTTCAGGTTACGTTGCTAATGACACGACTTTGAGCACACTTGCAAAAATCATGCCTGAAATCGTTTTTTTCTCAGATGAATTAAACCATGCCTCAATTATAGCAGGAATTTGCAACTCTCGGGGTGAGAAACATATTTATAATCATTTAGATTATCAGCATCTGGAAGAATTACTAAAGAGCGTTGATATTAATAGACCGAAAATTATAGTTTTTGAATCTGCATATTCTATGGACGGGTTATTTTCCCCTATCAAAGAAATTATTGAACTTGCTAAAAAATATAACGCTCTGACCTTTATTGATGAAGTGCACACTGTTGGGCTATATGGCACAGGTGGTGCAGGTATTGCTGAGATGCTTGGCTACGCAAGCCAAATCGATATTATTCAAGGAACACTAGCCAAGGCTTACGGGACAATTGGCGGATATATAACCGGCAATAGCGAGATTATTGACGCAGTGCGCCTAACTGCACCGGGATTCATATTTACAACTTCCCTGCCCCCTATTATTGCCGCCGCTGCGAGAGCAAGCATTTTATATTTGAAATCCTCAAGCACTGAGCGCGAGAAACATCAGGAAGTTGTAAAAAGCGTAAAAGAATCTTTCAAAAAAGCTAACATTAACTATTTTAATAATAATAGCCATATAATTCCAATAATAATAGGAGATCCAGTAAAAGCTCGAGAAGCTTCAGCAATGCTCCTTAATCGTTTTGGGATTTATGTTCAGCATATCAATTTTCCTACAGTTCCTAAAGGTACCGAGCGGCTTAGAATCATCCCAACGCCGGGTCACACTCCTATTATGATTCAGGAGCTTACTAACGCACTTATTGAGGTATTTAACAGTCTTGATATTAAATACCAACCTCAAGCGGCCTAAATATGCTTGAGTTCCCTAACATTGATCCTGTGATAGTAACGATAGGACCAGTGTCGATTTATTGGTACTCGCTTGCTTATATTTTTGGAATTTTATTTGGCTGGTACTATTCAAGTAAGCTCGTTGAGAAATTCGATATCGGTATAGTTAAAAAAAACATGGAAGATTTCGTCACGTGGGCGATTATCGGAATTGTTGCTGGCGGGCGTTTAGGATATGTTTTCTTCTATAATCCTATCAAGTATTTAAGCCAACCACTTGATATTCTAAAAACTTATGAAGGGGGAATGTCGTTCCATGGGGCTTTAGTTGGGCTAATACTTGCAATTTACTTGTTTTCGCGTAAATACAAAATTTCATTTTTAAGTCTTACGGATTTAATCGCAGTTGTAGCTCCTGTTGGCCTGTTTTTAGGAAGAATAGGAAATTTCATAAATGGTGAATTATACGGCAGGGTATCAACTGTACCTTGGGCAGTGGTTTTTCCAAACACTGATGATCAACCGCGTCACCCAAGTCAGCTATATGAAGCAATTTGCGAAGGCTTGATTTTATTTTTCATAATGCTTATTGCAGTTCATAGATTCAACTCTATCAAGTTCCCTGGTAGAACTTGTGGAATATTTCTAGTTTTTTACTCAATCTGCCGCATATTTATTGAAACTTTCCGCGCGCCTGATTTTCACATTGGTTTTATTTGGTCGAGTTTCACTCTGGGCCAGATACTTTCGGTCCCAATGTTTATTTTAGGATTATATTTAATATTCAGGTTGAGATGCCAATCGATCAACAAGTAAGAGATTACATAAATAAAAACGGCTACGTCACAGTTGATATACTGATGAAAGAGGCATTAACTTCAAGCCCTAATTCATATTATAAACATAAAAACTTACTGGGTGCTAAGGGTGATTTTATCACTTCACCTGAGATTTCACAAACTTTTGGAGAAGCAATTGCATTGTGGTGTATTGAAGCTTGGGAGAAACTGGGCAAACCAAAAGAAATCAACTTAGTTGAACTTGGACCCGGTAGGGGGCTATTAATGCGGGATTTATTGAAAGTAGCACAGATCGTGCCTGAATTTTTTAGCACTATACAAGTTGAGCTTGTTGATGTTAATCCGAATTTCATTGAATTGCAAAAGAACAATTTATCGGGTTTTGATATTAATATCAAATGGTTAGAGCAAGTTAGTGAAGTGACTAAATTACCTACATTATTCATTGCTAATGAGTTTTTTGACGCGCTTCCTATTAAACAATTTATCAAAGTTAAAGATAGTTGGTATGAAGTGATTTTGGTTGCAAATCCAAATGATGGTAAAATTAAATTTGAAAAAATTGCTTTGAATAAAATTCTAAATGAGCAGTTTTTAATCGATTATGTTACTGCATATGATGGTGCTGTAATTGAAGAATCAGTTGAGTCTCTTGAAGTTATAAAAACCATCTCACAACACATAAAAGCTTTTAAAGGTGCTGCGCTTATTGTTGATTACGGATACAATATCAGTAAATTAAAGCGAACTCGTCATCAATATAATTCGACATTACAGGCTATAAAAAATCATCAATTCTATCCAGTACTTGATAGTTTGGGAGAAGCAGATTTGTCTGCCCATGTCGATTTTTATAATCTTGCAAAAGCTGCACGCGTGCATGAAATTTCAAATGTAAGTTTAACTTCTCAACGAGAATTTTTAATTAATTACGGGATCTTGCAACGCGGTGAGATGCTTAAAAAATCTCTAGGTGTAAATGAAGCAAAAATAATTGATCGCCAAATAGAGAGGCTAATTTCGCCGCAATTAATGGGAGAATTATTTAAGGTTTTGCAGCTGTTTTAAGCTATATTGCAAAAGCCTCATCTTCATACTTGAAATGCCTATATTTTTCGTTTAGTCTTATGGCTTAAAAATACTTAAAAAAGTGATTTAAAGTGTCTATAGAATTCTCAAATCTAGTACCGATTAATATTGAAGACGAAATGAAGAGCTCATACCTCGATTACGCAATGAGTGTAATTGTGAGTCGAGCGATTCCTGACGTCTGCGATGGCTTGAAACCAGTTCATCGCCGAATATTATATTCGATGTATGAAGCTGGATATACGGCCAACAAGCAACATCGTAAATCTGCAAGAATTGTCGGTGACGTGATCGGTAAATATCACCCTCATGGTGACGTTGCGGTTTATGATTCTTTAGTACGTATGGCTCAAGACTTCTCTTTACGCCTTCCTCTTGTTGACGGTCAAGGTAACTTCGGTTCGATGGATGGTGATTCACCTGCAGCTATGAGATATACTGAATCGCGCTTAGCAAAAGTCAGTCACAGGTTGCTAGAGGATATCGATAAAGAAACAGTGGATTTCTCCCCTAACTATGATGGTTCAGAAAGTGAGCCTAATGTTTTACCGGCAATGTTCCCTAATTTGCTTGTGAACGGGACCGGCGGGATTGCAGTTGGGATGGCTACAAACATTCCTCCCCATAATCTTGGTGAAGTTATTGATGCATGTTGCATGTATGTTGATAATAATGACGTGGATCTAATGGAACTCTTAACAGTTGTTAAAGGACCTGACTTTCCTACTGGAGCTATGATACTTGGAACTCACGGTATTAAGTCTGCTTATATGACCGGTAGAGGTAGCATCATAATCAGAGGTAGAACTGAGATTGAAGAAATTGGCAATAGACAAGCTATCATCGTTACTGAAATGCCTTACATGGTTAATAAGGCAAAATTTGTTGAGAAAATTGCAGACCTGGTGCGTGAAAAGCGCCTGGAGGGAATCACTGACCTCAGAGACGAATCCAACAAAGCCGGCGTGCGCGTTGTTATTGAACTAAAGAGAGATGCAACCGCTGAAGTTGTTTTAAATCAACTATATTCTTATACACCTCTGCAGACGAGTTTTGGTGTGATAATGCTTGCGCTAAATAATCGCTTGCCGAAAATCATGAACTTAAAAGAAGTAATTGCCGCTTTTGTTAATTTCAGAGAAGTAGTAATTACTCGCAGAACCATTTACCTGCTTAATAAAGCACGTGATAGAGCGCATATTTTGCTGGGCCTACGCATTGCGGTTAACAATATTGATGAAGTAATCAGAATAATTAGAGCTGCAAGCGACCCCCAGACTGCTAAAGATCAACTGATGGCTAAAGAGTTTGATACTGCAAATATTTTTGATCTAATAAAATTGATTGATGATAAAGCCGTAATTTCTGAAAACGGCAAAAGCTTTCTAACGGAAATTCAAGCAAAGTCTATTCTAGAGATGAGGCTTCAACGCTTAACCGCAATGGAGAAAAATAAGTTAGAGAACGATATCAATGAGCTTGCAGTTGAAATTGCTGACTACATTGATACATTAGGCTCAAGAGAAAAGTTACTGCGAATTCTAAAAGAAGAACTAATTGCTGTAAAAACTGAATTTGCTACTCCGCGCCTAACTACAATTGAAGAAGGTGACTTTGATCAGGATATCGAAGATCTCATTCAGCGCGAAGATATGGTAGTAACAGTCACACATAGCGGATATATCAAACGTGTACCGCTTGTAACTTATAGAGCACAAAATCGTGGTGGCAAAGGCAGATCAGGCCTTTCTATGAGGGATGAAGATGTAACAACTCAATTGATTGTCGGAAGCACCCATACTCCACTGCTATTCTTCTCGAATTTGGGCCAGGTATATAGCTTGAAACTTTATAAATTGCCGCTTGGTAATCCTCAAAGCAAGGGAAGACCCATAATTAATATATTGCCGCTGAAAGAAGGTGAACTTATTACCAATATTATGGCTATGCCTGAGGATCAAAACGATTGGGATAACCTGAACATTATGTTTGCAACGGCTCTTGGTAATATCCGTAGAAACGATTTATCAGATTTCAAACGTATCCAGTCAAACGGTAAAATAGCTATAAGACTTGATGATAATGATCAATTAATCAGCGTGAAAGTTTGTAAGGAAGATGATCACGTATTGCTTGCAACTAGGAACGGTAAAGCTATCAGGTTCCCTGTGGATAGCGTAAGAGTGTTTAAAAGCCGTACTTCGGACGGTGTGCGTGGAATGAAGCTTGCAGGTGATGACAAGGTGATCTCAATGACCATCTTAAAAGGCATTAAAAACGATATGACTGAGCGTGCTAGCTACCTTACCATTCCGTTGGAAGAAAGGCTTAAAATAAAAGAAGGTGTGGATTTCACTCCTGAACAATTTAATGTTTCTTTAAGTAAAGATCAGATCTTGGAAATGGCAAGCGCAGAAGAGTTTATCCTGACAGTGGCTGAAAATGGATTTGGCAAAAGAAGCTCTGCATTTAGCTATAGAATTACCGGTAGAGGCGGTAGCGGCGTTGCTAACATGGATATCTCTGATAAAACCGGTAAAGTGGTTGCAGCAATGCCAGTCGGTATGATGGACGAGCTTATGCTTATTACCAATACCGGCAAACTTATCAGATGTAAGTTAGAGACCGTAAGGATTACGGGCAGAAACACAAGCGGCGTTATATTATTTAAAACAGCTGAAAGTGAAAAAGTTGTTTCTGCTTCATTGATTGCTGAGGCAGTTGAAAACGAAGAAGATCTTGAAGATGGTGGCGGTGGGGAAGTGTCGGAAATTATAGAAAATAATGGTAGCCCGGATGCAACTGAACTTAGCGAAAACCGTACTGAAGCTGGTACTACTCAAGCCGCACAAGACAAAGATGATACTGAATAAGTAAATATTAGATTATTTACCATCCGGGTGCCTTTAATATTGCACCCGGAATCTCTACCCCCTTCCCTAACACTGTTGTTTCATTACTTATAGCAATTATCACTGATAAAAAATAATTTGTTAATCTCTTGGTAATTTCTTGAAATTATTTCAATTTACATATTATTATCAAAGAATATCATATAAATATAACCTCACGCATGAAGAAATCACCCTTAAATTATTTTACGATTTTTTCCCTTTTGCTCTTCAGTACAAATTCTTACGGTGATGCTAATGAGGCATTTATGAATGTTTCAGCTACAGTTGAGCCATCTTGCACAGTGACTGTTAGCAACTTAAATTTTGGCCCTTATAATTTTGCAGTATCAAAAGAGACTACAACTGTTGCTATTTTATGTACTAATGGTACAAAATTTAGAATTGATATGGGCAATGGTAATGCTAAGGAAGCTTCAGAAGTGACTAGGAGCATGTCACATAATGCTAATTATTTAAAATATTCATTATACAAAGATGCTGTTATGAGCAATGCGTGGGGTGCTGGTAATACCGGTGGAATCTCTGGAACCAGCACAGGGGTGATGCAGTATTTTAAAGTTTATGGCCGTATCGCTGAAAATCAGAATTTGCCCGCAGGGTTATATCGAGACAATGTTGCAGTCTCTTTAAGTATTGACGGACTAAGTGGCTTTGGGTACCAGATTTCAGTAGGCATGGACGTTGCAGCGTTGATTAAGCCTTAAAATAGTGAGAACTTCGATCAGCGATGGCTCTTTTACCACAAAATTAAGCATTCTCAATAATTAATTAAACATATATCACATCTAAAGGTTTATCAACCCCAGCTTTGATTATAATATATGAGTATTAATTAGTGATGGAAATTTTAATGATTAAAAAACGACTTAAAAAAGGTTTTAAATTGCTACCTGCCTCGATTGGATTACTAATAGCTGCAAGTACAGCGCAAGGAGCAACTACAACTCAAAACATGACAGTTACAGCTACTGTTGCTGCTTCTTGTACATTTGCATTAACAACCTTAGCATTTGGGAGCTATACTCTAGCCCAACTTGACGGAACTTCAACTATTACCCTAACCTGTACGAATGGAACTCCATATGAGATTGCTTTAGGTGCAGGTAATTCTCCAAGTGCTACAACGATAAATAGAAGAATGACGGGGCCGGTTGTTAGTACGGTGGCGCAATATCTTGGTTACGGACTGTATACTGATGTAAATAGAACCAGCAATTGGGGAGCTACTACTGCTACAGATGTATCTGGCACAGGTACAGGAGCCGCTGTTCCAATCACAGTTTATGGAAGAATTCCACCAGGTCAACCTTCGGCTATCGGAAGCTATACAGATACTATAGTGGTTACTGTTTCATACTAATTCCAAGGTAAAAAATATGTTAAATCGTTTTAAAATACTAATAGCTGGTGTTTGCTTAATACCGAGTTTTGCACTTGCTAATTTCACACTTTCTCCAGTAAAACTTGTTATTAATAAAGATCAAAAGGTTACAGCCCTTACACTTAGTAATAATAGTGACAAGCCAAGAAGCTTTCAGCTGACTGCTTTTAAAATTGATCATAAAGATGGCAAAGAAATTGATACGCCTACTAAAGACATAATTGTAACTCCTTTAAGCTTTAAGTTAGCACCTGGCAAAGTCCAGACTATTCGGGTAGCCATTAAAAGTGAAGGTGATTATAAAATTGATGAAAGAGTTTACAGAGTATCAGTTAAGGAACTTCCACATAAAGTAAATGCTGAAGGTGCTCATGTTCAGCTAGTTACAGAATTTAGAGTGCCGGTATCTATTACTGATAAAAAGATTGAAGGTGAATTAGAAGAATAATATTCTTCTAATCACTTTTAAAAAAAATCAATTCCAAGTGACAAGCCTTCGGGTATTTAAAGGCGTAAAACTTAGTAACTAGTAAGTTAAATGCTATGAGGCTGACATATCTTTATCATGGTAAAATGTTTATCTTATTCAATTTTAATATTTTTATTATCGATAATAGTTCAGCCATCTTCATATGCTAATGATATTTTGGATGAAGAAGTCATAGTATCTTTAAAGGTTAATCATGAAGATTTAGACCTGCTATCGACAGTCATTAGAACACCTAATGGTAACTTTTTAATGTTACTTGAAGATGTTAAACTTTTTAATTTAAAAGATGAATATGTTGCTCCTGTAACTATTGATGTTGCAAATAAAAAATATGTTAATTTAAATAAGCTTCCTGAAGCTATCATCAAATATGATGAAGAGATGCTAGCCTTGGAACTTGAATCCCCCCCCCCCCTGAGGCAGTAAAATTACAGCAATTTAATGCTATACCTGCCCGCGATAACAAGAATCTGATAGGCGAAAATACTCATGGCGCTTTCATGAATTATGATTTTACTCTTACTCATAGTAGCAATGCTAAATATATATCAAGCCTGCAAGATCTTAACTATTTTTCAGAATACGGAATATTATATTATAGTTTTTTTGCTAAAGGTGAATTCCCAACTAAAGGGTTGTTCAAAGATAAACAAGCAAAAAAAGAAGACAGAAAAGTTTTAAGACTTGAATCAAATTGGACTTTTGATAACGTTGATAACATGGCGCGTTGGCGTGCAGGTGATAGCACGACTAAAGGTGCTGATTGGTCAGGAAGTACACGTTTTGCAGGGATTCAATATTCAACAAATTTTGCTGTAAAACCTGATCTTATTACTCATCCCCTAATGGACTTTTCTGGTAGATCGGAACTCCCCTCTACTTTAGATGTTTTCATTAATTCAAATTCAGTTTATAAGACTCAGTCTAAAACTGGTGATTTTAGAATTGATAGTTTACCAGTCCCTACTGGTAGAGGTGATCTCATTATTAAAGCTGAGGATATTACAGGGAAAGTAAAAACATTTATATTGCCATTTTATATTACCCCTACCTTGCTTACGAAAGACTTAAGCGACTTCTCATTTGAAGCAGGTATTCAAAGAAAAAACTTTGGCGTACAAAGCAATGAATATAAATATTTTGTAAGTAATGGTGATTACAATTTAGGAATAAGTGATAGCTGGACGTTAGGAGCGCACTTTGAATCGTTAAAAGATATGGGAAGTATTGGAGCAAGTAATATTGTTCAAATTGGGCATCTCGGGGTAGTCACAGCCTCAATTGCCACTAATGTTCACAAACTCAACAACACTCAGAAAGCGACACTCGGTTATACTTATCAAACAGAATCTTTCACTTATAGCTGTAGCGTAACTGAAACTTCAAGAAATTATCAGGATATTTTTAACTACCCAGCAAGTACACCCTCAGGTACAAATTATCAAACTTCCTTCGGTTATAATAATAAGAAAATCGGTAATTTTTTCCTAACTTTTTTATCTTATCAACCAAGCGCCTCAGTTAATAAATCTGATAAGATTGAAATGGCCATGATTAGTTACGATCGACAAGTTACGAAAAACAGCTCTTTAAGATTTTCTGTTGGAACTGATTTAAAAAGTAAGAGAAAGGCAGCTTTTGCTTACTTGTCATTTAACGCTAACTTAGGAACTAGAACACTTGGCCTTAGTAATTCTATCCAAAAAGGTAAAGCTACTCAGCAACTTAATCTATCTTCTCAGTCTAACAGTCCACTTGGATGGGGATATAGAGCAAATATTGGTAAGAGCGACCGTTATAACTATGATATCCAGGTTACAAAAGATACTCAATATGTTGATACTGCACTATATGTATTTGACTCAAATGGCTCGAGGACCGAGCAACTTGGCCTAACTGGGGGTGTCGTAATGATGGATAAAGAATTTTATCTTACAAGACCAATTTATAACAGCCTAGCATTAGTTAAAGTTGGAAAACTTAAAAATGTACCAGTTTATAATAATAATCTTAAAGTAGGCTATACTAATAGTGAAGGCAAAGTGCTGATTCCTAATGTATTGTCTTATGTTCCATCAGAGATTAAACTAGATCAACGTAAATTGCCTCTTGATACTAATTTTGCTTCAACAGTCTTAAGGACTGCACCGAAGTGGAAGTCAGGGGTGATCATTGACTTTGAAGTCACAAAGATAAAAAGTGTGCAAATGAAGTTACTTTCACCTGATCATAAAGTGATACCTTTTGATGAAGAAGTCAATATTGAAGGTGTAGCTGATGAGCTGTTTGTAGGTTATGACGGTATGTTGTATATAAACGATATCGGTAATCTAAAGACTTTAAACGGCAAGATTTGTGAAAATGAGCAGTGTTGCCATTTTGAAGCGCCGATTGATGAGAGTCTGACAGATCCTATAATTGATCTTGGAGATGTAATATGTCAGTAAATGGCAAATTATTTAAGGATCAAACATGAAAAAGGTAGTTTATTTAACTTTTTTCATTGTTATGAAACTAATTGATGTAGGTTGTTCCTATGCAGCTGAGGACGGAAGTAATACCTGTACATTAACTGTTACTAATGTCACTTACACTGATTATAACCTTTACGATGCAACTGTTGAGAAAGCTAACAGAACTGTAAAAGTTGTTTTGTAAAAATACCACTAATCAAAAAGGTCTATCATATTTAGTTACTTTAAGCCCCGGTGGTTCTGCAGATCAAAGCTCAAGAATAGCTAAAAATGGAACAAACTCAGTGATGTATAATTTGTTTAAAAATAGTACATTTACTCAGATTTTAGATGGTGGAAATAGCAGTACTTTTTCACTAGACTTCTTTCGAAACTGGACAAGATATGGTACAAAGGTGAATTTAGATAATTTAGAAATATATGAGATATGACAATTTGAGCGTTTTATCGGAAGAACATTTTAGAAGATTAACTGGCGTAAGAAATAGTACATTTAAAAAAATGGTGGGGATTTTAAAGACGGAGAAACAAACGAACAGGAAGTACCAAGGCGGCAGAAGAGCTAGTCTTAGTATGGAAGACAGCCTGTTAATGACACTTGAATATTTAAGAGAATACCGTACCTATTTTCATATAGCTAAAAATTATGGTGTTAGCGAAAGCAGTGCATTTAAAACAATTCGTTTTATTGAAGACACTCTAATAAAACATCC
>Ga0209512_1001360_pt1 | contig 30505 bp, 20 predicted proteins | sample frozenSSSSmetaG_FD_184142 | JGI IMG/M metagenome (GOLD analysis project Ga0209512, IMG submission 184142) | Glacier valley bacterial and archeal communities from Borup Fiord, Nunavut, Canada, to study Microbial Dark Matter (Phase II) -... | ecosystem: Environmental > Aquatic > Freshwater > Ice >...
ACATTGTATAAATTTAATCAATAAGTTAATGAGATTAAATCGCAATAAGCAGAAGTATTATCAACGAGGTCTCAGGGCAAGATCGCTTATCAAGTCGGTATTCTAGCTATTGTTGTCACCCCCTCAGGGAGATTCGATGATTTCTTGTTGTTCGATACTATCTATTCCCCCACTCCCCCTATCCCCCACTCTCTCACTCCCCACCGCCACACTCTCCTGTGGTAGATAGAAAGTAAAAGTACTGCCGACTCGGGGACGACTGGTTAAACTAATCTCGCCATCTAACAAGCGAGCGATTTCCCGGCTGATGGATAAACCTAAGCCTGTACCGCCATATTTGCGACTGGTAGTGCCATCTGCTTGTTGGAAGGCTTCAAAAATGATCTTTTGTTGCTCAGGTGCAATCCCGATGCCAGTATCACTGACGCTGAAAGCGACAACATGAGGTGCGTTCTGCAATGTTTGAGTGCGAGGATTCCATCCCTGTGTTGCCATGCCAATCCGCAAGCGCACCTCTCCCTGTTCAGTGAATTTTAAAGCATTGGAGAGGAGATTTTTCAGGACTTGTTGTAAACGCTTACTATCGGTATAAATAGTCCTGGGTAAATCAGGAGCTAATTCAACAATGAATTGCAAGCCTTTTTGTTGGGCGACCTCGTTGAAAGTACGCTCAATGCTAGCCTGCATCTCGGCAAGTGCCAAGTAGTTGCTTTCCACTGACATGGTTCCCGATTCGATTTTTGCGAGATCCAAGATGTCATTAATTAAGCCAAGAAGATCCGTACCGGAAGCATAAATTGTCTGACTATATTCGACTTGTTTGAGGTTCAAGTTGCCTTGAGAATTATCTTTTAGCAGTTTGGCAAGGATTAATAAACTATTGAGTGGTGTCCGTAACTCGTGGGACATGTTCGCCAAGAACTCTGATTTGTATTTGGAAGAAAGTGTGAGTTCTTCGGCTTGTTCCTCCAACGATGCTTGCATCTGTTCGAGTTCGCGATTTTTTTGCTCAGCTGCTTGTTTTTCTACAGCCAGCAATTCTGTTCTTTCTTCCAACTCGGCATTTAGCTGTTGCAATTCTTCATTATTCTGTTGTAATTCCTCCTGCTGGAGTTGCAACAGTTCTTCGGAAGCTTGTAGAGAATTGGTTTTTTCTTCCAAGCTGATGTTGCTCTTTTGGAGTTCTGCTTGTTGAGTTTGCAATTCCAGAGTCAAAGCTTGCGATTGTTGGAGTAGTTCTTGCCTACGGACATCTGCAGCGATCGCTTTAAGTACTATGCCAATCGTATCAGTTACTTGGTCGAGAAAAGTCAGATGAATCTGGTTCCAGTGTTGAAATGAAGCTAGCTCAATCACGGCAATGACATCTGTCTCAAAAATCACTGGGACTACGAGAATATTCAGCGGCGTTGCTTCACCTAATCCAGAGTTGATTTTGATATAGTCGCTTGGTACTTGACTCAGCGCAATTTTTTGCTTTTCCAAAGCGCATTGACCGACTAAACCTTCACCCAAGCGAAACTGATTCGCCAAATGCTTACGCTCTTGATAAGCATAACTACCCAAAAGTTTTAATATTGATGTTTCTGCGTCCATCAGATAAAAAACACCGTGTGATGCTCCAGTTAGCGGTGCTAGTTCTGAGAGAATCGACCGAGCGACGATTGCCAAATCCCGCTGACCCTGAAGCATTTGGCTAAACTTTGCCAAATTGGACTTCAACCAAGCTTGTTCTTCGTTTTTTTGCGTAGTTTCGCGCAAACTGACGATCATCTGGTTAAATGTCTGTGCGAGTATGCCAATCTCATCTTCGCGCTCAATTCCAGTCACATTCACCGATAAATCACCACTTCCTAGCTTCTCGGTCACGGAGGACAGGCGGCGCAATGGTTGAGAAATATGCCGAGAGAGGGCGAAGCCGATTAAAGATAAGAGTCCAAAGGAGAGCGGAATCCCGAAACCAAGACTATAAAGTGTCCGATTGGCTGTATTATCTGCTTGTAATGATCGCTGTCGCAACAAATCGCGCTCTTCGTTTTTCATCGCCGCTACCGTCTGGCGGATCTCATCCATGAGATTTTTACCGCGATCAGTTAAGACAACCTCAGATGCGGCTGCAAATCCTTTTGTTTTCCGCAACTCAATCGTTTCTTGCAATTCAGCTAGTTTACTGCGGATCTGTGGCTCTAAAGTTTCGAGGCGTCGCTGTTGGTTAGGGTTACTTTTTGTTAAATTCTGAAGATCTTTAATTTCGCGCTCGACGACTTTCCGGGACTCAATATACGGCTGTAGATAACTGTCTCTACCCGTGATGATGTATCCTCTTTGACCTGTCTCCGCATCTTTTATTCTAGTAATTAAGCCTTCTAGCTGATTCAGAACTTGGTAAGTATCCTTCTCCTTATGACTCGTTTCTACAATTTGAGTAGTCCCCTGGTAAGCAATAAACCCAATCGTGGAGAAAATTGCTAATCCCAGAGCAAAACTCGCGCCAATTTTTTTACTAATTTTCAAGTTACGTAACATTGCTAGCAGAGGTTTTTATATACAAATTCTAATACATCACTTAGACCGAAGAGAGTCTTCAAGTTAGTAAAGACAAAAGGCTTATCGCCACGCATCTTCTTGGCATCTCGTGCCATCACTTCCAAATCTGCGCCGACATAAGGGGCAAGATCAATTTTATTAATAACTAGCAAATCTGACTTGGTAATTCCGGGACCGCCTTTGCGCGGAATTTTGTCTCCAGCCGCCACATCGATCGCATAAATTGTCAAATCAACCAACTCTGGACTAAAAGTTGCGGCTAAATTATCACCACCGCTTTCAATAAAGACCAGGTCAAGGTCTGGAAATCGCTGTTCTAGCTGTTCTATCGCCGCTAAATTCATGGAAGCATCTTCGCGAATCGCCGTGTGCGGACAACCACCAGTTTCGACACCGACGATGCGATCGCGCTCTAATGCTTGAGATCGCACTAAAAACTGTGCATCTTCCTGAGTATAGATATCATTCGTCACGACGGCAATTTGATATTGCTGGCGCATCGCCTTACACAAAGCATCAACTAAAGCAGTTTTTCCCGAACCGACAGGGCCAGCAACTCCTACGCGAAACGCATTCATAAAATTTTACAGTTAATAGTTAATAGTTAATAGCTCATCACAAGAAAAAACCAGTTTCTATTAACCATATCCTTAAATTCGCTGTAGTAAGCTCAATCCATGAGTATCTGTGCCACAAGTTGTCAACAAACCATATTCAACCGCGAGATGCTCTACTTGTGGAGTTTCCCTTGGACTAGGTTTCCAAGGCTGAGGATTGTTGTAGGCATAAAAAGCTTCAACGCCATCAATCCCCATCGCGGCGGCGGCGGGAATTAAGTCAAATAGCGATCGCTTGTAACGCGCCGGATGCGCTAGTACAGCTAAACCACCAGCCGCATGAATCGCGGCGATGACATTAGGCGCTTGATAATCCTCACCACTGGTAATCACCCGTTGAACATAAGGTTGCATCCTGGGGTGTTCCAACTCAAAGGCATAACCCAAAATATGTACTTCTACGCCCAACAGGTTGGCATTAATTTCCACACCCGTCCAAAGAAGAGGAACATCACCACTCAACCGATAATTCTCTAAGTAATCACAAGCAGCTTTGTATCCATTAATAGAATGATGATCAGTAATAGCAAACCCTTTCAAGCCGATAGCTAAAGCCTGATCCACCAATACACTCGGTTGCAACTTGCCATCAGAATACACAGTGTGCATGTGAAAATTGAAGCTTTGGGGGCAACTTTGGGCATCAATGTTTTGAAATACCTGTTTTAAACTCTGACAGGTAGCAGAAACTGGGGCAAAATTAACAGCCATAACCGCCTCTGAACGATATTACGTTCTTTTAAGATTTAATTTGTTGCTTTCGACCATCCATCAAACTACTGGCACTACAGCCACCAGAAGCACAATTCTCGGTATCGTTAGCGTTTTTTTACGTATGTTAAGACTAACTTAGCAAATCTCAACGCTTTTAGTCATGAGTATTTCCAATACCTGCCTTCCATTTATGGTATAAGCACCATTGAGCTTAAAAAAAATTCTGACTCACACTCCGTGTTTCCAGCTTTATGTCGAATTTTTTGTATCTTATTTGACTAACCTATAACTAGTAAAAAAAATCCTCATGTCACGACTATCCTTAACAATCCATAAGCTGTGCTGTCTGCTATTGTGCCTATCCGGCTGTGCCATATTTCTCAGCCTTGATGGTTTAGTTACGGCAAGTCCGAGTTTTGCCGCCGAAAAACTTGTCTTCAGATACGGTTTATTTGAAGAATCAGTCCCAGTAGCTGATGTACGTAAATATGCTGAGACAAAGAAGGCGTCTACAGACTTACAATTTTTCTTGAACTTCTTGAACCGCAAGCAGCAAGAAACATTTTATGGCGCACTACAAGTAAAAATGCCATTAAATATTGTTGCTTTGGATAAACTGGCCAACACAGAACTGGGCACCATATTCCTCTATGGTACTTCCCAAGCGATCGCTCGCCAAGACCCTGGCAATGTCCCTGCCTTACGCGCCGCAATTATTCTCGGCGCAAAATCTCCCACAGGTCTAGGAATTGTCAGCTTTCTCGAAGCCTATCCCAGCCAGCGAATCATAATTGACCTCGCTACCGCCACCAAATTAGTGCAAAAAGCAGACTTTGACTCCAGCGCCTCTGGTAAACCCCAAGACAACCTCAGTTCATCACCTGTCTGGCAGTTAGAAGTAAACTATCACAACCTAGCCACCGCCGGCAAACAATACCACGGCTGCTTATTCGGCGATTCAGTTTCCGCAGAAATCGGCAATGGTCTCGGCGAAACCAACTATAACTACGCTTTGAATGGTTTGAGTGCGATTTCTCTAGTTGAACAACTTAAACTCTTAGCACCAGCTAAAGTCAAATGCCAAACAGCCATCATCGCCGTTGGCGGAAATGACGCTTGGTATGGAATTAGTGACGCCGTCTTTGTTGCCAAACTGAAGGAAGCGATCGCTTTAACCCGCGCAATGGGCACAAAACAAATTTATCTTATTCCCGCCTTTTATTCCACAGCCGCCGTCAGCAAAGATCCGACCGTATCCGCCCCATTACCCAAAGTCGAAGCCATCAACGCCCTCATCGATCAAGTAGCCGCCGCTGAGAACATCCCCGTAGCTGCCGAAGGCATCCAACCTTTGTATGACAATCACGTCCTCAAAGACAATTTAACCAGTGATGGCGACCATCTTAATGATGAAGGCATCAAGATTTATCGCCAAGCACTGTTGAATCTCTTGAAATGACTTATCTAAACTTCAATCAACAAGGTAATGCTGTCTTCAATCCCGACAATTCTCACTAACTGACCAGGAAGGAGTTCCACCTTCTTAGAGGTAGGAGCAAATAGTTTTGCTGGCCAGGTAGTGGCTTCGTATTTGACGCGTAGCTTTTGCTCGTTAACCATATCCACGAATGCGGGAACAGGTTGCAGGAGCATCTTGGTGGTTGTGGGCTGAAATTGAGACATGAAGATTCCCTCTAAGATATTTTTAGAAATCAAAAGCTGCTAAGTACTAGTTAGCTCAGCATCAACACGCACACTTTTTTCTCACACACATATAATATACCTCTAATTTAGCTGTAAAAGACTTGGATTACAAGAATATAAAATAAAATATGTCCGTAGATAGCCGGATGTATGTCTTGAGACTGACCTAGTAATTACTTAGTGTGTGTAAGAAAAGTGTCTAGTAATAATGCAAGTAACTGCTTGCTGTCTTAATAAAAATGACTGAGTAGAGAAAGGTTGAGTTCCCGATTTCCTTGCCTTTTGTTTTCATTACTTCAGAATCAACCTGACCACAAGGGCTATAACAGAAATAGGCACCACTACATATAGTGTTTAATTACTGTGAAGTAGGGGTAATAACCCCTTGTAGAATTAGTTGTGCATGCTATAAGTAATAAGCTCACAAACTGATATGAGCCGATAAGTCAGGTCGTGAAGGAGTATTAATACTGTGTCTAAACTAGAGGAGAACTTTGTTAAAGAAATAGCCAGCAAGCAGGGTGTGACAAAAACAGAACTCGAAGTCCTGTTGCTTGCCTTGGATGAGAATTCCGGTTCCCAAATTGCTGAGTTTCTCAAAATTAGTGAAGCAGCCGTTAGGAAGCGCTTGGGGGAAAGCTATCGCAAATTTAGCATCGAAGGTGGTGGTAATAAAAAACTGCACCATCTTAAACAGCGGCTTTTAGCTGAATATCAATCGCAGGCGGAGAATTGCCAAAAATCCCAAGACTGGGGCGAGGCGGTGGATGTAGAAGATTTTTATGGGCGTGATGCCCAAATTGCTGAGTTAGAATCCTGGATTCGCGGCGGGACGGGTACGGAATACGCGGCTAATCGTTGTCGATTGGTAGCAGTGCTGGGGATGGGAGGAATTGGTAAGACAGCATTAGCGGCGCGGATTGCGAAAAATGTCCAGTCAGAGTTTGATTATGTAATTTGGCGATCGCTACGAAATGCGCCAACTCTAGTGGATATTTTGGTAGATTTACTGAACTTTTTACCTAGTTTGCCGGAAGCGGATTTACCTGATAACGAGAATACGCGGATACTGCGGCTGATTACGGCACTGCGGCAACATCGCTGTTTAATTATTTTCGATAATGTGGAAGCTGTATTGCGGAGTGGAGAAGGGAAGCAATACGAAAGGGCGGGTGAGTATCGTTCAGGGTATGAAGGTTACGGCTATTTATTTAAAAAGATTGGCGAAGCACAACATCAAAGTTGTTTGCTGCTAACTAGTCGTGAGAAACCGAAGGAAGTTGCAGCCATAGAAGGCAAAAGCCTACCAGTCAAGGTTTTACAATTGTCGGGATTGACTTTGTTGGAAGCGCAAATCATTCTCAAAGATAAAGGTTGTATGGTTGAAGGTGCTTTGTTGAGGGAACTGGTAGAACGTTATTCTGGTAATCCTTTAGCGTTAAAGATTGTGGCAACGACAATCTATGATTTATTTGGGAATAACGTCAGTGAGTTTTTAGAGCAAATAAACCAAGAAACAGCCGTATATGGCGATATTCGCACTTTGTTGCGAGACCAGTTTCGGCGGTTGTCGGATTTAGAGAAACAGGTGATGTATTGGTTAGCAATCAATCGTGAGTATGTAACGCTTACAGAATTGAAAGAGGACATCATCCCTTCTTCCTCGCTAAGGAGATTATTAGAGGCGATAGAGTCCTTGTGGCGGCGATCCCTAATTGAACGCGAAGTCAATTCCGGCAGATTGCGCCAACAATCTGTGGTGATGGAGTATGTGACAGAGAAAGCGATCGAGCAGTTTTGTGCTGATTTCACCAAAGGCGAAATGGATTTTGCCAATAGCTATCCGTTGATTAAAGCGCGATCGCTTGATTATATTCGCTCATCCCAACAGCAACACATTCTCCAGCCCGTGATTAGGAACTTGTTCAGTATCTATGATCGAGAACTGGATGTACATTTACGCCGCCTATTATCTAGCTTACAAGCACATCCATCCAAGAAAGGATATGCGGCGGGTAATCTAATTAACTTACTGTGTCAACTGCAAAGTGGTCAATCGGGAATCGATCTGAGTGGTCGAGATTTTTCTGATTTGACAATTTGGCAAGCTGATTTCAAAGAAGTCAGATTACACAATACCAGCTTTGCTAACGCTGATGTGACTGGGTCTGTATTTGCAGAAACAATGGCAAGTCTAGTATCTGTTGCCTTTAGTCCTGATGGCGCACACTTTGCCACTGGTGTGGGAGATGGAGAAGTTCGTTTGTGGCAAGTTGACGGCAATAAACAAATTCAAATCTATCGGGGACACACTGCTTGGGTCTGGTCACTGGCTTTTCGCGAAGAGTCCGCACATGTACCGTTGCTACTTGCCAGTGCTAGCGCTGATTATACTGTTCGGGTGTGGGATGTATTTACAGAAGAATGCCTTTATGTTCTCAAAGGACATACCAGTAAAGTTTATGCTGTTGCCTTTAGCCCAATCGCTCATGGCGGTATCTTAGCCAGTGGTAGTCAAGATTGCACAATTAAACTCTGGGACGTGACTACAGGTAAATGTCTGCAAACACTCAGAGGACACACTGACTGGGTGTTATCAGTCGCTTTCAGTCCTGCAACCCCACAATTACTCGCCAGTAGTAGTGCTGATGGCACAATCAAACTCTGGGATCTCACTACTGGTAAATGTACCCATTCCTTAAATGATCACAAAGGTCAAGTTTACTCAGTGGTGTTCAGTCCAGATGGCAAAATCCTTGCTAGTTGTGGCGAAGACCAAACAGTCAAAATTTGGGATTTGCATACATACCAGTGTCTGAAAACATTTCGTGGACACAAGCAGAAAGTCTACTCTGTGCGCTTTAGTCCAGATGGACAAATTATTGCCAGTAGTAGTGAAGACCGCACAATTAAACTCTGGGATCTTAATACAGGTGCATGCAGGAGTTCCTTAACTGGACATATCAGTCAGGTGTGGTCAATCGACTTTCATCCCGCTGGCGAAATGTTGATTAGTAGTAGTGATGACCAAACAGCTAGACTGTGGGATGTCAATACAGGTAATCAGTTAAATGTTTTGCAAGGTTATACCTGTGCTATCTATGCTGTTGCTTTCAGTCCGATTTCTCTGAATGAAGGTTTACTCTTAGCTACTGCTAGCGACGATCACTCAGTTCATTTGTGGGATTTAAATACAAATCATTGCCACCCGCTGCGAGGACATAAAGGACGCATTCGCGGCTTGGCTTTTAGTGACCAAGAACCGCTACTCGCAAGCGGTGCTGGTGATGGGACTATCAAGATTTGGGATATTAGTGAGATGAACCACGCTAAATGTGTGCAAACACTGCGAGGGCATAAAAATTGGGTATGGGGGGTTGACTTTAGTCCTGATGGTCAAATGGCTAGTTGTAGTGAAGATCGTACATTGCGCTTGTGGGATATCCGGACAGGCGAATGTCTCCGAGTTCTTGAAGGTCATACTCACTGGGTTTGGACTGTTGCTTTTAATAAAAATGGGCAAATCGCCAGTGGTAGCGGTGATGGGACTGTGAAGATTTGGGATGTCAATACGGGAAAATGCCTGCAAACTTTGACAGGTCACACAGATTTAGTTTGGTCGGTTGCATTTAGTCCTGACGGTGAAATTCTCGCCAGCGGTAGCGAAGACCGGACTATCAAGTTTTGGGATTTACAGACAGGTAAATGCCTTCAGACTTTAGAGGGACATACTCAAGAAGTGTTCTCAGTTGTATTTAGTCCTGATGGCAGAATGTTGGCTAGTGGTAGTGGCGATCGCACTGTAAAATTATGGCAAGTGAGTACAGGTATCTGTCAGGATACTCTCAAACGTGGACACACAGACCGCATCCGCTCTGTAGCTTTTTCTCCTGATGGTCGGACTTTAGCTAGTGGTAGTGAGGATGAAACTGTTCAGCTTTGGGATGTCCAAAAATGCAGCCGTCTCAAACAAATCAAGTCTGACCGACTTTATGAAGGGATGGAAATTACGGGTACGACTGGTTTGACTGATGCTCAAAAAGCATCTTTAAAAGCTTTAGGCGCAATAGAGGTGGGGGAAATATGATAAAAATCTTGCTTGTAGGTGAGGTACTTAATCATCGCAGCTTCAATGGTGCGAATAAAGCTTTACCTGTTCTCGCTTCTTGTTTGTATAATGCCGGATTTACTCAAGTAGTACAGTTAGATTTAGAACGTCCTGACATATCGATGAACGATGTGTTGCATGAGGTTACTGATGCTGACTTGGTTGTGTTCGCTGGGTGTATGACTCCGCAATTGCCAGAAATTGATCGTGATACGCTGATGGTGAGCGATCGCCTGCGACAATTAAATAGAAGTCATGTCTCAATTATTGTTGGTGGTTATGCGGCAAAGGCGGTAGCTGATATCGTCAAAATCACACCCTGGATTACAGCTTTTGCCGATGGGGAAGGCGAAGACATGATCATCGAGATTGCTAAATCAGTACGTGAGGGTACTTTTTCTCAAGACAAAGCGCAGATTCAGGGTTTAGTATTTATCGATGACAAAGGGAAATTCCACCAATCTCTAGCTACGAGAGTTAGTAACTTTAATGACATCGATCAAAATTTTGGTCTGGTGCATATTCCCCAAATCCATGACATGAATATCTTTAAATCTGCTGATGGTAAGCAGTTAAAGACTGCCCAGCTATTTACCCAAAAGGGGTGTCCGTGGCGCTGTGGATTTTGTAATAAAAGTAACGAGAGTAGTCAAGTTTTTCGCCTTAGCGGCGAATCATTCCGCAGGCAATTACGACAATTAAAGCAGCAGGGATATGCCGCAGTTTATCTCGATGTGGATACTTTCACTGTTCACGACAAAGCATTTCGCCAAGAAGCCGAAATTCTCTACCAAGAAGGTTTTGTCTGGGGTTCCAATACTCGCATTGACCAAATCGATTTAGAACAAATGCTGTATATGGTTCAGCATAACTGTGTGTATATGTTTTTTGGCGTTGAACATACAATGCCAGAAGTAATGCTGGCGGTCGGTAAGTTTAACGGTTCTCTGCAAAGTCAGATGAAACAAGCCTTAGCTTATCCGCAACAAGTAGAAAAAGTATTTCAGGAAATGGCGAAAGCCGGATTACCCAGCAGTTATTTCGTAATCTTGGGTTTACCAAAAGCAAACTTAGGCGAATCATCATATGAACCGACAACCTTTGAGGACGACATGACGACAATCCGCTTTGGCGTGGAAAAGTGCGATCCTGATTTCCTCAACTTTAATATGTTGCGATTTATGCCAGGAAGTGTTGCGGCTGATGTTCCAAATCACCCTGCATACTCCTGTGTGCGACCAAGTGGCGGACAACCGATTACCGCCAGCTACTTTCTCCCCCGCGCTACTGAATACTTTGGCTACCAAGAAAGCGAAAATCACGGTGTTTACCGACTGTGTGAGTCAGTTGGTCGCAATCAACCGACAACTACAGCCATGAATGCAGTACGGGTTTATGAAACGATTCATGACACGATGCAGTTAATTAATGCCAAGATTAATGCTGGTGGGAAAGCCACAAAATTATTTCTGGATCGAGATTTGCTAGTTCGATCCTTGGTGAAGCAGGATGAGTTGGGAAGGTATACTTTAGCACCTCTGGTAGAATTTGAGAAAGTTTAATCGGTTGCATCGAATATAATATCATTGATTAATTAGGTTCAGGGCGATTACCAGTTGATTTGTTCTGTCACGGCTAAAATACAGATGCTGTGACAAGCCTTGTTTTTATGTTTAAGTATGATGTAAAGTTAATCTATCTTCAGATAGATGCCGACATTTGTAGCATTAAATACATGTGTTACAAACACCGAGGTCAACGCGAAAGTAAAGTGATAAAGTAAAAAAAAGTAAATTATCTACTGGAAAAATAGCCGATGAATAGATCCAGTTCCTGCAAATGGCGTCATCAGATTCTCCGTCTTGCGATCGCCTCAAGCAGTGTTTGCAACACATCCGATGATATTCAAGTCTCTCCATCATAAGTTTGTTTTTTGGTCAGGTAATGTTTCTCTAGCAACTGTCCTGATCGTGCCTTTTGTCTTGCAAATGTTTGTCGCAGTGGGACTTGTGGGATATTTCTCATTCTGCAATGGACAGCAAGTAGTAGAAAATCTTGTTGGTCAGTTGCAACAAGAAATTGGCAATCGCGTTGAACTTTATTTAACCGATTTTCTCTCTCATGCAGAGCTTATCAATCAACTGACAGTCGATGCAGTGAATCGGGGTGAGTTGAATTTAGATTTGCGCTCCTCAATTAAAGCACGCGATCGCTATTTGTACCAACAGATCCAATACTTTCCCGCAATCGCTTGGATTTCCTTAGGTTCACAGCAGGGAGACTATCTAGGAGTCACCAGAAAACCTTCGCAGACGCTGCAAATTGTCGCGGCGCAATCGACTAACTTTCAAAGCACTTACTACGGTATCGATTCTCAAGGAAATCGAACACAGCGCCAAGATGCAAACCCAGGAAGGTATGATCCAAGGCAAAGACCTTGGTACAAAGCCGGAGAAATTGCCAAAAAGCCAGTCTGGAGTAAGATTTACCCTGGGTTTACGGCTGGGACAATCTTCATTTCCATCAGTCAACCAATTTACAATCAGACGAAACTCCAAGGAGTTGTTGCAGCTAATATTTCACTCTCTAGCATCAATAAATACCTGACTAATATTAATGTGAGTAGGTCAGGGAAAATTTTTATCATGGAGCGTTCCGGACTGTTAGTTTCTTCTTCTACGTCCGAAAATCCATTGCTCTTAAATCCTACAGGCACACAGCAGCGACGGGCAATTGAAAGCAAAGTGCCATTGATTCGAGAGACAACGCGAGCTATGTATCAACGCTTTAGTCGGCTCGATACCATTAGCCAAAAGCAACAAATTCAATTTACTACCAACGGTAGACGACAATTTGTACAAGTACTGCCCTTGGGAAACAATCATGGCATCGATTGGCTGATTGTGATTGTTGTTCCCGAATCGGACTTCATGGGAAAAATTGAGACCGATACTCAGAATACCATAATATTATGTATTGCAGCATTGAGTATAGCGACAATTGTGGGTACTCTCACGGCTCAATGGTTGACGAAACCGATTCTCCAACTTAATACCGCCGCCAAAGAGATTGCTAAAGGTAATTGGGAAAAAACTATCATCCAACGATCAGATGAAGTTGGAGAACTAGCTAAATCATTCAACCATATGGTAGGGCAATTACAGGAATCTTTTGCCAAGATGCAGGAATTAAATGAAGCACTTTCCCAAAGTGAAAGCCGGTTGACCCAGTTTCTCGAAGCACTACCTGTAGGTATATCAATTCACACCCCCGACAGTAAAGTTGTCTACTTTAATCAAGCGGCGCGACACTTACTGCAGAGAGAAACCATTCCTGAAGCCACTTGGGAACAATTAGCGTATGTTTATCAAATACACATCGCTGATACCGAGCAACTTTATCCTACAGAGCATCTACCAGCCCTGTTAGCATTAAAAGGTAAATACAATACATCTGAGAATCTAGAGATTTGGCAAGAAGGGAAAAAGATTCCGATAGAGATTCATGCTACACCGATTTTTGATATTCAAGGTAATATCACGTATGCGATCGCTGCCTTTAAAGACATTACAGACCGCAAGCAGATAGAGAAACTACGCGCAGATTATAACCGTACCCTAGAATCCCAGGTAATCGAGCGTACCGTTCAGTTAGCTGATGCTAACGCTCAATTGAAACAAAAAATTACCGCATCTCGGCAAATTGAGGTAGCATTGGCACAGGCAAAAACCGCAGCCGAATCCGCTAATAGTGCCAAAAGTATCTTCCTAGCGAATATGAGTCATGAACTGCGAACCCCCCTCAACACCATCCTCGGATTTAGCCAATTATTAGCGGAGGAATCGAATCCTGCGTCCCAACTTGAAGCGCTCTCGATCATTGACCGATCTGGGACGCATTTGCTATCATTGATCAATGATATTCTAGAAATGTCAAAAATAGAAGCAGATCGCGTCACCCTTCATCCCAGCCGCTTCGATCTGTATGCAATGCTTTTCGATCTTGAAAAAATCTTCCAATTACAAGCCACAGCCAAGGGTTTACAGCTGATATTTAAGCGATCGCCTGATGTTCCTCAATACGTGCAAACCGACGCGAACAAACTGCGCCAGATTTTAATTAATTTACTCGTAAATGCAATCAAATTCACTGCTCGCGGGCATGTCACCTTGGGTGTAAAATCATCTACAAATACCCTAATATTTGAGGTGGAAGACACAGGAGCGGGTATTGATTCCACTGAGTTAAAAACTTTATTTACCCCTTTTGGAAAAACTGCTACCGGAGTGCTATCGCAACAAGGTACAGGTTTAGGTTTGTTTATCAGCCGCAAGTATGCTCAACTGATGGCAGGAGACATTACCATAAAAAGCACAGTTAATGTAGGCACAATAGTGGAATTAGTAGTGGAATTCGGGGAAGTTGAAGCAAGTCAAGAAGTGAAGAATGTTTCCCCTGAAAATAAATTAAACATGCCAATACCACAAAAACTCCCCCTTGAACCAGCAGACCTACAAGTTATGTCTACAGAATGGCTTGACCAACTTCACCATGCGGCGATTCGCGCCAATGCCAAAAAGATTCTACAACTAGTTGAGTTGATTCCGATAGAGCATAGCACTCTGAGAATTGCCTTGACTGATTTAGTTAATAGCTTTCGCTTTGATTTAGTAATGGAATCACAGCAAGCGATAGGACGATCAGATCAGAGTGCATTAACAGAGGAAACATCAAATGAATAGCATGACATCTACCCCTGGTAATATTCTCTTGATTGACGATACACCAGAGAATTTATTACTGCTGTCGAAATTGCTGATTCACAAAGGCTACGAAGTTCGAGCAGTTACTAGCGGTTCAATGGCACTCACAGTCATTCAAGCCGAGCCACCAGAGCTAATTTTATTAGATGTCCGCATGCCAAACATGGACGGTTATTGCGTCTGTCAAGCACTCAAAGCAAATCCTGAAACCTGTTACATTCCCGTAATCTTTATTAGTGCCATTGATGACGTGAAAGATAAAGTAAAAGCATTCGAGATTGGCGGAGTAGACTATATCACCAAACCCTTTCACAGTGCCGAAGTTATAGTCAGAGTACATACGCACCTAAGTCTACGGAGATTACAAGTAGCCTTAGAATCAGCCAACCAAACCTTGCAACAGCTTGCCAACTCCGACGGCTTGACAAAAATTGCTAACCGCCGCTACTTTGATGAATATGCCCAGCAACAATGGCAGCGCCTACAGAGCGAAAAAGTTTCTTGCTCATTAATTCTTTGCGATATCGATTATTTTAAACTTTATAACGATACCTACGGTCATTTGATGGGAGATGACTCTTTACGCCAAGTAGCCCAAGCCATTCAAAACACAGTTATCCGACCGGGCGCATTAGTAGCCCGTTACGGCGGAGAAGAATTCGCGATCATACTCCCAAATACATGCAACGAACTCGCAATCAAAACAGCCCAAGCCATCCAAAACTCAATCCAGCAACTCAACATCAACCACGCCCTTTCCCCAACCAGCCACCTCCTCACCCTAAGTCTCGGTATCGCCACCACAACCCCCTCCTCAAAAAACTCCCTAAAAATGCTAATCGACCTAGCCGACAAAGCCCTCTACACCGCCAAACAGCAAGGAAGAAACACCTACTGCCTACCACTAACCGGCAACCTCCACTAACCCTCCGCGCCCTCCGCGTTAAAAAAAACACCCCCTCCTCCCCGCAACGGGAGAATTGCGGATTTTACCAAACACCCCGCCCCAAATCACCGCAATTGCCACCAGGAAAACCCATTTTAGATTTCGTAGGGTTGAAATATAAAATCCATAATTGGCATCATAATTCCGAAGCCAATGTGGGAAACAACGCATTTATATTTTATCGCTCCTATGATCCCGGAAAACAAAAGCCTTCAGTTTCCTCTCTGGCAGTATCTAAACCAGCGCCTATTTTGTCCCCATACCACAGTCATCGTCAATCCCCTGCGCTTCGCCCGCTTTCATCACGTAGAGTTGCTAGAACGCTGCTGGGATAGAGAATTCGATCCTAACAGCAGTCGCAATTGAGACAGGTAGGACTGTTGGCAGTTTAGTGGCTGTCAACCTCCTGAGTATGAGGCTGCTTACCATCAAGCAAAGAACTAACAGTCATATCACCCATGACATTAATTGCCGTCCGACAGCGATCAAGAAACCAATCGACAGTGACTAACAAAGCAATATACTGTGTCGGTAAGCCCACAGAACTAAACACCAAAGTCATCGTCACCAGTCCAGCATTCGGAATCCCCGCCGCCCCGACTGAGGCAAAAATCGAGGTCAGCACGACAACTAACTGCTGTCCTAAATCCAAATGCTTGTCTAAGACTTGGGCAATATACAATGCAGACATCGCTTCGTAAAGAGCAGTACCATCATTGTTGAAATTCGTCCCGACCAACGCCCCTAAAGAAGCAGAAGACTCCCGTAAGCCAATTTTTGTCTGCAAAACCTCAAAAGTCACAGGCATCGCCGCCGTTGAGGAAGAAGTCGAGAAAGCAGTCATAAAAGCATCAGCACCGCCAGTCAAGAACCGGATTGGGTCAACCCAAGAACCTAATTTAACTCGGGTCAGGTAATAGGCAGCTTGCATGGCCAGCCCCACTAACACTGCTAAAACAAACGCACCTAAAGACTTAAACGGCTCGAATCCCTGCATTGCCACAGTTTTCGCCACAATCCCAAACACTGCCAAAGGTACCAGGGCAATTACCCAGTTGAGGATACGGATCACTACCTCAAATAAAATAGTGATGATTTGCTCAAGCGGTACATATTCGGTTCTATTATTCGCAATTTGCTCTGATTTTAAACCACGCAGGACAATACCGAATGCCAAGGCGACAACGATCAGTTGAATGACATTATTATTAATCAGGGGGCCAAGGACGGCTTCGGGGATTGCGTCTTTGAGTAGTCCCCAAGGATCGACACTTTTCTCAGGTGTTGCTGTGACACCAGAGACAGATAACCTTCCCCAAACACCGGGACGCAGGATATTTGCCACCAACAACCCAATCACAATCGCGACTGTGGTGTTAGTTAGCAGCAATACAGCTAAACGTCTTCCGGCTGTACCAGGGATATTGGTAGTTAAAAAAGTATGTAGGACGGCGAATAGAATTAGTGGTGTCGCGAGGGCGCGGAGAGCCTTCAGGATTAAATCGGAAGGAATTGCTAAGTTTTGGATCAAAGCCGCATTTTCGGGACTGGGTTTACCTGCACCGAGTAAAATGCCTACAGTGACTGCCAAAGCCAATGCAATGGCAATTTGCAATGTTAGTGGAATCCGCTGCCACCAAGGACTCTTCTGATTAGGGGAGTGTTCATTCATTAATTTAAGCTAAAAACAATGTAATCATTGAAACACGCCTATGCTAGATTGACACCGCCGATGCACACAATCTGTAGCGATCGCTCCCGGTTAAGTGGAGAGCAATTTTCAGGTGAATAGTTAGACCTAACCCCCCTACCACCCGTACCTAGGAGGGAATAGGGGAATTAAAGCCTCTCAAAAAGCAGGAGAGAGGTTTATTGAAGTTTTGTAAACAAAAACTCATCTGGTAGAAGGGCAACATTCCCTCTAGAATAGAGTTCTAGCAAAAGTACCATCGCGATTACCCTTGGCGAGAAACCTCGTCTCCGCAGTCGTTTGGGCTAATTTTGTTGTTCTTGCATGGTTGGAAACGTATATGTCTTTCGTCGCTTTGCACATTCACAGTGATTACAGTTTGCTTGATGGCGCAAGTCAGTTACCGGCTTTGGTCGATCGCGCGATCGCTCTCGGAATGAAAGCTATAGCCCTGACGGATCATGGTGTGATGTATGGGGCTATAGAACTGATCAAAACCTGTCGCAGCAAGAACGTGAAGCCAATTATTGGCAACGAGATGTATGTAATCAACGGCGATATCGAGAAAAAAGAACGCCGCAGCCGCTACCATCAAGTTGTTTTAGCGAAAAATACTAAAGGTTACAAAAATTTAGTTAAACTCACCTCTATCTCTCACCTCAAAGGCGTACAAGGTAAAGGGATTTTTTCGCGCCCTTGTATAAATAAAGAATTATTAGCACAGTACCACGAAGGCTTAATTGTCACCAGTGCTTGTTTAGGTGGAGAAATTCCTCAAGCAATCCTCAGCGGTAGACCAGATGCTGCGAGGAAAGTAGCCAAGTGGTACAAAGAAGTATTCGGCGATGATTTTTATCTAGAAATTCAAGACCACGGTTCACAAGAAGACCGAATTGTCAACGTGGAAATTGTCAAGATTGCGCGAGAATTAGGTATCAAATTTATCGCCACTAACGATTCCCATTTTATCTCTTGCTATGACGTAGAAGCGCACGATGCTTTGCTGTGTATTCAAACTCAAAAGCTGATTTCCGAAGATAAGCGGATGCGTTACAGCGGGACTGAGTATCTCAAATCAGCAGAAGAGATGAAGGAGTTATTTCGCGATCATCTCGAAGATGATGTGATTGACGAAGCGATCGCCACAACTGTAGAAGTTGCCGATAAAGTTGAGCCTTACCAAGGTATTATGGGCGAGCCTCGCATTCCCAACTATCCCATCCCCTCTGGTCACAGCGCTGATACCTATCTTGAAGAAGTCACATGGCAAGGACTTTTAGACAGGTTACACCGCAAAACTCGTGCAGAAATCGAACCAGTTTACAAAGAAAGGCTGGATTACGAACTGAAGATGATGCAGCAGATGGGTTTTTCTACCTACTTTTTAGTAGTGTGGGATTACATCAAATATGCTAGAGATAATAATATTCCTGTTGGACCGGGTAGAGGTTCAGCCGCAGGTTCTTTAGTTGCTTACGCTTTACGCATTACCAACATTGATCCTGTGCATCACGGTCTACTATTTGAGCGGTTTCTCAATCCTGAACGAAAATCAATGCCGGATATTGATACAGACTTCTGTATTGAAAAACGCGATCAAGTCATTGACTATGTTACCCAAAAATACGGCGCAGAGCGAGTTGCCCAAATTATTACCTTTAACCGCTTGACTTCTAAAGCTGTATTGAAAGATGTCGCCAGAGTGCTAAATATCTCTTACAGCGAATCTGACAAAATGGCGAAGTTAATTCCTGTGGTGCGAGGAAAACCAACCAAACTCAAGGTGATGATTTCTGATGAGACACCAGCACCAGAGTTTAAAGAAAAATATGACAATGAACCGCATGTTCGCCATTGGTTAGATATGGCAATGCGAATTGAAGGTACTAACAAAACCTACGGTGTGCATGCAGCCGGTGTCGTTATTTCCTCAGAACCGTTAGACGAAATTGTCCCCCTGCAAAGGAATGGGGAAGGCGCGGTGATTACCCAGTATTTTATGGAAGATCTGGAATCACTGGGATTGTTAAAGATGGATTTTCTCGGTTTAAGAAACTTAACTTTAATCCAAAATACAGTTGAGTTGATTAAACAAACGCAAGGATTCGATTTAGATCCTGACCAAATTCCGATTCAAGAAAGGAAATCGCAACGGATATTAGCTAAAGGTGAATTTAATATCTTACCTAAAGATGTCAAAAAGTCTTATGAACTTTTAGAAGCCGGCGATTTGGAAGGAATATTTCAATTAGAATCTTCAGGAATGCGGCAAATAGTTCGCGATTTGAAACCGTCTAATATTGAAGATATATCTTCTATTTTGGCACTCTATCGACCAGGACCATTAGATGCCAAATTGATTCCAAAATTTATTGACCGCAAACATGGTCGAGAAGCAATTGATTATCCCAGTCAAATTTTAGAACCAATCTTAAATGAAACCTATGGGATTATGGTATATCAAGAGCAAATTATGAAAATTGCTCAAGATATGGCAGGATATTCTCTAGGTCAGGCTGATTTATTGCGCCGCGCAATGGGTAAGAAAAAGGTTTCCGAAATGCAAAAGCATAGAGAAAACTTTGTCGATGGTGCAGCTAAAAATGGGGTAAAAAAGCAAGTTGCTGACGATTTATTCGAGCAGATGATCAATTTTGCCGAATATTGTTTAAGTTATGATACCAAAATTTTAACTGTCGAGTATGGTTTACTGCCGATTGGGGAAATTGTGGAAAAAACGCTTCCATGTACAGTTTATAGTGTTGATATTAATGGTAATATCTATACCCAACCAATCGCTCAATGGCATAATCGCGGTCAACAAGAGGTTTTTGAATACTGCTTAGAAGATGGCACAACTATTCGCGCAACTAAAGACCACAAATTTATGACGCAAGGCGGCGAAATGTTACCCATTGAGGAAATATTCGCACAGGGCTTAGAATTACAACGTTTAGAAGTGTTGCCAAAATAAAAGCAACAGCCTCACAAACGGCTTGCACCGAAACGAGTAAAAGTGCTAGTGATCGCACTCAATATTAGCAACAACGGCGTCAACCAATTACCCCAGCGCACATATAGAGTTTGGGTTTGGCGACGATAAATTGTGGCTGCATGAACTTCATATGTATTATGTCCAGACATCCAGATTGTTTTCCCGTGAGGATCGACGAAAGCTGAATATCCAGTATTAGTTGCTCGTACTGCCCAGCGATCGGTTTCAATTGCCCGCATGGTATCCTGAGCATGGTGCTGTGCTGGCATCGCGGCACTATAATGAGCATCATTTGAAGGGCTGAGTATAAATTGTCCTCCTGCTGCTGCTTGATAACGAAACAGTTCAGGAAAAGCTGAACCGTAGCAGATTACTGCGATCGCTCGACCAAATGGTGTGTCAAATATTTGATTGGGAACTCCAGCAATTTGATGTTCATCTAATGGTGACAATCGTTTTATCAAACCACCGATAATGTTTTCAAAAGGAACATATTCCCCAATCGGAACTAACTTAACTTTGTTATAACGACTAAAAATCTCCCCGTTACCTGTAATCGTAAACAAGCTATTTGTATAACCGCCTTTGATTTCGCCAAATGCACCAATCCAAGCCACTACACCTTTTTCTTTAACTGCTTTCACAAAAGCACTTTGCAGCAAGTCACTTTGATAAAATGGCAAAGCACCTTCAGGAGTTAAAACCGCATCCACTTTCTGGTCGGCTAAGTTTAGATAACCAGTAGTGTAACCAGCAATTGCCCGCCGTAAACCTTCAGGATATAACTTGATTTGATTAGGAACATTACCTTGAATAATTCCTACTTTCAAGGCTGTTTCTGGTGGCTGATTTAGAGGAAGATTGTATAAACTAAAACCGATGAGATGGAAGGCAAGACAAAAGACAAAAGGCATGTAGAGCAATTTTTTATCTTCTTTTCGACTCATCCAGGCTTCAGCAATCAAACCATTAACGACAACAATCGCTGCACTCACTGTACCTGGGCCAGAAATTTGCCCTAGGTGTAATATTGCTAGATTATACGGGCTTTGGGTGTAAGCCAGATTACTCCAATCTAGAGGTCCTGCATTCCACAGTGCTTCTAAACCACACCAAATCGCTGTACCAATTAAGACTCGCACCCAACTAGTCAGTCGTGACCGGCGATTGATTAAAGATAAACTAATTGCCCAACTAGCGACTAATGCGGCTCCCCAAAGAGTAATGAAACACAAACAAAAGATCGCGATCGCTAGACTCGCCAACCAAGGAACACCCATCCAAGTCATGGGATGAATTCCTGTAATCCAGAACAAGGCGATTCCGTGATAACCGACACCCCAGGCGAGGGAGAGGAACAGGGGAGTAGTAATTTTCTGTGGGGCTGTAACAACTAACACCCACAATGGGGCTAAGGCTATCCAAGCTAGAAACCAAGCATTTACAGGGGCTACAGTCAGCCCCATGAAAATTCCACTAATTAAAGCAACAGTGATTGAGTTAAGAGTTTTGAGTTTAAACATTTTTAAATTTATAACTCATGTGGAGACACTAATCGCATCTCCACAACTCCGCTTCTATTCTGTATCTTCCATCGATAACGATTCCTCACCAGCAGCATCGGGAGGTACAATCGCTACACCTGTAATTGCGTCATCTTCGTCTAGACGCTGTACACGCACTCCGGTAGCCGATCGCGATTGTTGCGAAATCGCATTCACAGCCTGACGGATGATAATTCCGCGACTAGTGACAATCATCAACTCCTCATCTTCGTTGACAATGTGGAGCGCGGCTAACTGATCTTTGTTTTTGCGGTTTTTGAACTTAGTCGCCATCAAACCTTGACCAGCGCGATTTTGCAACCGGAATTGAGCTACAGGGACTCGCTTACCGTAGCCACCATTGGTAATTACTAGCACCCAAGGACCAAAACTACCGTTTTCAAGAATTTCTTCAGTTTCGCCTTCCACCGTTTCCACGGTTTCGAGTTCGACGGCTTCGAGTTCTTCTTCTGGTACCTCTGTATCTACCTTTAAAGTAGCTAGAACTGCGCTAGGTAAAATTGCCATCCCAATCAATTCATCTTTAGCCTTCAATTTCATTGCTCTCACGCCGCGAGTTGCGCGACCTAAAGGACGCAATTGGTCGTGATTGGTTCTAAAGTGAATTGCCATGCCTTGACGGGAACCAACAATTATGCTGTCTTCCGCTCTTGCGCGTCCCACCCAGCGTAACTGGTCGCCTTCTTCTAAGGAAATTGCAATTAAGCCATTGGCGCGAATATTGCTAAATGCTTCCAAAGCGGTTTTTTTGATATAGCCACCTTTAGTGAGCATGACCAAATATTCGTCACTGCTAAACTCAGTTACGGGGACTACCGAAGTGATTTTTTCATTTCGGGGGATAGGTAGCAGTTGCACAATCGGCGCACCACGGGAAGTACGGGCGACTGCGGGAATTTGATAAGCTTTGAGACAGTAGACAACACCGCGATCGCTAAAGAATAAAACGCTGTCATGATCGCAGCAAGTCAAGAAGTGATCCACACCATCATCTTCTTTCATCTTGGCAGCGGCTTTACCTCTAGTAGCGCGACTTTGCGACTCAAAGGTACTCACCGGCATCCGCTTGATGTAGCCTTGTTCTGTGACAAGAATGATGGCTTTTTCATTCGCAATCAAATCCATCTCGTCAAACTCACCTTCCATCGGTGAAATCACCGTCCGGCGTGGTGTGGCGTAGGTAGATTTTAATTGCTGAATTTCTGTGCCAATAATTTCCAGTACTCGTTCTCGTCGTGCCAAGATATCTTGCAAGTCGATAATTTGAGTTTGCAAGTCATTGTGTTCGTGACGAATTTTGTCTGCTTCTAAGGCTGTAAGTCGGCGCAGTTGCATTTGCAAAATTGCATCTGCTTGGGCTTCGGAAAGACCAAAGTCGGAAATTAACTCACCTTTTGCTGTTGGTGCATCAGCCGAACGGCGGATTAAAACAATGATCGCATCCAATTGCGCTAAGGCAATCAACAAACCTTGCAGGAGGTGATCTCGTTCTTCAGCTTTCCGCAGTTCGTAACGTGTTCTTCTGATCACCGTTTCAATGCGGAAATCTAAGAAAACTTGCAAAAACTGTTTGATGGTCAGTAGCTGAGGTTCGCCATTCACCAACGCCAGCATATTCGCCCCAAAGTTTGCTTGGAGAGGTGTTTGCTTGTAGAGGTTGTTGAGAACAACACGCGCATACGCATCGCGTTTCAGTTCGATGACAATTCGCATTCCATCGCGATCGCTTTCATCCCGAATATCGGAAATTCCTTCCAACCGCTTTTCGTTCACCATCTCCGCGATCCTTTCAATCATCGCCGCTTTGTTGGTTTGATAGGGCAACTCGGTGATGATGATCGCTTCTTTGTCTGGACGTCCGCGCTGTTCAATAGTTTCAATCGCCGCCACCCCGCGCATCGTAATCGAGCCGCGTCCTGTGGTGTAAGCTTCCTTAATCGCTGTAGTCCCGAGGATCTGCGCCCCTGTAGGGAAGTCAGGACCAGGGATATATTGCATTAATTCCAAATCCGTGATTTCCGGATTTTCAATTAAAGCGACTAAACCGTCAATGACTTCGCCGAGATTGTGAGGGGCGATATTTGTTGCCATTCCCACGGCAATTCCCGAAGAACCGTTGACCAATAGCTGCGGTAGCCGAGATGGTAGGACGGTTGGTTCTTGCTGGGAACCGTCAAAGTTGTCGATATAGTCTACTGTTTCCGATTCAATATCCCGCAACATCGCATCGCCAGTTAAGGCTTGCAAGCGACACTCAGTGTATCGCATCGCTGCTGGGGGATCATTGTCGATGGAACCGAAGTTGCCATGCCCATTAATTAAGGGCGATCGCATGGAAAAATCCTGCGCCATCCGTACTAAGGCATCGTATACCGCTGTATCGCCGTGGGGGTGATATTTACCTAGTACTTCCCCGACTACACGGGCGCATTTGCGAAATGGGCGGTCTGCTGTTAATCCTAGTTCGTGCATTGCGTAAAGAATGCGACGATGCACAGGTTTCAGACCATCCCTGGCATCTGGCAGCGCCCGACCTACTATCACGCTCATTGCGTATTCCAGGTAAGACCGGGACATTTCATTACGCAGATCAGTCGGGATAATCCTATCCTGAGAGAATGTCATACCCTAAAAAACTCCAAGAATCTGAATTTTTAGCCTTTTTAATGGAAAAAATGCAGAAAGAACCCAGTTTTACGCTGGATAGTTGCCAAATTCTGCTACAATTCTATCACATTTTGCCCTTTTTCAGGGAATAAAGAATAGTCCCAGAAGCGCTTGAAGATGAACAGACTGGCGGAATGGATGCTTTCACTCACGATCAATGTGAGGATACAATTTCACACAGTATCTCGCAACTTTTACTCGCCTTATGCTGCCAGTTATTTACTCGGATGAGTTTCTGCTCCACAAAACTGGTATCCAACATCCAGAAAAACCAGAACGTTTAAGTGCTATCGTCAGTGCTTTGAAGGTTGCCGCATTTGCCAAAGAAATTGCTTGGCACCTACCTACTCCCATAGATGAGCGATCGCCACTCCCACTGTTAAAACAAGTTCACACCCCACACTATCTCCAGAAAATTGCCGAAATCGCCGCAACTGGCGGCGGTTATATTGATGGTGACACGATAATTTCTGAACACAGTTATGATGTGGCGTTGCTGGCGGTAAGTGCTTGGTTAGATGCAGTTGATCTAGTGTTGGCGAGTAGTACACCTGCTTTTGTCTTAGCACGTCCACCAGGACATCATGCTGAAAGTAATACGGGGATGGGGTTTTGCTTGTTTTCTAATGCGGCGATCGCTGCCCATTATGCCTTGCAACAACCGGGCGTCAATCGCGTCGCTATCCTCGATTGGGATGTCCACCACGGTAATGGGACGCAAGAAATTGTGGAAAATAACCCAAATATTGCATTCTGTTCTTTACATCAATATCCTTGTTATCCCGGTACAGGTAGAGCGTCGGAACGGGGTACACATAACAATGTCTTAAATATCCCCTTGCCTCCTGGTGCTGACATTTCAGTTTATCAGCCGCTGTTTGCAAAAATGGTAATGCCATTTTTGACCAAATTCCAGCCAGATTTACTGATTGTCAGTGCCGGTTACGACGCCAACACAGATGATCCTTTAGCTAGCATGAATTTGCAGCCGGAAGATTATGGGTTGTTTACTGATTGCTGCTTACAACTAACTCGCAAAATTGTCTTTGGTTTGGAAGGCGGCTACGATTTCCCTAGTCTCTCACAATCAGTCGCCGCCACCATTGAGCGCTGCTTAATTTAGTTCCTTTGAAGTAGGTCGGAACGCTAGAGCAAGGGTTTGTAGTTGCGCTTTAGCGCTCTTCAATCCTTTGCGCTTCAGCGCAACTACGAACTTGACTAGAAATTTGCGCTGCGCTAGAGCGGCAATATTAGCAGTCAAGCAGGTAATTCCGAGAGCGAGTAAAATATAAGTAGGAGCCATCACAACCCCAGCCGCAAACCAGGTATAAACATGTAATACCATGAGCAGAGCGAAGAAACTGGCTGTAAGTAGCGATCGCCACAGTTGAACAGGTGGACGCCCAAGTGATGTGAGGGTAATTGTCACTGCTGTTGCCACCAAGTTGGCTGGGACGAGGAAGGTGCAAATACTGACGCAGTTAGTGCGCGAGAATTCAGCTAAAGTGTTAGGGTCGAGCATCAATTCTTTATCTATGGTCACACTTTACAGAATTGTGACTTGATTTTTGCTCTAATAGCAGGCAATGTTGCATTTGTTGACATTTCGTTATCAGATGGAGGACGCTGCACTTCAGTTTAGATCACTAGTTTCTAGCAAATAGACTGATTGTGATGTGACAAGAGGGTTACGTAAGATAGTAACATTACGGAACTAACAGACTAGACTGTAGTTGAAATATCGGTTAACTCTCCAGCGGTTGAATAGGAGTATACATGGAGCCAATCCTTGCGTTTATCACCTTTGTTCTTGTGGGCTACTCGTTAGGTTCCACAAAACTGATCAATCAAGGCAATGAAGCCCTAGTCGAACGATTGGGGAGGTTCCATCGCAAATTGGGACCCGGTCTTAACTTCATTGTTCCCTTGGTAGATACCATTGTCATGGAAGATACTACACGGGAGCAGATTTTAGACATTCCGCCCCAAAACGTGATCACCAGAGACAACATCTACTTAGTTGCTGACGCCGTGGTTTTTTGGCAAATTCAAGAAATGGAGAAAAGCTTTTATCAGATCGACGATCTGCGAGAGGCTTTGAGTAACTTGACTGCAACCACGTTGCGTTCCCGAATCGCTCAAATGACTTTACAGCAGACAATAGCTTCTCAAAATGACATGAGTCAAGCCCTACTACAGGAGTTGGATGACACAACTGCAGTGTGGGGTATTAAGGTGAAACGGGTAGATATTCAAAGTATTGAGCCGCCAGCCAGTGTCAAAAGATCGATGGAAGAGCAGCGAGCTGCGGAAATCCGTAAATTGGCAACAATTTCGGAAGCTGAAGGTCGGCAGACAGCGGAAATTCTCCAAGCTGAAAGTATCAGGAAGTCAGTGGAAATCATTTCTCAAGGCTTAGGTAGAAATGTTGACGGTCACGAGATCCTTCAGTATATGCTGGCGCAAAACTACGTAGATGCGAGTTACAAACTCGGCAATAGCCCCAACGCTAAAATTATCTTCTTCGATCCATCCCGATCTGGCGAGATGTTCAAAGGGTTAGTTGGCAGTTTTGAAAAGACACCTGAACCTGAACCGAATACCGATAATGGTCTGGACGGTCCCGGCGATCATCACGATCATGGCGGGAACCATGATCATGGAGATCATGGTGGTGGTTCTCACAAGTAAGGAGTTGTGAGTTATGAGTGATGAATTCATAACTTTGATCTCCTCACTTCCTAGGAGCGATAAATTGCATCCGCAACTAAGCAAACATCTCGCATTTCCCGAACATCATGAACTCGCAGGATATCAGCACCCTGCGAGATCGCACAACAAGAAGTCGCCGCTGTGCCCCAAATCCGCGCTTTTGGGTCTGGTTGGTTGAGAATACGACCCAAAAAGCTTTTGCGAGACGAACCCACTAAAATCGGGCAATTTAGTGCTTTTAATTTCGCTAAGTGCCGCAAAATCTCTAAATTTTGCGCTTGATTTTTCGCAAAACCGATCCCCGGATCGATCATAATTTTTTCTCGGTCAATCCCGGCGGCGATCGCTGCGGCGATTTGCTGTGCCAAAAAGCTGCTAATTTCCGCAAACAAATCTTGATAGCTCGTCATCTCGGTCATGGTTTGCGGGTTTCCACGTATATGCATTAAGATAATGGGCACATTTAACTTGGCAACCGTTGAGAACATATCGCGGTCAAATGTACCCCCAGAAATATCATTGACTAAATCCGCACCTGCCGCCACCGCCGATGCAGCCACCGCCGCCTTGGTTGTATCTACAGAAATAGGCACAGCTAAAGCTGGTCGAATCACCTGCAATACGGAAATTACTCGGTCAAGTTCTGTTGACAAGGAAACGGATTCGGCTCCAGGTCGAGTTGATTGTCCACCGACATCAATAATGTCAGCACCTTCTTCAGTCATAGCTAAAGCTTGTGCTAAAGCCGCCTCATCCGTATTAAACTCGCCACCATCACTAAAGCTATCGGTGGTCACATTTAACACACCCATCAAATACGTCCGGCGTCCCCACTCAAAACGCTGTCCTCGGATGACTAGTGCTGGCATGAAATTTCCTCTGCATGTGCGTGTGTGGGGTGTGGACTCCCCCACCTCCCCACAAAGCGCGGCTATTTGTAATTAACAATTTGGGCGAAACAATCAGGTTCTAAACTTGCACCGCCTACTAAAGCACCATCAATCTCGCTTTGAGCCATAATCTCATCAATATTACTCGGCTTCACCGAGCCACCATATTGAATTGACACATCAGGATTGCTCAAGTGACTGCGAATTAAGCCGATCACGCGATTAGCTTCCTTGGCTTCGCAAGTATCACCAGTCCCAATTGCCCAAATCGGTTCGTAAGCAATCACCAAATTTTGTTGATCTACTTCGACTAAACCGAGTTTTAGCTGAGAGATAATATGTGATTCCGCTTCTCCCGCATCTCGTTGGGCTTTGGTTTCGCCGACACACAAAATTGGTGTCAAACCATTGCGTTGGGCAGCTTTGAGGCGGAGATTCACGGTGATATCGGTTTCCCCAAAATATTGCCGACGTTCGCTATGACCGACAATCACATAGCGCACACCAACTTCTTGTAACATCGACCCAGAAATTTCCCCTGTATAAGCACCATTTTCTTCCCAGTGGATATTTTGCGCCCCCAAAAGCACGCGGCTACCGTGTAAGTTTTTGGACACAACGTTTAAATCAGTGAAGGGAACGCACAAGAGAACTTGCCTCTCTTGTGGGGTTTCCTCCAGATTAGGGATAAATCCTCGCAAAAACTCCAGGGATTCAGCCTGGGTTTTGAACATTTTCCAGTTACCGGCTATTACGATTTTCCGCACAGGTGATTCAGCCAACACAACGCTACTTAATGCATCCTTCAGTTTATGACTTTTTGTTAGTCATTTATCATTTGTTTTCTTAACTAGGAGACACTCCTCTAAAGAGCGTTTTTACAGGATTCATGTCGTTGGCTGCGAAAAATCACTAGGATCGAAGGTGATATCAATCTAAAATCTTCAGTTTTAAATTTATTGCTATGTCTTCTATCTTGCCCGATTCTGAACCAAGTCCCGCCTACTCTGATGAAGAACTAGACAGCGCCATTGAGGGCTTTGCCGATATTCAAACAGAACTTAACTACAAGCAGGCACAAACAACCCTGAGTAATCTGGTAGCTAATCTTGACCTCACCGCACGGGAACAAGCCGGACTAGAGACTGAAATCGGGGAATTAACTGCCTGGATGGCAAAATTAACAGGTATGGTCGTGCAAATTGCCGTATTTGGCATGGTTGGACGTGGTAAATCGTCTTTACTCAATGCCTTAATTGGGCAACCGCTGTTTGAGACAGGTCCTTTACACGGCGTAACTCGCACTCTTCAACGAGTTAACTGGCAGATTTCCGAGAAAGTTGGAGAAGACGGTGCATTACGTGTCACTTTCAACGGAGTTGGACAATCTCAAATTGAGTTGATCGATACTCCTGGTTTGGATGAGGTTGATGGTGAAACCCGCGCTAACTTAGCTCAAGGAATCGCCGCGCAAGCTGATTTGATTTTGTTTGTGATTGCGGGTGATATGACCAACTTGGAACATGCAGCTTTGTCTCAACTGCGAGAGGCTGGTAAACCAATGTTGCTAATCTTTAACAAAGTTGACCAGTATCCAGAAGCCGACCGGATGGCAATTTATCAAAAAATCCGTGATGAAAGAGTCAAAGAGTTACTCTCTGCTGATGAAATTGTCATGACAGCTGCATCCCCATTGGTGAGAAAAGCCGTCCGTCGCCCTGACGGTAGTACGGGCGTATTAGTAAATCGGGGTGTGGCTGAAGTTGAGGCACTGAAGCTGAAAATTTTAGAAATTTTGCACCGGGAAGGGAAAGCTCTCGTGGCGCTAAATTCTATGCTTTATGCAGATAATGTCAATGAACAATTAGTACAAAGGAAGTTGACAATTCGGGAGGAAAGTGCAAATCAATTGATTTGGCGAGCGGTGATTACTAAGTCAGTAGCGATCGCTCTCAATCCAATCGCGGTAATTGATCTGCTTAGTGGTGCCGCGATCGATGTCGCCATGATAATGACTTTATCAAAACTTTACAATATTCCCATGACCGAAGCTGGCGCGGCTGGATTGTTGCAGAAAATTGCTTTGAGTATGGGTGGGATCACTGTTAGTGAAATGTTGGCAAACTTGGGTTTGAGTTCTCTCAAAAGTTTACTGGGTATTGCTACACCTGTAACTGGTGGTGCTACCCTCGCGCCGTATTTGTCTGTTGCGTTCCTACAGGCGGGGGTGGCTGGTGTTTCTTGTTACGGTATCGGACAAGTCGCTAAAGCTTATTTAGCTCAGGGGGCGACTTGGGGACCAGACGGTCCCAAAGCCACAATTGACCGGATTTTATCAACCTTAGATGAAGATTCTATTCTCAATCGCATCAAAGATGAGTTACGGGCAAAGTTGAAGTGAGGAAAGGGAGCACTCAAGAGCACTCCTAATTCCTATCCGCGTTTTGATTTAAAAGAATCTAGCCAGTGCCGAATTTCTTGGGCTGCAATATCGCGTCCGCCTAAACCAAAGGCTAATGCTGCGGCGACTGCTAATGCTCCTAGTAGCAAACCAAAAGCTAAATTCACAATGTCGCTAGCAATGCCG
>Ga0209512_1001361_pt1 | contig 30477 bp, 34 predicted proteins | sample frozenSSSSmetaG_FD_184142 | JGI IMG/M metagenome (GOLD analysis project Ga0209512, IMG submission 184142) | Glacier valley bacterial and archeal communities from Borup Fiord, Nunavut, Canada, to study Microbial Dark Matter (Phase II) -... | ecosystem: Environmental > Aquatic > Freshwater > Ice >...
TTCTGCCTGTTTGAGCAATAAGTACCTCATGTCTGGTTCAATCAATGGGATAAAGTGATTTTTAAGTGGTTGAAAAGTTAAATATTGTGACGTAACTATCCTTAAATAAAGAAGGCTGGCCTTTCGGCCGCCTCCTTTATTTGTCGAATCGTATAATTTCTTATAATGATCTTGTAACGGTATTCTTTTGAAGTGTTACCGCTGTTTGCGCAAGCAATCTTCCATTTATAGTTGCTCCGGTCCTCAGGTTAATGGCTGTTTGGCTCAATATTATTCCTTCAAAATGACTTGTAGTTCCGAGAGTAACTGCGCCGGCAGTCTGCCAGAAAATATTCCTGGCCTTTGCTCCACCGGACAGCGTTATTCTTACTGCAGAACTCATCGTGAGGGTTCCTGCAATCTGGAATATCCATACGTCAGTGGATGTGCCGGAAAGAGTAATATTTGTTGGAATATTGACTGACCCCGTCCATTTATATAGTCCGCTCTTAAGGGTTCTGCCACCAATATTGCCTGCACCAAGATTAAAGTAATTCGGATGAGAACGTCCGGCAGCATCAGTATAAGCGGTTTGCATGTTACTAACGGCAGTCGTTAACCGACTGGCATTTGTGATCCGGCAAGGTAATGGTCCTGCAGCGTTCACAGAGTAAATTGCTCCTATCACTTCCGTGCACCGTACACCTATTGCCGCACCGGTAATCGGACTGGTCCCAACATCTCCGGTAATAACAGATTTATATACATCTGTAATACCGGATTTGGATAAGATGACGAAGTTACCGGCAACTCCGAGATTGACAATTGGTTGAAACTGGAGGACTGCATCTGATTGTAAAGCTAAAGGAAGGGAAGTCGGTTTGGCTGAAGAGCTGCTGGAATCCAGGTTCTTTTGACAACTTCCCATTAAAACAACTAATAAAGTGGCAAAAGACGGTAATAAGAGTTTGGTAATGCGCATTTATATTATATTTAATTATAAATAATTATTCTATACATACGCGATAACCGTGCCCCTTATTATTGAAGGCCTGGTACGTGGATATTCCGGGCAACGCGATCACCTGAATATCGACCAGTACATATAGATACAACTCAAAATCGATTCCGGGGAAAGTTTAGGTTAAAAGAAGTATAGAAGTAAAAACAATACTATGATATAGTAGGTTCACTTTTTCCCGATGATTATATAATCGAACAAATTCATTAAAGGACGATTAATTTATTATCCAACAAACTTTAATAATAAAGCCATCTTAGCATATTAACAACATCGAAAATGTTTTTCTCCTCAATTCACATCCATAATTATTTGGGCAAAATAAACCCAATAAATTGGAACAAGAAATATGGATAGACCTTCCTGGATATGAAGGATTTTATAAAATTAGTAGTCGTGATAATTTATAGCACCATAAAAAGAAATGAAGGCGAGCATTGTTGCCCGCCTATCTTATCTACGCAATAATCGACACTTTTTTGGAAGGTCTATCCATCACACCAACTTTTACGTCTTCAGGACTGTAAACGTAACTATGAGTTAAAGAAATCACTTCCCCGGTTTCTTTAACGGTGTACTCTTAAGGATCGGATTGCACATGCTCAATCTTTCCGGGTAGTTTTGTTGCAGTAAGGTTTTAGCCATTTCCTCTGAAAAGATCGAAGGGATCGAACGGTGTATTATTAAATTCTGATTACAAACATATTATATTAAATCTTTTCCCCGCTTGTCTTCCATATCTTTTGCAGCCTTGTCTTCTTTATCTTTTTTGTCTTTTTCTACCCGCTCCTGATCTTGCTGTTCCTGGCGGTCGTGGTTTTCTTTTTCCGTGCGTATTTTGTCTTCCAGGTCTTTTCTGCGCTTGTCTTCCATATCTTTTGCAGCCTTGTCTTCTTTGTCTTTTTTGTCTTTTTCTACCCGCTCCTGATCTTGCTGTTCCTGGCGGTCGTGGTTTTCTTTTTCCGTGCGTATTTTGTCTTCCAGGTCCTTTCTGCGCTTGTCTTCCATATCTTTTGCAACCTGGTCTTCTTTGTCCTTCTGCTCTTTTTGCATGCGTACCTGGTTCTCTTGCTCTTGGCGGTCATGGTTTTCTTTTTCTATGCGTATTTTGTCTTCCAGGTCCTTTCTGCGCCTGTCTTCCAAATCTTTTGCAGCCTGTTCTTCTTTGTCCTTCTGCTCTTTTTGCATGCGTACCTGGTTCTCTTGCTCTTGGCGGTCATGGTTTTCTTTTTCTATGCGTATTTTGTCTTCCAGGTCCTTTCTGCGCTTGTCTTCCATATCTTTTGCAACCTGGTCTTCTTTGTCCTTCTGCTCTTTTTGCATGCGTACCTGGTTCTCTTGCTCCTGGCGGTCATGGTTTTCTTTTTCTATGCGTATTTTGTCTTCCAGGTCCTTTCTGCGCCTGTCTTCCAAATCTTTTGCAGCCTTGTCTTCTTTGTCTTTTTTGTTTTTTTCTGCCCGCTCCTGATCTTGCTGCTCCTGCCGGTCGTGGTTTTCTTTTTCCGTGCGTATTTTGTCTTCCAGGTCTTTTCTGCGCTTGTCCTCCATATCTTTTGCAACCTGGTCTTCTTTATTTTTCCGCTCTTTTTGCATACGTACCCGGGTTTCCTGTTCCTGGTAGTCATGGTTTTCTTTTTCTATGCGTATCCTGTCTTCCAGGTCTTTTCTACGTTTGTCTTCCAAATCTCTTTTTTCCTTTTCGAGAATTAATATTCTTTCCTGATATTGACGTTCTTTCCGGAAGTTTTCCTGATTACGAACCGCCATGGCATCATACGCAGGGTTAGCCATTCCACCATTGAATACAGGATAACTATTGTAAGGAGATTGAGATGTGTATTCTTTTATCACAACCACTTCGGTTGGCTGACGGATTATTATAATTCTGGGCGGGTCTCTTTCGATAATTACATTATTATCGGTTGGAATATTTATTATCGGCTGTGAAACACGGCAACCCGACAAGGCTATTCCAATGAATAAACTGAATACAGTGTAAAACTTGTATATCATAAGCATGGATTTCATAGAATATCTGTATTTATTCGCGTTTAAACTATTATGGACTAACGAACAGTTATAAACGTTGATTCGCTATTAATAGTATTCAACCTTTAAATAAAAGTAAAAATAATACAACAAAAAATATAACTGGTACCCTGAGGTAATTGCTTTAAGATCTCTGCTTAAACTAATAACATTGTTTTGAAAACTGGTCTGTAATACGTAACCATCCAGCCAAGTGCATCTGGTAAGCTCGGATAACAATAAATAATTTTGTTCTTCACAAAAAGAAGAACAATTATGGAAACATCCGCTGCAAAAAAGATTCACGTTTTCAGAGGTGAAGAAGCAATTTTGAATATTCTCGCTGACTATAAAAAAAGTAAGCTCACTATAAAGGCTTTTTGCATAGAACACAATATTGCCTCCGCCAGTTTTCATAACTGCCTGCCAGCCAGTAGGCAAGGAAAAAGAAATACAGTAGGCGTACGATAAAACAAGCTAAGCCAACGGAGTTTGCTGCGCTGCAAATTACTTCGCCTGCTACCAGCAAAGCGCCATTGTTTGCAGAAGTAAAAGAAATCAAAATCTATCAGTGGGTAACCGCTGCATATCTTAAAGAACTGCTGTCATGAGCAGCATGATAAATCTTACAGATCAGAGAAGCTATCACCTGTACCGCAAAGATACCGATATGCGTAAAGGATTTAATTTGCTTTGCGGCATTGTGGTAAATGAACTGGGCAAACATGTAATGCAGGGGGATGCATTAATTTTTATCAATAAACCGCGCACACATCTTAAACTGCTGGTGTACGAACAAGGTGGCTTCACCATTTTTTATCGCCTGTTGGAGAAAGGTGCTTTTGGAGTACCCGCTTTTGCCCTGGATGCAAAGAGTATGCAGATAAGTGCCAACCCATTAAATTTTATCTTGCAGGGTGTTTCATTGCAATCAATAAAATACAGAAAAAGATATCAACATCAGGCGCCATTATGTTAAAAAAAAGCAGGTGTAATTTCAAGGATATTTTTGTGATATAAACGATCTTTGTTTTCTATGCAAGCCGCTTGGGCAGCCGATTATAAAAGTTTATACGAGCAATCGCAATTAAGGATTGTTGCACTGGAACAACAGCTGCAGCAATTGCAGAAAATGATATTCGGCAGCAGGCATGGACGCTTCATTCCATCATCTCCAGACGATCCCCAGTTATCATTGGATATAAAAGCGGATGCAACTGCAACAGCCAATGTAACCAGCACAAAACAGATCAGCTACCAGGGCAAATATTGCAGTTGAACAAAAACCGGTACAGCATCCCGGCCGGATGAAGTTGCCGGAAAGTTTACGCCGCGAAGAGATCGTTATACAACCGGCAGAAGACATTACGAATTGTAAACAAATGGGTGAACTTGCCTGCCGGCAGGCAGGGAATTACCGAAGTGCTGGAATACCAACCCGGCGAACTTTACGTAAAAAAATACAAACGCATTAAATATGCCAAACCAGATAATGGCGGTGTTCTCATTGGTAAACATACCTCCCGACCAATAGAAAAAGCAATGGACGGTGAAGGCGTCCCTCCGCTATTCTATCAACCGTGGTATCGTTACATTTCTGAATCCATTTCCTGAGGTACAGGTAATCAGCGGCAGCATCAATATCTACGTTTCTGATGTGCTTTGCCCAGTAGGTGAAAGGCTGCACTAAATCCGATAGAAATAAAACTCTGCTAGTTTCCGCCGCAGAAAGCTTACTCGATAAGATTACTGACGGCACATCAGATACCTTATCAGATGTGCGAGCGTTGCAGGTGAGCTGCCCCTTGTACTTTTTTAAAGATGGATCAAACCGATCTTTTAAAATGTCCAGCTTGATTTCCGCAGCCTTATCTGCCCATATTGAAGATTGGCGACTGAATACCCAAACGGGAGGTTTAATGAGAATTTCTCCCCGTCAAATCGCCACCTCAACCTAATTCTTCCTCGGTAATTCGTAATACTGATCTCTCCTTTCGGAGCTTTGATTTTAGACCCATTCTTAGACCCAAATTGAATACCACCCGAGGTCACTGTCTGGGACAGGATTCTTAAAGAAAACAGTGTCAATGACTATTACGAACTTTTCCTGTATATGTGCAACGTGTTGTCTCACAATCCACTGGAAACGTTATTCCATAAAGAATTTTAAAGTATATTTGCCACACGGTAAACATTTCGGGACGTAGCGCAGCCCGGTAGCGCACTAGCATGGGGTGCTAGGGGTCGCAAGTTCGAATCTTGTCGTCCCGACAATATGGGTGACAAACCCGATCAAAAGCCTGTTAAATGTATGTTTCACAGGCTTTTTTTATTGTTTGCATGTCAATCTTTATCATTTCAAATCAAAGAACTCGTGAGTCATTCCGTGAGTTCGGTTTGGCATACAAATTGACTCAAGGAATAGCGCGTAACTCGTTGCCTTTTAAATAATTGTGTCATTCAATTTGTATTTGTTTGATACGATTTGGAAAAGGTTCCGGTGAACAAAGAATAAGGGAAGAAAGAGCGGAATCAAATCATTTCAAAACGTATTAAAAAAAACAAAGATGACAAAAAAGCACACGTTCAGTATCGATGCGATACTGCGTCGAACGAAGTATGATCCAGCAAAAGGTTCCGTCTACATGCGAGTCACGGTGGATGGTCACCATGTAGAGATTTCAACCAAGGAAATGATGGTATTTTCACGATGGAGCAGCTCTACTGAAACAATCACTGGACGCTCCATCGCAGTCCAGGCCAGTAACGAGCACCTGGACAATATTAGATTCAAAATTAGAGAACATTACCGGCAATTAATGTATGACGGAATTTCTGTCACCGCTCAGTTGATTAAAGACGCATACCTCGGCATCCAACTTAAACCAAATGGACATACTCTTGGGGAATTGATTGAGTTCCATAAAAAAATCCAGGAGCCGAAGCTCAAAAAAGGAACGGTAAAAAATTATGCGGCGACTGAAGCGTACATCAGAAATTTTCTGATCTCAAAATTTAAAACCAGTGATCGCTATTTATTTGAGATTGACTATGAGTTTATCGTGGAGTTTGAGCATTATATTCCCAACAACCCTCTCAAGCGACATGATCCCTGCGAAGGAAATGGGATAGCCAAGCATATTGAACGATTAAAAAAAATGATCTCGTGGGCCAAAACGTTGAGTTGGATGACCAGCAATCCCTTTGACGGCTTTGTAGCGACCCGCAATAAAGCGAAACGAAAAAAACTCCTGTTGCACGAACTGGTTGCAATTGAGAAATTGGATTTGTTCCATCCTTCGGTTGTATATATTAGGGATTTATTTATTTTCAGTTGTTATACAGGCTTGGCTTATGCAGATGTGATGGCCCTTAAGTCGGAGCACATCGAATGTGAAAAGGGCATCGCTATATTGTTAATACACCGCCAGAAGAGTGAGGAATTATCCGCAGTACCGCTCTTTGAGACAGCACAAAAAATCATCGATAAATACGCAACAGATCCAAGAGCCGTGAAAGCAGGCAGAATATTTCCGCCAGTAAGTAATCAGGAAGTCAATAGATGTATAAAAATATTTGCGGCTGCAGCAGGTATTCAAAAGCCCGTCACCTTTCATTCCGCCCGTCACACTTTTGCCACGACCGTCACCCTCAAAAGTGGCGTTCCCATAGAATCTGTTTCTGCCATGCTGGGCCATAAAAAAATCACCACTACACAAATCTATGCACAGGTGGATGAGGAAAAATTACGGGAAGATATGCACGGAGTCGAAGCTAAGGTCTGGGCACGTAAAAAGTCATTGGAGAATAATTAAGGAATTAAAAAGCTAAGAAGTGCGAACGAACACTTCTTAGCTTTTATGCATTGCTTAAAAGAGATTCAACATCTGTTTTATTATAATACAGGGTTCCCCCGATCTTTTTACAACGCAGCTTGCCTTGTATGCGGAGAAGTTGGAGCTTGCCGTTAGAGCAATCCAGTATTTTGCGTACTTGTTTGGTACGCATACCCTGGAGTGATTCGGTATTCGTGGTCCGGTATTTTATCAATAGTTGCTCGAAAGCATCCAGCAACTCTTTTTTTAATGCGGTTAAATCCTCCGGTGTAATGATTTGAGTACTCATGACTATTTTATCGGGCGTTATCTGGATTAAATATTTTCCCACTCTCTATTCCATGCGCACGCACTTTTGTTTTGAGTTCCATCCATAGCTGCATGCCATAATCGGCGATCTCCATGAGTTCTTCCACAGTCAACTGATGTGAGTTACTCACGCCATTATTTCCTGCTGCAAAAATAGTCGGCGCATATCCTTCCCCGATCTCCAGTGACTTGCCGATTGCGATGCTAGTTCCGTATAATTTCAACTGCTTACCTGTGCTGAGCACCAGCACTTTCTGTTTAAATGCTGCCATTGTTTTAAATATTTAATACTAATAAAAGCAAGACCTCTGTTTCAGGGTCTTGCCCTGTCAAACTATCCCCATCATTCATCCTGTCGCTCGCGCGGATGCCCTCCGGCAGCGCCGCCTCCTGAAGGCAGGTAACACCGGCATTTCTTCCCAGTTGACGGCAGGCACTGCCTTCATTGGGGCGGTGCAACCAGCCGGCAGCGGCGGCAACACGCCTAAGGCTTTTCTGACGATCCTGTTTTTTGACGAGCGGTTCAATTTTATTACAGCTGCAGACGGTGGGGTAGCGCAGAGCCAGGTAGCAACCAGCGTCACCGCCGCAGGTGCAACACTTGCCCAGATGAATATTAAGGCTCCCAAAAATGGGTATGTATTTGCTTACGTCAGCAACCAGAGCGACCAGATGGTTTATTTTGATAACCTGAAGGTGGGTATTACCACCGGCAACCTCATTGAAGAAGATCATTACTATGCGTTCGGCATGAAGATCACCGGGATCAGCAGCACCAAGCTGGGCGATGTGGCAGAGGGAGTGCTGAAGAATAATTATCTTTATAATGATAAAGAGTTCTTTGACGATGGTGGTTTAAGCTGGTCTGATTATGGATTTAGGAATTATGATCTACAGATTGGAAGGTTTATGCAGATGGATCCAGTATCGGATGACCTGTCTCCTTTTAGCCCCTACCATTATGCCTATAATGATCCGATTGGAAATATTGATTTGGATGGATTGTTTGGCGTCGAGACACTGACAACAGTCACAGTAGTGTCACATCTATCTAAAGCACCTATGGCTTTTACCAGTATGTTAAGCGCAGTATCATTGGTTGCTAATACCGTCCAAATTACTTTTACGGTTTTAACAGCCGTAACTGCGTCCGCACAGATAAACGGTACCCTTATTTCTGTTAATGTAGGACAAATTGAAGATAAGGGAAATAATCCCGGCCCAAAACGTTACTGGCAGGGTGTTGGAAATGGGTTTCGGAACTATTTTACTGAATTGAAAGTAAGCGCTGCATACGTTAGAAATCATCCTTTGAAAAGCTTCATAGGCGGGCCTTTAATGGCATTAAAAGGTGCATACCCATCGTCTGTAATAGGTATGTTAGTTTCCAATAGCCAGTTTGCCAATACCTACATTGGTTACTTAAGGAGTGGAGATTATTATCAAATGGGATTTATGGGAGGTGGAAAACTGGCAGAAGGAACGATAGACCTTGGCTTGCTTTTAGCCACTGAAGGTGCTGCTCAAGGTTTTAAATTTAAAGCTCCTGTTATGCCCGAGACTATTTCCGCGGGCGATGGAGGCTTAAATCTATTTAAATTTAATACTCTTCCAGCAGAGAACACAGCAGGTTGGAAAACAGGTGACCGATTTTTAAACATACTATATGGAACTGCTGTTGATGCGAACAAAAGATGAGTATTTATTCGTCTGCCAGCATAGGAGCTAACCCTTTGTTGTTGGCAGCAGGGCTTCCTTGTCGTATTGTTAATTTATATATTTTGTCAAATAGTTAGTCGTCCAACCCTTTTCCGTCAAGTATTTGTTGTAGATGTTTCTCAATTCTTGCTTCTCTGGTCCTAACTTGTTTCGGTGCAGAAAAATAGAGTAGGTATCCCCTTTGTCGCCCTGGCGTTAGTGCTTGAAAAGCAGTTTTCAATTCAGGTATATCGTCTAAAACATTTTGAAATTCTTCTGGTATTTTATATTCGGTTGTCTTTTTTAATTCTACTTTCAAACCGGCTTTATCAATTGCAATGGCTTCCTTTATATATGCATTTATAGTTGATTTACTTTTCAATATTTCTTGAATATTGGCGAACCGAATTTGTCGTGCCGATTGTACATTCTTCGTTTGTTGAACTAAAATGTTCTTTGCGTCTTTCATCAAAGCACCTTGCATAAACAACAAAGCACAGTAATCCTTAAATCCGTGTATTAAAACAATGTTACTTTTTTGAATTGTGTAACAAGGACATCCCCATTTTAATTCTTCTGTTAGTCCACAGTCAAGGACAAGCATTCTCAGTTCTGAATATGCTTCTTGCCATTTTGTAGCTTTATTAAAAAACCAATCAACTTTAGGGTTCATATTTTTTAATTATTGATTATCAGAATTGATTTTTCTATCCGCCTGCATATACCGGTTCAATTATGTACCACTAATCCGGGTGAAAAGTGTACCACATAGGAGATTTTAAATGTAGGTTCATTTTTGTTAATAATTGCTTGGATATTTATACCTCAGAAAACGGTCTCGTACGGATATCCTCGTACAGTTGTTCAGATTAAGAATATATTTAATATCTAACGCGGTAAAAATAATGCTTTTTAATCATTATGTTGAGTGTTTTGCCAATGTACAGAACATATACAGGTGCTTTATCCTCAAAAGATTTGCAGAGCACCTCCCAGGTGTACAGCTCGGCAAATCTTTTAGTGGATAAAGTATTTTAAGGCTGTATTTCATCTACCTGATTGTCGCTGTTACGGACTCTTTTCTTTCTCCTGTTTTTCCAGTGTTTAATTAATGGTTCTTGGGCAAAGTGAGCTTGTTCCGGTGTCAAAAAACTACAGCTCATATGCGGTCTTAAATTATTATATGCATCAATACTAGCTTTTACTTTTAATAAGGCTTGTGCTCTGGACTTAAATACTGCATTTAAATTAAATTCAGTTTTAAGAATACCATTTACTCTTTCTGCAATTGCGTTTTCATATGCTTCACCATTTTGTGTTGTACTGATTTTAATGTCACAGTTTTTTAACGTCTGCGTATATTCATAGCTGCAATATTGGACACCTCTATCCGAATGGTGAATAAGATTCGTATCGAAATTGCGTCCTGCTATTGCCATCTTTAATGCATTTAAAGAACCTTCAGTTTTTAAATTGTGATGCAAACAATAGCCAACTATTTTTTTTGAATAAGCATCGGTAATTAATGATAAATAATTGAAATCATAAGAGATGCAAATAAAAGTAATATCCGACACCCGTAATTGTTCCGAATGAGTCGCAGTAAGGGTTTTAGCCAGGTCTGGGTATCTGCGAAACCAGTGGTTGGATTGAGTTGTTTTAGGATTACGACGACCTTTGGAGGTAATCAGCATCTTATGTTTTCTCAATATCTCCAGTAGCTTATCTCTTCCAATTTTCAGGCCATGACTTTTAAGAGGCTGAAATAAACATTTATACAATTTATGAATACCCATCCCTGGTAATTCTCTGCGAACCTGTTGTACCAATTCAATAGCAATCACTTCTATTTTCTCCTGATCAGAAAAATACCACTTACGATCATAATAACTCTGGCGGGATTTACCAAACAGTCTACAAAGCGGCCCTACGCCCATCCTTGTAATTCTTTTCTCTTTTATGAGTGTTACTGTTGGGTGCCAGGCTTTTTTCTTACCGGTACATTTAATTCTTTTTCTGCATAGTCGATCATGGCATTTAAACCATAGATCATGACATTGGCTTTTTCAAGAGCCTTTTCTAATTCTTTGTTCTTTTGTTGCAACGCTTTAAGGCTTTCTTTCTTTGGAGTGTCTCGTACTAATATCCTCGTACAGTTTTGACAAGCAAAAAGCATGGAAAATTCAAGTTTAGAGAATTATTTGAACCGCTACGAGTACACCCAGGCATTTAAAGAGAAGGTCGTAATGGAGGTTTATTATCAGGGCAAGAAGATCCACCAGGCGGTTCAAGAGTACGGTCTTCCGAGCATCTATACTGTGCAGATGTGGATATGCCAGTTCCAGAAACAATTAGAAAGAGGAATGGTAATTTTGCCGCCTATGACCGAAGAACAAAAAGCTAATCTCAAAGCTGCCGAACAGCGCATTAAGGAACTCGAAAAAGCATTGGAATATGCCAACGTTGTGATATTTAGTTTAAATCATTTGGTTGATTTCGCAGAAAAAGAATATTCTATTCCCATCAGAAAAAAGGGTGGTACCAAATGGTAAAATTAATAAAGGATAAAAAACTTGTAAAGATTACTGTCGCGCGTCTTTGCAAACTGTTTGGTAAAAGCAGACAAGCATTTTATTCACGGGAAGATTTTCTGGAAGGGCAATATAAGACCCAAATAATTGTATTGGAATTAGTAGCACAAATCCGCAGGGAATTACCGGGAATCGGTACCAAAAAATTATATTGGTGCCTCCGTGAGCCATTTAAAATTGACCACCTTTTTCAGTACGTGAACGTTTTCATCATCATATTGATATATACATACTTAAAATAAAAGCTGCAGATCTAGGCCACTTGGTGATACTTTTCCCACCCAACGCAATGGATTTTTATAATGAAGCAGATGTAATTAATAATGTGCTGCCGTGTGATGGCCAATGGCAGCAGATCAAAAGCCAAGCAGCGGTTGCTGGCTGACGGAATACTAATGCCGAACCTGCCACAAAGCTCTGTTCGTTGTGCTTCATTCTAACGCATTCTGTCTTATCAGTGAAAAATTGCGTAATACAATCACTTTTTTCAACATTTCTTTCTTTCGGCAATTAATTCCCCCTTTTGAGGTTTCTTAAAAATAAACTTCATTTTTAGCCAATTAGAAATCAAGGCACTTATTTTGATTGCTTTTAGCTTAATATGTAAATAATGTAATTCTTTAAAAGAATTTAAAATTAAACAAAACAAAATGGAGGAGAAATTCAATGCAGCTAGCACTCAACGTCTGCAAGTGGACCGTATTATGGATGCTCCGTTGGTTACAATTGACCTTTACAGTTTTACTAAACAGATCAGAAAGGAGAAAGCATGAAAAAACAGTGACCGCAACGTCATAACGGTTTTCAAAACTGATGGTATGCGTATTGTACTTACAGCATTGCATAAAAACGCCGAAATAGGAAAACATACAGCAGGTAGAATGATTAGCGTACAAGTGCTGGAAGGACAAATATTATTTACAACTGAAGAACAATCTGTTGAATTAGGACAAGGAGAAATGCTGACATTGCATGAAAACGTTACGCATTGTGTGCTGGCAAGGAAAGAAACAATTCTTTTGTTAACGCTTGCTACAACATTGGCTGTAAAATTATGACCTGCTTACCTGAAAATATAACAAAAGACAAAAAAAGGAATCTTTTTATTATAATCATCAAAGATATTTATTTTGAAAACATCTGATAACACATCCGGCGTCCAACCTGTTAATGATAATATTACCTCAGGTGAAAATTTGTCTGTTTGGTTTGCTGCAGTTGACCAACCCATTTCTTATGATCCATTAAACAGCGATATTGATACGGACATTTTAGTTATTGGCGGAGGCATATCCGGCCTTACCACGGCTTATTGCTTGGCAAAAGAAGGACGCAAAGTTGTATTGGTAGAAGATGGATGCATTGGCAGTGGCGAAACAGGGAGAACAACGGCTCATCTCACTTGTGCGCTTGATGACCGCTATTTTGAATTGGAAAAGATATATGATGAGCCTACCGCACAATTAGCAGCAAATAGCCACGTGAAAGCAATTGACTGGGTAGCAAACACCGTTAAGAACCATAATATTGATTGTCGTTTTAAACGAGTTGATGGCTATTTGTTTTTACACTCTTCCGATACAAAAGAAACTTTAGAAAAAGAATACGAGGCTACCAAAAGATCAGGGATTATTACAGAAATGTTGAATGCGGTTCCGGGTATCGAAGCGGAAGAGGGTAAGTGGTGCATCAAATTTTCCAACCAGGCACAGTTTCATATTTTGCTTTATCTAAAAGGACTTGCAGATGCATTTATCCAATTGGATGGTAAGATTTATACACAAACAAAAGCGGAAAATATTACCAAAGAAGGAGCTACTGCAAATGGACACGCTATAAAAGCTAAACATATAGTGGTCGCCACCAATACCCCGGTAAATGATTGGGTTACCATGCACACCAAGCAATGGCCTTACCGCACTTATGTTATAGCGGCCAAAGTTCCTAAAGGTAAATTGCCTTACGCCCTGTGGTGGGATACCGGAGATCATGAATCAAAATGGGTATCGCACCCTTACCACTATGTTCGTTTGGCTGAATATGATGATCATTATGATGTACTTATTTCAGGTGGTGAAGACCACCGCACGGGCCAGGCAGACGATGAAGAAATTAAAGAAGAAGATCGTTATACAAAACTTATAGAATGGACAAAGAAGCATTTTCCAAGTATAGAAGATATTGCGTTCCAATGGTCAGGTCAGGTGATGGAACCCATTGATTCCATGGCATACATTGGTAAAAATCCAGGTGATGACAACATCTATATTATTACAGGCGATTCTGGAAATGGCATGACACACGGAACGCTTGGCGGTATAATTATAACAGACATTATTACGGGGAAGGATAACCCCTGGACAAAAATATACAGCCCATCCCGCATTACATTAAAAACCACTAGCGATTATTTGCAGGAAGTGGGAAATATGGTTGTTCAATATAGCGATTGGTTTGCCGGAGCTGATATAAAGAAATCTGAAGACTTAAAACCAGGGGAAGGTGGAATTATGTCTTCTGGATTTAAAAAGGTTGCCGTGTACTGTGATGAAGAAAACAACTTACATACCTGTACAGCTGTTTGCCCTCACCTGGGAGCCATACTGCAATGGAATGCTGATGAAAAAACATTTGATTGCCCAATGCACGGCTCCAGATTTACTACTGAAGGCAAAGTCATCAATGGTCCGGCAATATCCGATTTGAAAAAAATTGTAGTAAAGGAAGAACATGCGGCTACCTGATATACGTAACAAAGTTAAATTAAAGGTATTTACTACAGGAGGTATTAATCCAAAACATAAAGGAATAAACATTTCTTTTGTTAACATTTATTGCAACATTGGCAGAAAAACATTCCGTGAAATAAAACAAAAACAGACATGGGGCAACATATTGTAAAAATAAAGTCAATTGAAAAAGTAACTCATGATGTGTTACAAATTGTAACTGAAAAACCTCCTGCATACACATTTATTCCAGGGCAGGCTACAGATGTATCCATAAACAATAAAGATTGGAAGGATGAAAAAAGATCCTTCACATTTACTTGCCTTCCCAACAACGATTACATCGAGTTTACCATAAAAACTTATCCTTCGCATCAAAGCGTTACCAACCAGCTACTGCAACTTAGTAAGGATGATGAATTGATTTTGCATGATGTATATGGTGATATTACTTACAAAGGAGAAGGTATATTTATTGCAGGAGGAGCAGGAATTACTCCGTTTATTGCAATATTCCGATATCTTCATTCAAAAAATGAAGTTGCAAATAACAAACTCATTTTTGCTAACAAAACTAAAGCTGACATCATTCTGGAAGGAGAGTTTAAAAGCTTATTAGCTGAAAACTTTATTAACGTATTATCAGGTGAAAAAGTGGATGGTTATGCAAATGGGTACATCACTGAAGATTTTCTAAAAGCAAATATTCACGACCTCAACAAAAACTTTTATATATGCGGTCCTCCGCCAATGATGGATTCCATAGAGAAGCAGTTAAACAATTTGCATGTAGATAATGAATTAATTACAAAAGAAGCATATTAGATTAATAAATATTATTAATCCAATGTTGCATAATGGAAAGCAATAAGGTAAAAAAACTCACGATCTTGAACAGCGTATCTGGCTTGATTTCTTTGGCCGCAAAATTATGAATACTGGGATTCAAGAGCCTAAATCAACAGTTTTTTCTCATAAGGACCATCAAAATTAGATATTATTTCGTGATCAGGCGGGCAGGTTTATAAATGCAACAATAATAAATTAATAATTATCTCTTTTTCTGAAAGAAAAGCTGTGAGATAAACGCAGGGAAAAAACATTGGATTGCGGATCACCACCAGTAAATACATGTATATATCGTACTCCGAGATTAAAGACCAGCCTTCCTGCGGGTTGAAAAAGATACCCAAACCCGACGCCCGAGGTAATGCCATTGGCTTTACTGTTAACTACACCATCATTGTTATACATCACATTGCCATCTTTATCGGATTTTGGTATGTCTGTTGCGCCTATAGTATAGCCCAGGCAAGGTTCGAGATAAAATCCAGCTCCAGTCTGATTCAGGGTATAACGGAAACCCGCCAGTATGGGCGCAACAACAACGCTGTAGTCACCTGACGAAAATAAGATTAAACCCAGTTCGAGAGTGATGTCCGCAGCATCGCTGATAGGTATTCCAAAATTAAAAAAGCCACCGAAACCAGTTGCGGAAAATCCTTTTTGCTATATGTGTGCTACTTCTATTTGGGCATCCGACGGCAAACAGCTTGCTAGTAATACTACTGAAACAAGCATTGACTTAATATTAAAATGCATATTATAAGGTTATGCATAACGAAACGCCAAAAAGACCAAAATAGTATCTGTCATTGCGGAAATATTGAAATGACCAGGCCTTGAGCCAACCTGGTAATACAAATCTCAAATTGAACGCTGTATGACAATGCTATATATCACACCATGGAGCGCATTGGAGAAAATGAGGAAATGAAAGTATTCATTAGTAGAAGAGGAAAAACTCTTTTATTTTAATTTCTTCTTTATCTTTGTACTGAATAAAACAGCAAAATGGTCTCAAAAACCTGCAAATATGCTATCAGGGCAATGCTTTTTGTAGCGCAAAAATCAAAATATAATACGAAAGTTGGCGTAAAGCAGATTGCCAGAGCGATTGATTCGCCAGAGCCATTTATTGCCAAAATATTACAGGAACTGAGAAAGAAAGGACTGGTATTATCTGCTAAAGGTCCCACAGGAGGATTTTATCTGGATAGTGCTGGATTGAAAAATAGTCTTGCAGATATTGTAAATGCTATTGATGGCGATAAATTATTTACCGGTTGCGGATTGGGTTTAAAAAGTTGTTCTGCGAAAAAGCCGTGCCCAATACATAATGAGTTTGCTGTTGTAAGAAAACAGATAAAAAGCATAATGCAATCAGCAAAATTAGGTGATTATAATACCTCTTTGGAATTGGGAGAAAAATATTTAAAGAGATAACTTATTTAATATAGTAAAGGAGTAAAAGTCTTAAATTATTTTATATGCAACCTGGTTTTAAAAACACGTGGGTAAGATGGCTATTTACAGTAGTTAGCTGTTTTCCGTCAGAAATATTTGCCCAAACAAAATCTACTGCTGGTGCTTCTGCGGGGAATGAAACAGGTATCATTATTTTATTAATGATTGTGTTGCTGGCCATTCTTGCTGCAGTACTGTTCCTTTCTTTTGAAGCTAAAAGGCTTGTTATAAAAAGCAAGAATAAAAAAGCAGCAAATGGAATGCAACAATTTTCAGAGCATCTCGAAAACCTGGATAGCAAACAAATTGAAAGAGTACTTCAGATAAAACATAACGCGAATATCAAACCGATAGATACAGGTAATGCAGGTAGCATAAAAACCGTTTCGATAGTAATGATCACAGTACTTGCCTCATTGCTTTTGAACAATAACTTATTTGCACAAACCGGAGGAACGAATGCAGGTATATTAAGCGAAGGAGGTATCATTATTACTATTACCCTGATTATGATTCCCATATTGGCAGCCATTGTGCTGATGGTTATAAAATTATCCAATATGCTCCGTAGGCACCGTAACAGGCAAGACCTTGAAGAAGCAGCTCAGTTTGCGGATTACCTGGCTACTTTAACTGAGGAAGAAGCTACTGAAGCATTGTCAAAAAGAAAAGGGGCACTGGATTATAATCTTACCCATTATGAATTATCAGGTCAACAGCATCCGGATGATAAAAAAGGTTTGGTGAGTTATATTGAAACAGAAGAGTATATTAATTTTATTACAAGAAAAAAGAAAGCACAAAAGCGTCCCAATATCGATCCGCAATTATCTAAACTTATTTTGTGGTATTTCGGATGTGCTTCATTGTGGCTATTGTTCGGTACAACTATTGGTGAATATGTGGGTATTAAATTTGTTGCGCCTGATGTTGACCATGTCAGCTGGTTAAGTTTTGGCCGCCTTCGCCCGGTTCATACCAATGCAGTGTTCTGGGGTTGGGCATCACTGGGAATGCTGGGGCTTGGCTATTATATTGTTCCCATGGTAAGCAATACCTCACTGGCAAGCATAAAAAAAGGATGGTATGCACTCTACCTGATTAATGCCGCAGTTATTCTTGGAACTATTTCTTTAATGGCAGGCATCAATAATGGTGGCGGTGAATACCGTGAATACATCTGGCCGGTAATGTTGTTATTCGGCATTGGGTTAATACTCACACTAATTAATTTTATTCAAACCATTGCTAAGCGACAGACGAAAGAAATTTACATTTCCAACTGGTACATCGTTTCAGCAATTATGTTTGCATTAACCATTACTGTTGTAGCCTATGTTCCCATCTGGCAGGATGGTCTTGGAGAAACGATCACACAAGGTTATTACATGCACCAGGGCGTTGGCATGTGGTTTATGCTTTTTACATTGGGCATCGTTTATTACATGCTTCCGCAGCAATTAAACCGGCCTATCTATTCCTACAGCCTTGGTATACTTGCGTTCTGGACACAAATTTTATTTTATACCCTGATAGGTACGCACCATTTTGTTTTCAGTTCTATTCCCTGGTGGCTGCAAACGGTGGCTATTGTGGGCAGCGTTGGCATGGTAATACCTGTTGTGGCAGGTACCACAAATTTTGTTATGACATTTAAAGGGGCCTGGCACAAAATTGCAGGAAGTTATACCCTTCCTTTTTTCCTGGTGGGCATTATCTTTTATTTTACGGGTTCGTTGCAGGGTACAGCAGAAGCATTTCGTTCTACCAATATGATGTGGCATTTTACTGATTTTACCGTGGCCCATTCCCATCTTACCATGTATGGCATCATTTGTTTTTTCCTTTGGGCAGGTATGTATGCAGTGATGCCAAGACTCACCGGCAAAGAAGCCCCGCAAATAACAGTTGGCGCTCATTTCTGGCTAGCCCTGATAGGTTTGTTGTTTTATACTATACCGCTTATGATTGGAAGTACATTAAGGGGCCAGATGTGGATTGTAGGAAAACCATTTATCGACTCAGTCGTACACATGGCACCCTACTGGCTATGGCGGGCAATTGGTGGCAGCCTGATGTGGCTTTCGCATATTTTCTTTGCTTACAATTTTTATAAAATGATAAGCAGCAATGTAACAATAGATGTAAAAGAAGCAGCGCTTGAAAAATTAGAACAACAAATGCCTGCAGCTCAAAAAATCGTTTAATTATTTATTATACAGTAAAAATGGAATTCTTTAATAACCATAAAAAGCTTTTCAGAACAGCATTTCTGTTTTTTGCCGGATTAACTGTGTTGGTAGCCATCCTTCCCGCACTCAATAATCAAAAGAATAATAAACCATTGCCCGGGGCTGAAGCATTGAGTGCGGATGCTGTAAAAGGTAAAAATATCTTTATTGCCAATGGATGCGTGGCCTGTCACACGCAACAGGTGCGTAATGTAGACATGGACAAGGTATGGGGAAAAAGACCAGGATTGGCAGCAGATTATGCAGATATCCATCGCACTGATTTTTGGCGTAACACAGCCACCTTAATGGGTACCGAACGCACCGGCCCCGACCTTACTGACGTGGGTAACCGACAGCCAAGTAAGGATTGGAATCTGGTACATTTATTTAATCCGAGAACTGTGGTAAAAGAATCCATCATGCCAGCTTATCCCTGGTTATTTACTATCCGGAAAACACCGGCTAAAAATGATGTAATAGTAAATGTTCCCGCTGCATATTTGAATGGCGAAGTAGGCAAGGTTGTAGCCACCAACGATGCACTTCACCTTATTGCATACTTGCAATCATTAAAGCAAATAAAACTGCCGGATGGCACACCCTCACCCGATTTTTTATATAAACGGGAGCAAAAGCAAGCGGGCACAAATGCTGCAACAAAAGAACTGGATGGCACTGCATTGTACACCGCTAATTGCCAGAGTTGCCATCAGCCAAATGGTGAAGGCTTGCCCGGTGCATTTCCTCCTTTAAAAGGCAGTCCGGTAGTAAATGGCGACAACCTCGAATTGTATGTGGGTATCATTATAAATGGTTATAATGCCCGTGCTGAGTATGGCGTTATGCCACCGGTTGGTACCAATGCCAATTTAAGTGCAGCAGAAATAGCAGCCATTATAAATCACGAACGAACAACCTGGGGCAACAATGCAAAGAAAATAACGGAGGAAGAAATAAAAAAGACAATAAATTTGGTAAAAATGCAAGCTCCAAAGTAATAGCAGAAAATTGGTACACAATATTAAATTGATTACAATGAAAAGAATTATGCTGGTTGTTGCAATGCTGATAACGGGGTTAATGGCCATTGCCTGCCCCACTTGCGAAATAGCCCAACCCAGGTATTTAAAAGGTATTACCCACGGAGCTGGCCCTCAAAGCAACTGGGATTACCTGATTATTTCTGTAACCGCCGTCATTGTAATTGCAACGTTCTTTTTTTCAATAAAATGGTTGATACAACCCGGCGAAAAAGCAGTTACTCATATCAAACATTTGATATTAAATATTGACTAACATGGAAGATAAAAGCAAAATCGTTGTTTTTATAGATGATGAAAAGCAGCCCGTAGCTGCCTTTACTTCACCGGTAAATTTTGAACTGGATACCCGTAAACTGGTGGATGGTAAACACACACTTAAAATTGTAGGCAAAGACCCCACCGGCAAAGAAGGTATCAGGCTTATTCCTTTTGAAGTAAGAAACGGTCCCGCAATTGATGTGGAAGGTATCCATGAGAATGCTGTTGTGGATGGAGTATTGCCGATAATGATTAATGCCTATGGCAAAGGCGACCAGAAAATATTTTTAATAGGAGGAAGTGAAACACCTAAAAGTATTCCTTCCTGGGTATGGATACTGATTATCGGCTTTTTAGGATGGGCTTTATATTACCTGTTCACCTATTTATCACTGAAAACCTAATGGCGATGAAGGAAGGTAAACTTACCATAGATGATGTAAAATTATTAGTCAATCTTTTTTATGATAAAATCTCGTATAAGATCGGAACATTTTATTTATGAATGTAGAAAGAAAAGAGATCATCATTACCATTAAAAATGCAGGTGAACAATATGTTGTAAAAACTTATCCGAATGAATACCGCAACCTGATGTCGCTGCTCAATAACAGTATCTATTTGGAAAACTTTGGTGAGTGTGGAGGGCAGGGACGCTGTGCTACCTGCATTGTTAAAGTATCTGGATTAAAGGGTAGTGCCGTCACAATGGAAAGAAATGAAAAGGCAACCATCAATAAAACCGGATTAAGCGATTCGAATTTTCGGCTGTCCTGCCAGTTGCTGATTACCGAAGACTTACATGAAGCGGTGATTGAGATTTATGAAGAAGGATATTGAATAATTGCATAATTTAGTGAATGCATTTTGACGAATTATCTATTAACTGATTATTAAATTGAATTATTTTAAAAAAGCAATTAAAAAGCTAATAATTATTATAAAAAAGTACCTGAATAGTAAAAGAAATGAACAATTAGAAAAAATTAAACTTAACGTACATGCAAAACAATAAAGTAAAAAGCATACAGGATTTTGGCCAGAGTATCTGGCTTGATTTCTTTGACCGGAAAATTATGGACTCAGGAGAATTAAAAAAACTGATTGATGAAGATGGTGTTAGTGGCGTTACATCCAATCCGTCAATTTTTGAAAAGGCCATTAACAGTAGTTCAGATTATGATGAAGATATTGCAACATTGTCCGGGCAAAAAAACAGCAACGAAGTTATATTCTTCAGCCTTGCAGTTAAAGATATTAAACGTGCAGCCGATTTTTTTAAAGCAGTTTATGAAAAAACAAATGGTGACGATGGTTTTGTAAGCCTCGAAGTTTCGCCACACCTAGCCAATGATACAGATGGAACAATAAAGCAAGCAAGGGAATTATGGAAAGTTGTTGACCGCAAAAATGTAATGATTAAAATTCCCGCTACAGTAGAAGGCTTGCCTGCCATCCGAAAGTGTATAAGCGAAGGGATAAATATTAATATAACGTTGCTGTTTGGTTTGCCACGTTACGAGGAGGTAGTTGATGCTTATCTTTCCGGCCTGGAAGACCGGGTTACAGCCAATCAACCCATAAATCAAATTGCTTCGGTAGCCAGTTTCTTTCTTAGCCGTATTGATGTGTTAACCGATCCGCTTCTTAAGGGAAGTGGGTTGTACGATTTGAAAGGAGAAGTAGCCATTGCTTCAGCAAAAAAGGCTTATGAAATTTACAAAAATACTTTCGGTAGTGACCGTTTTAAGAAGCTGGAAGCAAAGGGAGCAAAGCGGGAACGTGTGCTGTGGGCAAGCACCAGTAGTAAAGATCCATCGTTTAGCGATGTAAAATATGTGGAGGCATTAATTGGTGATGAAACCATCAATACCATTCCGATAGAAACACTGAAAGCTTTTAATGATCATGGACAGGCAGGAAATAATCTGGAAAATGACATGGATAATGCAACCAGTGTGTTGGCACAGTTAAATGCCCAGGGTATTGATATCAACATTATTACCCAAAAGCTGGAAGATGAAGGCATTGAAAAATTTAATAAAGCTTATGATGAACTGATGAAAGCAATTGAAAAGAAAAAAAATACAAAAAAGATATGATCAAGCAATTTGATGGTTTGGCCATGACCCTGCCAAATGGAAAGGTTTCAGAAAACGATATCAGCAGGAACTAAAAAAAGACCATGAACAGGTTTCGCTTTTGAAAGATCAAGCAAAGAAAGGAATAGTAACATTGGTTTATGCCACAAAAGATGAAGAGCATAATGAGACACTCGTTCTTAAAGAATCGTTTAGAAGCTATCCATTATAATTAACAGAATCGGAAATTACATTAAAACCTAAATATTGTAACATGAAAAAAGTATTAATTGCATTAGACTATAATCCTTCTGCGCAAAAAGTTGCAGAAGCCGGTTTTGATTTAGCAAAAGCAATGAAAGCGCAAACTATTTTACTGCATGTAACTTCCGATGCCACCTACTATTCTTCTTTCAACTACTCCCCCATAATGGGATTTGGAGGTTTTAGTAATCTAAGCATAGTTGAAACAGATACTATTGAAGAAATAAAGAAAGCTGCACAAATTTTCCTGGATAAATCAAAAGAACATTTGGGGGATGATAAGATTGAAACCGTTGTGAAAGACGGTGATTTTGGAGAAACAATTTTAAACTCCGCAAAAGAATTAAATGCTGACATAATTGTAATGGGTACTCACAGCAGGCGTGGGTTGGATAAAATATTAATGGGAAGCGTAGCAGAAAAGGTTTTACACCATAGTTCAATACCACTGTTTATTATTCCTACTAAAACGCTGGAAGAAAAATAATGTTACAGGTCATTGGTTCAAAGATATTACTCATCTTTTTATATCAATAAGAAGATGGTATTCGTTGATTAAATATTGCAGTATGCTTAAAGACCCTTATCAAATAAAGAAATTACTAAACACAAAAAATGGCACATACATTTATTATAGTCTTGCAGAACTTGAAAAGCAGGGACATGCCATTAATAAATTGCCTTTTTCTATTCGTATTTTATTGGAAAACGCCTTGCGGAATTTTGATGATTTTGCCATCACTCCCGAAAACATAGAAACTATCCTTCAATGGAAGCCTATTGGTTCTGATAAGGATATTCCATTTAAGCCAGCCCGTGTACTGATGCAGGATTTTACCGGTGTTCCTGCAGTAGTAGATATTGCTTCGCTGCGTGCAGAAATAGCGAGGAAGGGAAAAAATCCTGATGAAATAAATCCGTTGATTCCTGTTGATCTGGTAATTGACCATTCGGTACAGGTTGATTATTTTGGAACTGAATATGCTTTTAGCCGCAACATGGAAGAAGAGTATAAACGTAATAAAGAACGGTATCAATTTCTAAAATGGGCACAAAAATCTTTTAATAATTTCAGTGTGGTTCCTCCGGGCATGGGCATCTGCCACCAGATAAATCTTGAGTATCTTTCTAAAGTTGTGGTTGAAAGAAACGGAGAAATCTTTCCTGATACATTAGTAGGCACCGATAGCCACACACCCATGGTAAATGGTATCGGTGTAGTGGCCTGGGGCGTAGGTGGCATTGAAGCCGAAGCTGCCATATTGGGGCAACCTATTTATTTCATTTTACCTCAGGTAATAGGGCTTAAACTTATTGGCAAACTTCCAATAGGCTCCACTGCTACCGACCTTGTATTAACTATTGCGGAGCTACTTAGAAAATATGGAGTAGTTGGAAAATTTGTAGAAGTTTTTGGTTCGGGGCTTGATAATCTTTCTGTGCCCGATAGGGCCACCATCAGCAATATGTCGCCGGAGTTTGGCTGTACTATCACATATTTCCCAATTGATGATAAAACGTTGGAGTACATGCGTAAAAGTAGCCGCTCCGAAGAAAATATAAAATTGGTGGAAGATTATTGCAAGACAAATATGTTGTGGAGAACTGGTAACGAAGCTATTATTTACACCGATGTGGTAGAACTAAATCTTGCAAGCGTAGAACCAACCGTAGCCGGACCTAAACGGCCACAGGATAAAATTCTGTTGAAAAATTTTAAATCTACATTTATTGATTTGCTGAACCAGTCTTTTGGAAGAAAATATATTCAGACACAGGAACAATTAACCCGCTGGTTTGCAGAAGGTGGTGGCCAGCCAGTTCAGCCTCCTTTGCCAATGCCCCCTGAAACGAAAATAGAAGAAAAATCAGTGGAGGGGATGAAGACGGTTTGGGTAACAATTGGACAAGAGAAATTTATGCTAACCGATGGAGCAGTTGTTATAGCAGCCATTACTTCCTGCACAAACACATCTAATCCTTATGTAATGATTGGTGCAGGTTTAGTAGCGCGGAAGGCCCGTGAACATGGCCTTGATATTAAACCCTGGGTAAAACCCTCTCTTGCCCCCGGCTCTAAAGTAGTTACTGATTATCTTGAAAAAGCAGACCTGCTCGATGATCTGGAAGCATTGCAATTTCATTTAGTAGGATATGGATGCACTTCTTGTATTGGTAACTCAGGGCCATTGCCCCCCTACATCGCCAAGGCAGTAGAAGATCATAACCTCGTTGTTGCTTCTGTGCTTTCGGGCAATCGTAATTTTGAAGCCAGGATACATCCACAAGTAAAAATGAATTTTTTGATGTCACCGATGCTGGTGGTGGCATATGCTATTGCTGGCAGGGTTGATATTGATTTAATTAGTGAACCGATCAGTTATGATCCGAATCAACAACCTGTTTTTTTGAAAGATATATGGCCCACCGATGATGAAATAAATGACCTGATGAGTGAAATACTTTCTCCAAAAGATTTTGCAAAAAACTATGGAGAAATCTTTGAAGGAAATGAGATATGGAGAAACCTGATTGTACCTGACGATAAATTATATATTTGGGATAAAACTTCTACTTATATAAAGGAAGCTCCTTTCTTTTATACTATTTCTGATGAGGCAGCCTCATTACAGGATATTGATGGGGCAAGGGTTTTATTAATGTTGGGTGATAGTATTACAACCGATCATATTTCTCCGGCAGGTCAATTTAATGAATATTCTACCGCAGGTAAATATTTAATAAGTCTGGGTGTTGATAAAAAAGATTTTAATTCTTATGGCTCCCGCCGGGGAAATGATGAGGTAATGGTGAGGGGCACTTTTGCCAATGTGCGCATTAAAAATAAACTCGCCGAAATAGAAGGCGGCTTTACAAAGTTTTTTCCGACCGGTGATGAGATGCATATTTATGATGCAGCCATGCTATATAAAAAGACCAACACTCCTTTACTTATTTTGGCAGGTAAAGAATATGGCAGCGGTTCATCAAGAGACTGGGCAGCTAAAGGGACTTTACTGTTGGGTGTAAAAGCGGTATTGGCAGAAAGTTACGAACGTATTCACCGTAGTAATTTAGTGGGTATGGGTGTGTTGCCGCTTCAATATAAAGCAGGTGATACTGCCGATAGTTTAGGGCTTACAGGAAATGAAAGCTATACTATAACTGGCACTGCAGAAAGTATCAAACCTTTAAAAGAAGTGCAGGTGATGGCTAAAAAAGAAGATGGAACAGAAATTAGATTTAATGTTATTGCCCGGATGGATTCCAAAATAGAAATAGAATACTATCGTAATGGCGGAATCCTTCAATATGTATTAAGACAATTTTTACATGAAGCTTAATCAATTTACCTAATTAATAATAAACCATCATTTATGAAAAGTAATAATTTCACCGGTGTGGGTGCCTTTCATCAAACCGGATGGACAGGGGCTTATTGCACAAATAATTGATAAATTAAAATGATATGCTTTAGAGAATGGCATAATTAAAATAATAAAAATGGAAGAAGAAAATAAAACTATCTGGACTATTGGTCACTCTACCCGACCTTTTGAAGAGTTTATCGCTATGCTCCGTTCTTTTAAAATTGAGGAGGTGGTGGATATCAGGAGTTTTCCAGGTTCCCGTAAATTTCCACAGTACAATAAAGAAGTATTGCAAATTTCTTTACCCGAAAATAAGATTCAATATTTTCATTTAAAAGAACTTGGGGGAAGAAGAAAAGTATCTCCTGATTCTAAAAACACCGTTTGGCGACATATAGCTTTTCGTGGCTATGCCGATTATATGGAAACCAATGATTTTAAAAATGGAATAAAAGAACTTGAAAGCATAGCATTCAAACAAAGCACTGCCTATATGTGTTCAGAGGCTGTGTGGTGGCGCTGTCACCGTTCAATGGTTTCTGATTATTTAAAGGTTAACGGATGGAAAGTAATGCACATTATGGGTATTGGAAAAGAAGAAGAACATCCTTATACGGCACCTGCAAGGATTGTAAAGGGAGAATTAACTTATAAAGAACTACCTGTTAAAGAAAATGAAACCTGATAGTATAAATTTATTCAAATAAAGATTAATCCTGATTTGTATTTAAAAGTTTATCGTAGCTTAATAAGGCAATTGTACATAACTAAATAAATTCTTACGGCTTTGTAATGAACACTCTTTTAAATAAAATATTGCAATGTGAAGTGTGTAAATCATTTCTACCCTTAGGCCCCAGACCTGTTGTACAATTAAATCCTTTTTCAAAAATAATTATTATCGGTCAGGCACCTGGCAGGCGTGTTCATGAAACCGGAATTCCTTGGAATGACGCCAGTGGAAGAAAATTAAGAGAATGGATGAATGTAGACGAGATAATCTTTTATAACTCATCTCTTTTTTCCATCATGCCCATGAGTTTTTGCTATCCTGGAAAAGGAAATTCGGGAGATCTTGCACCCCGTAAGGAATGTGCCCCGTTGTGGCATTCACTTTTTTTTGAAAGTATAAAAACCAAGCCGCTCATTATATTGATTGGGCAATATGCACAACGTTATTATTTGAAAAGTAAATTCAATGGTAACCTTACAGAAACCGTAAAAAGTTATGCAGCATTTCTACCAGAATATTTCCCATTGCCACATCCTTCTCCCCGAAATCAAAACTGGGTAAAAATAAATCCCTGGTTTATGGAACAAGTTATTCCTGAATTGCAAAAACGAATAAGGTTAGCAATAAGTATTGCATAACTGATAGGATAAGGCAGATTAATTGTTGTATTTATAAATAGTTAAAAATTACAACCATGAAACAAAAATCTAAGACCGGTGACCATGTAACCTGGAACTTAGAAGCTGGACATGTGCCCGGCACGATAATTAAAATACACACAACAAATTTAAATTACAAAGGCTATACTCATGATGCCAATGAGACTAAACCGTGCAAAGGTGATGTTGAGAGACTTACTTAATAATTATTACAGGAAAGAAGATATCCTGCATTTTCATCTTTTTAGGTTCGGCAGGATGGTAGAAAGGTGATGAGAAAGATTTGAATTATCATCATGTAATTTTTAAAGCCTGCTCTAAATCCTGCAATATATCTTCAGGCGCTTCCAATCCTACACTCATTCTTATAAGTCCATCTGTAATGCCGGATTTTAACCTGTCTTCTCTTGTCATCCCTGAATGTGACATGGATGCAGGATGTGATAGCAAGGTATCAACTGTACCTACCGATACCGCCCTTACACACATGTTGAGCCGGTTGATAAAATCTTTGCCTGCCTTCATTCCATTGGACAATTCAAAACTCATCACAGCACCGGCGTGACGCATTTGTTTTTGTGAAAGAACGTAATCCGGATGATCAGGTAATCCGTTATAATTGACTTTTGCAATGGCAGGATGTTTTGATAAATAATCAGCAACTATGGCTGCATTACTGCAATTCTTTTCCATTCGAACTGCAAGGGTTTTAATCCCCTGTGTCAATAGAAATGCATCAAAAGGACTACTGTTACCGCCTAATAACTTAAAGAACTTTTGCGCTGTTGTATTCATAAAAACAACATTTTTACCTATCAATACCCCACCAATGGCAGTACCGTGCCCGTTCAGGAATTTGGTCGTGGAATGAAAAACAAAATCTACCCCGTATTTGAAAGGTTGTTGTAAATATGGCGTAGCAAAAGTGTTGTCTACCGAAACTAATATGCCGTACTGTTTTGCAATTCGTGTTACCGCCTCAATGTCAATACACAGCATGGTAGGATTAGCCGGTGTTTCAATATGTATCAGTTTTAGTGAAGAATTTCCTTTAATGATTATTCCCAATTGATTAATGTCTCTAAAATCTGCTATAAGACTTTTAATACCATATTTTGGAAGTACATCAAACAAAAATTCATGTGTACCGCCATATAGAGAGTAATGTGACAAAACACTGTCACCGGAAGAAAGATTTGACAAAAACATGGTTGCCATTGCGGCTTGTCCGCTTGCATGTAATATGGCTTTTAATTGTAAAGAATTCCCATCTTCACCGATAAGCTGGAAAGCCTCCAGAGATGCAATTATTTCAGCAGCCATTGATGTAGTAGGATTGCCAAAGCGGGAATAAATATATCCATCCTCTTTGCCGGTAAAACGATTCATCCCCTGCTCGGCGCTATCGAACGTAAATGTGGAGGTGGCATAAATTGGACCTAAGTGTGCATGTTCTGCATTTAAATTACCTCCGGCATGAATAGCAGCCGAGGCCATATCGGAAAACTTACTATCAACTTTCATACATTATCTTTTGGTTGTAAAACAGTCCAAAGATACTCCATAACCATCTGGCAGTTACAAAATTACGATAATAGTTATCGGCATCCAATACCGGGATTGTCAGGGAAACGTAAATTTTAGATAATAAAAGTTATTAAATACTTTTATTAAAGATTAGTGTATACCTTGCTATATTAAATTATATAAAAATTAATATATGCAAACAGCAGCAGACAATATCCTCAACGTAACCTTGCTGGAAGCAAGGCAAAAACACCCCACCATTTTTGTTAGGTTTGATGAACTGACAGAAGGTGAAAGTTTAATCATTCACAACGATCATGATCCTAAACCATTGTATTACCAATTACTGGGTGAAAGGGGCAATATATTTACCTGGAAATACCAGGAGCAGGGACCGGAATGGTGGATAGTGAAAATAACTAAACATACTACAGGAGAGAGCGACGAAACCATGGGACAAATTGCAACCAAAGATTTACGTAAAGCACAGGTATTTAAAATGTATGGATTAGACTTTTGTTGTGGTGGAAAGAAAACGGTAAAAGAAGCCTGTGCAGAAAAAGGGCTGGATGTTACTAAGGTAGAACAGGAATTACAACAGGCAGATAAAATGCCATCCTCCCGTCCGATACCTTATGGAGAGTGGGGTCTGGATTTTTTAGCTGACTATATTGTAAACACACACCACAGTTACGTAAGAAAAACCTTATCGGATATCACTATTTATGCCGAAAAAGTAAAGCGGGTGCATGGCAACCAGCATCCTGAATTAGTACGCATCAACCAATTAGTTGTGGAAATAAGTACTGAATTAATGTCACACATGGTTAAAGAAGAAAAAGTATTGTTCCCATATATTAAAGTATTGGTTGCTGAAAATGGCAATACGCAACCAGTAAAGGCTGTTCATTTTGATGCGTTACAAAATCTCATTAACATGATGGAGATGGAACATGAACTGGTGGGAAAAAATCTGTATGAGATCAGGGAACTTTCTAAAGATTATTTATTACCCGAAGATGCCTGTGCCAGCTACAGTTTATTGTACCGGATGCTGGATGAATTTGAAGAAGATTTGCATTTGCATATCCATCTTGAAAATAATATCCTATTTCCAAAAGCACTGGAAATAGAAAAGCAATTAACCAATTAAACAAATGACAGACCATACTCCGCTTAAACGGGACCAGGCTATTGTTTCCTTTTCCAAAGACCATCATTTTGGATTGTTACTGGTTTGGAAAATCAGACAAGGTCTGAATAAAGCTGTCAATCCAGAACGAATCAGCAATTATGTATTGTTCTTTTTTAAAGAAGACCTCGAAAAACATTTTAAAGAGGAAGAACAATTACTTTTTATTATGTTACCGGTTGATGATGCGTTAAGAAAACGGGCAGAAGCAGATCATCATTCTATCTATAAACTGGTAGTTGCTGTTGAAAAAATGAAAAACGATATAGTCCTCCTCAATCAACTTGCGGATGAATTGGAAAAACATATACGTTTTGAGGAGAGGGATTTGTTTAATCATCTTCAAAATAATATTAAAGCAGATGATTTGGAATTAATAGAAAAGCGTTTTCCAAACAATAGTAAAGAAATTGATGAAAAATGGAAAGACGTTTTTTGGGAGGTTAAAAAGTGATCTTTTTATTTACTCATAAACCTTCATAAATTAGATGAAACACAAACGTTGCTGCTGTAGTATTAACTTAAGTTGAAAACAAATCAACTTGTTTTAAATAATACTTCGAATAATTATGACTATCAACGCTAATACAAAAATATCCAGTTTGCTAAAGTACAAT
>Ga0209512_1001365_pt1 | contig 30414 bp, 43 predicted proteins | sample frozenSSSSmetaG_FD_184142 | JGI IMG/M metagenome (GOLD analysis project Ga0209512, IMG submission 184142) | Glacier valley bacterial and archeal communities from Borup Fiord, Nunavut, Canada, to study Microbial Dark Matter (Phase II) -... | ecosystem: Environmental > Aquatic > Freshwater > Ice >...
CCCCCCCAAGCCATGCCATGCCGTCAAATCATCGAATCGTCCTCCCCCCTCCCGCCCCCTCCACTCGACCAGCCCGCCTCAGGCCGCGTGACGAAAGCATCGTCATTCGCCGCGCTCGACTCACAGCCTGCGCGCATCTCGAGTCAGTCCATGCGCACTCCACTCCGCTGCCCTCGCGTCGTCCGCCAGCTGAGACCAGACAGAGGAATCCAACTTACGTAGTAATCTACGGCGCCGACGTAGTAGCCTCGGGCGCCGACGTAGTAGTCTCCGGCGCCGACGTAGTAGTCTGCGACGGCGACGCCTGGCCCAGGAGTCTGGCGTTCCAGACATAGCTCAGCTCCGTCGGCTGCGTGAGCACAGACTTGAGGTAGCAGGTACCATGGTTATAGACGACGTCGACGCACTGCGCCTCCTTATCGCACTCCTCCACGCAGTACTGGAAGGACTCGACGTGGCAGCTCGCGAAGTCGCCGCCGTAGTAGTCGACGCCGCAGCGGATCTCGTACTCGTTCCCGGCGGACGAGGTATAGACGGTGTTGTCGTCCTCGTTGTCGACGCACGTCAGCGCCGTGGCGCCGACGAGCTTCGCGCCCCAGACCCAGCTCGCGTGCTGCGGCTCGTCGCCGAGGCGGTCCTTCATGTAGCAGCTGCCGTAGACGTAGGCGACGGCCAGGCAGCCCGCGGTGTCCGCGCAGGTCGCGATGCAGTCGTCGAAGGTGTCGGTGGTGGTCGCGGCCAGGTCGCCGCGGTAGTAGTCCTCGAAGCAGAAGACCTCGAACTGGGCGCCCGAGGCGGCGGTGAAGATGGCGTGGTCGTCAACCGCGTTCTCGCAGGAGAGTTCGGCTTGGACGCCGTTGAGCAGGAGGAGGGCCAGGGCGGAGAGGCCCAGGAATTGGAACTTGGCCATTGTAGGTACGGGGGAGTAGCTAGTGTGGAATAGGTAGTGACGTGAGTGCACTTGACAAGTCAAAGATGACAGAAAGAGGAGATTTGCGAGGATGATGATGCGAGAAGACGGAAGGGACGCTGATCAGCACCACCTTATATGATTCCCACAGACGCTCAACATAGACGCTCAACAGGCATGTGGTGATATCAGTTCAGTGCGCTCGACCCACCAACATTCCACAAGTAGGTACTCTATCAGCGGCGGCTACCGCCATGCCTGGTGTCTGTGGAGACCAAAAGCCCATTCCTCGCTCAGCCCCTTTCTGGCCAGAACGTCGCGAAGCCCTATAAGGAATGATAGACTCACAGTAGTAGTGCCAGCGCGCAGACTCTCAGCAGGGCATGCTACATGCAAGCAATAGTGTGTAATTTCGCGTACTCCGCGACGGCGCAAAGCAGCATCAGGGAGCGATTTCACGGATCCGGGGTCCTCGCCGTCAACTTTAACTCATTAAGCACTGCCAAGTGCAGATGGCGTTGCCCAGCGGAGCTAATGGCGTATGTGCCTGATGTAGCTGATGGCCAAGGGCGGAGGATAAGCATTCTCGAAGTGGAATGGTGGGAGGAGAAGATCGATAATGCCTTTGGTAGGGTTGCATCGGGGAGTAGGGAGTGAGTAGGGGGTAGGTATGTACATATGTACATGCCTAGTGGAGTCGAAATCTTGTCCTGACAGAAGTAAGGACGCAGAGGTGCAGGTGGAGGTGCAGATGCGCAAATGTCAGGTACGTCATCTATATGTGTAGGCCACGACGAGATAGAATTGTAGATAATTGTAAACATGTTGCAGAGATATTGCAGAGGACGATGAAGAGATGATAGTGAAAGGGGGAAGTATAAGATGATGGATGATAGATGAAATGATAATGATGGATGACTAAGACTTGACGTCGGGTGAAAGTAATTCCGAGAAAGATGCTAAAGCCAGGAAGGGACTCTCTAGCCGCTATCAGCCCACGCTATGCCGCAGCGAGCGTGAGATGAGTTAGCGCCAAGGGCTAAAGGCTAACGTCTCTTTTCGGAATGGCGCTATTGATTTCGAGGTATGCATTTGGACAGACGCGTGGAATTCCAAAAGCAAAACACGTGCATTCCATCTGATTGCTGTTCGTGCTGTTATGCGAGTCAACTACTCACTTTCCTTTCCATACCATACATACAGTCAGTACCATACATGTGTAGCATACATGTGTAGCATATATATCTACAGTACAGCCAACAAAGGGAAAGAAATACCATTTGTTTGTTAGAAACAAGACGGCAAGAAATGTGCACTACAGTACAGTACAGTACAGTACAGTACAGTACAGTATAACAGGGCAATGTCATCTACAGACCCGCCGTTCCTCCCTCGAAGCTCACGGGCATGCATGGCTCGTTGGCAATACGGCAATCCTATTCTATTGCCATTCCTCGTATGTGCTTCACCACCCGTCGTGAGATACATATGTGTACATAGGTATGTACAGACCGTTTAATTTCGTTTATATGTACGGAGTCTGTAGTCTCTCCGCTTTCTGCCTCGCCTTGCGTATGGGTCCCAATCTCCCTTGCGCTTCAGCTCGCCTCTCCCCCGAGCGAGAGAGATGGTGCAGTGCGAAATCCCGATAACTCTGCTATGCAGAAGAAAGAGGCAAAGAAACGGTTCGTCTTCCTTTCAATATCAATGAATCGACATTGCTGCCTCTCTTCTCCTTCCATCTTGCTGCTATTGTGTTGATTCCTTGCTGCCCTTTCACCGGCGCGTCAAGAAGCTGCACAGGCGGACCGATACCATGAGCAACACCAATGACTGACCGACCGTGTATCCGACATGCTCTCTCGAAGAACAAATTTATTCTTTTCCTTCACTTTATATCATTTTCTTTTCTCTAATTCTTCATGCCTCACTTACTGAATCTCCCTCCAGCCAATGAAGCAAACACGTACGTGCATTTCCATTTAACTTCATCCCTCCTATATCCTCTACCCCTCCCTCGCCCATACCCCTTCCACGGCGCAACTCCACGCCCATCCTCCTCCGCGTCGGCGCGCGCACCTTGCACGATCCCCCCGCCTTACTCCATCGGAGCACCTACCTCGCCTCCCTGCTGCGCTTAGGGCGGGACGATGACCAGCTGCACCGCGCCGACGTCAACTACCGTCCGAGTTGGGTTCCAAAGGGACCGCCTAGGACAAAGGCGAAGAACCGCTTTGTAGACCGTCGTGCTCAATGAGGTGGGGTGCGTGCTGCGGCTGATCCGCGCCTCACGAACTATGAGAGTTCTAATGTGGATGTTGTTTCGGCGGAGGAGCGTGTTGGATAGAGAGGTTTGGTGCCTGTCTGTAGGCACCCGGGGATTCTCACTTTGGAGAATCTTCAAGTTATGCATAGATGATTCCATGCATCGTTCCATCGGCTCTTTGAGCCTTTGTCACTGCCAATCTATATTAGAATAGATGGCCCATAGCATAGCTAGTTAAGAAATCAATTCTATTTTCTATTTTACATGCTATTGCTCTACTCTTGACAGAGCGTAGGCTGCAGGTGGCCGGGGAGACGCCTTGCCACTTCCTACGCAGAGAAGGACGCAGAGAAGGATCTTTAAACCGACTCCTCGAAGGGCCTTGGCGGATTTGGCTAATCTGCATAATTGGACTTTGTGGTCCGGATTTTCATGGCATGGCAATGCTGGTTCTACTTCACTTCTCGGTCGCCGTTCTCACGTGGCGCTTACTGGTGCTTGTTGGCTGTCTCTGTTGGATAGAGAGGTGCCAGGAGGCACCGGAGGATTCTCATGAATATGAGAATCCGGGGGGAGCTTCACATTATGCATGGATGGTTCCATGCATCTTTCCATCGGCTCTTTGAGCCTTTGTCGCCACTATCTATAGCAAGGAATACATAGTCCGTAGCATAGTTAGAGAATTAATCACTTTTCATTTTTATCTATTCTACTGTGCTGCTCCACTTTGAACAGTCTCTATAGATTAGGCGCTTTTTGTATGCATGTATGTAGTAGAATGTCTAGTTATTATAATATTATTATAGAATTTTTAGAGAGCTTTTACTATTTATTCCATATTAAGAGGTTCCTTGAAAATCGTAGAGGAAATTCTAAATTAAGGAATGCGCCTACTTATGCTACAGATCTAGTTTAGGCCTAAATTGCCACATAACTAGCCTCGTTTAATAGAATTTTCCCTGCTATGGAAATCTTTAAGATTTTTATCGTTCTATACTCTATAGTAATAGCTAGGTTCTCCTGTGCCCTATACCAAAGTTCTAAGCTGATGACGGCGTTTAGAAACCCTTATTTGATTAAATACCCTGCCACTAATCCCCGCAATCGATGCCATCGACATTTATGTATTACCTCCCGTTCTTATTCATTTATTTTTATTTTTATTTTTATTTTCCTCTTCTCTTTCTATGTTCTTTCCCTTTATTTCCTCTTTTTACTACTATCATTCGATAGAGGTCTTAAATTCGCTTGCGCGTTCCCGTTTTACTTGTCATGGCATACCTACCCAAAGGAGAGGCAGAGAGCCCTAAAGAATAAATCCCCAAAGAGGAGCCACAGCTCTCCGACGATGAAGAATTTTGGGATCCCTTTGGAGATGTCCCTAAAATCAGGTCAAAACACTCATCCAGGACATGTACATCAGCCAAAACAATACTAACATACGCGCAGGTGTAGTTCGTGGCAGGACTCAGGAGCAATAACAAAGACCTACAACTATCGGCCATCTGCGGCGAGCGAGTCCCAGAAGATACAGAGGATGCCACCACAAGACTCTCCATTATACGCGGTATCCGCTACTATTTTGGCTTTGCCAAAGAATTACACGGCACCTATGCGCCCTTTACACGTGCTCTCAATGCCCGCAGCATCATGAGCGATGTGATACCGGACATGATCCATCCTGGGCACTTTCCATACTGTATCTGGCACCCCGAAGCAGCGAGCGCGGCCACGTATCGAGAACTGGGCGAGGCTCGCGAGTGCTCAAACCCGCACTATCTCCGTGATCTCGAAGCAAAGGTGGCGAGTGGGATGGCGGTTCCGCCTGAGCAAACTTTGGAGGTGTGGAAGAAGCTCACCTTCAAAGAACAGTTTGCAGCGAACCGGGCGGCTCTGAAGACATGTGCAATGTCGAAAGATGTGGCCGTCGACTCCTGCCGCTGGATGTACAACGGGAGGTTGTGCAATGCCACAGACGTGGAGTTCAATGTGTGTGCGCCAGACGAGTTGAGGGCAGGCAGAAGTTCAAGGCGGAGCTGGACGAGGATGGAATTGTGTTTAGGGAAAGCATTTATCCAGAGCCTGACAAGCACGAATCTGCATAGAGGACTCAAGTCATTGATGCATTCTGAGAGACTGCTGCATTCCCCTAGCACTCATGGGAACTTAGGAAAGAGATTTTCGTACGATGGGATCCTTCTCCCTTGACAAATGAAACTTGCTCTGGGTACACCTCTCAGCACCCTCGCAGCATCGTGCTTGTTGGATGAGGCGACCGAGACAAATGAACAACAAATTCTCAAGTCCCGCCTAGCGGCTGGACGGCTGCTCAAAGCAGTGGCTCGTTTCGCCTCATTGAATGCAAAATCAGAAGAAATCGGAAAATCACACACAGTACTTCACGTCCGCTACGGCAGTTTGTCTCCATACACGCTCTATTCCCAGCGAGAGTCCAATCTGCATTATATTACAATTACAACCCTCCTGATCCTTCTCCGTAACTCAGTCAGCAAGAATGCCCCAGTCGATTCCGAGCAGTGATCCCATACTTCTTCCCGCTCTCGCCTATCATGCACACCCGACCCTGAGTCTCGCCGCTTTCGATTCCTGGACGTTCGCCGTATGCGTGGGATCACTGTCTCTCAAGGCGATAATCTGTTTCTTCAGATCGGCTATGCCGGGATTCGCTTTTAGCGTCGGCAGAGGGTCGATGAACTTCTGCGTGTCGAACTCCCTGCCGCCATCCAGGACAGCCTTGCGCTCATCTCTCTGATATTGATGTCCGGGTACTTGGACTTGAGCGCTGTCTTCATGCTCTCCGAGCCCTCGAAGTTGCGGTAGAAGGACACGAGCTGCATCTAATCGCGCAGGGGATCGAGCAGCTCCGGATTGATCTTTCTGGCACCCTGCATGGCTTCGAGCCAGATGGAGCTCTGTGTGGACAAAGCCGCGACCCCGTTCCTCTCAACGCCCGTCCATATCTTGCGTCCGTCATAGGCATCGGTGTATCATGCATCCACCAACGCCGTCGCGGTCTTGTGGATTCGGGTCTCGAATGCCATCTGCGGTCCACAAGTTCCAGGAACGGTCAAGCCAACCAACACAACCACTCTCACGTCCCTCAACCCGTGGCCCCTCAACATTTGCTGCAACATGTGGGGCCAATGCGGCACCACTCGCGAGTTCTGTGCAGTTTCGCAGTCCGCCACAGGTGCTCCCGGCACCGCTGCACCGGGCGGAACGGCTTGTCTCCAACTGCGGCATGAACATCGTCAACAATGCGGTCAAGCCAGCGGAGTTCAAGCCCTGGAATCAGGACTTGCCTAAATATGGACGCGGATGAGATAGACACCATGAAATGCACACATATCCACTTTGATTTCGCTACTATCACCGCCGATTTTAAGGTGGACGTTAGTGCGGTGCAGGCTCAATTCGACAAATCCATCGGTATGACGGCCATTAAACGCATCATTCCCTTTGGCGGGTGGTCCTTCTCGACGTCGCAGGACTCATACGGCATCTTTCGCGAGGCTATTGCAAATGCAAACCGACAGCTTTTCGCAACCAACGTCTGTGACTTCGTGCACTAGCATAGCCTATCCATCCGACGTAATCCGCACCGATCTCATTCTAGACGGAGCGTTCGTCACATCGACCGACAAAGTCAACTACAGCTGCAATAACAAGGAAGGATTGTTCACTGACCTCCTGCAACTGTTCGGCATCGAAGAGTCTTGGATAGAGTTCGACGACATCATATCTGACCTTGCCGATGGGTGCTGGGGAAGCTCCAACCCATGCACAAGCCACATACTGCGTTGAACGACGTCAACGATTTCGCTGAAAGATTAGCCGCGGCCCTGGAGGCCGTCAGGTATCTCGTGGATGTTGGTGATTCCGCCGATGTCATTAACGCCTCGACGATCCCCATATTCATGCTTGAGCCATCCGTGGAATCCATGGGCTTGGTAGTCGACACGGCCAACGAGGTCGGCGAGGCCGAGAAAAAGCAAGCCATCCTCGCCCTCGTCACGAGCTTCCTGCTGGTGCTGCCTCTCGAGGGCTCGAGCATCGGAGCGGCCAGCCTGGCCACGCTCGGAAGAATGATTACTCTTGTCAGCGAGCTGGGCAACGCGGCTCTCGCCATCTACAGCGTTGTCGAGGATCAAAACAATACCATCTATGAGATATTCGCTGCGCTTCTGCGTAGCCCGAAGAGCTTCCAGGTTGCTGGCGCGAAGAAACGTGGTATGACAGCAGTGAGATCGCAGGCCTGGGCTCGGGCGTCAGCCACAAGGTCGGCAAGGTTGACGGAATCAAGGTTGCCTGTCTTCACAGTACCTAAATCTGCATATATTTTTTTGTTTTTTTTGGGATCCCTCGGGTGACTGGCCAACAGAATGCACATCCGATTCTGAAATTTGAATTGGTCATTTACCCCATCTCGAAATCCGAACGAAGGATTAGAAGGGATTGCCAGAGAGGCTGTGGATGATGTCTCTCTCTCCACAGTCGATGCATGACTATTATACTTTTGTTGCCCGCACGGAGCAGAGGCTCCGCAACTTACCGCATCTCCGCCAATATCTCTCCGCCAATATCAGTTACTTACGGTTTTACAAACACATCCCGCCTCGAGCAGCCATATTTCATAAAATTTAAAGATGAGGAAACATAGTAAACGTACATAATCAGTAGGGATGAGGCCGATCGCTACCTACCCTGACAGGGGAAATATTTTTTAACATCTAAAATAGGAATTTTTAATGTCTAACGTAAGAACTAAACAAGAAGAACCATCATGGAGAATCAGGAGTTCTCACAACCATGCTGCTGGACGTTGACATTGACGTTGATGTCGACAGCGGACAGCGGACAGCGGACAGCGGACAGCGGAGCGGAAAACAGGAGCACAATTGGCATTCCGATGCCAAGCCCTCATCCTCAGATCACGGCATCGTCCCTATTAATTGCATCATCACCACCACCACCAACAGCATGCCATTTTCATTACGAGCATAAGCGCAGAATGAGGCGCAAGACGCCATTCGAAACTGCCCTCATTGCTGTTATCTCGATAATGTGGCACGATAGGCTTGGGCGGGCGGCCTCGGTCGATGCGGGGTCGCAAATTCGCAATTGGCGAATGAGGTAGGTGGTCAACACAGTAAGTACAAGAGCCTTTCCTCAACTCTCTGGCTTGCTTCCTTTTGTATTTTTTATATTTTCCTCTCTCGGTATCCTGCGTCTGCGTTATCCCCTTGTTATCCCTCATCATCAGCACCATTCAGCGAACCCGCGTCGAACTTGCGCGCTTGAGCACACCTCGTCTCCTCATCGTGCCGCATTCCAGCTTCTCTATTCCTTTTTTCCCCAGTTGCCATATCTCGCAATGCCGTCTTCTCCTCCAATCCCCCCAGATGCCTCCTCTCCCTCCTCGAAGCCCAAGCAATGGATCCTCAACGCCTTCGCCATGCAATCCCCCTCCCATCTAAACCCCGGACTGTGGAAGGTCCCGGGCGACAACGGCCCGCGCTACAACGACCTCTCCGCCTGGATCTCCCTCGCCCAGAAACTCGAAGCGGCCAAGTTCCACGCCATGTTCTTCGCCGACGTCCTCGGCGGCTACGACGTCTACAAGGGCCCGGCCAATCTGCACCCCACGATCCCCGCCGGCGCGCAGTTCCCCATCCACGACCCGCTGTACTCCGTGCCCGCCATGGCCGCCGCGACCAAGACCATCGGCTTCGGCGTCACTAGCAGCACCACCTACGAGCCGCCCTACTCCCTCGCGCGCAAATTCTCCACCGTCGACCACCTCTCCAACGGCCGCGTTGGCTGGAACATCGTGACGTCGTACCTCGACTCCGCGGCAAGGAACTACCCCATCGCCGACCAGAAGCAGATTGCGCATGACACGCGCTACGAGATCGCGCACGAGTACCTGGACGTGTGCTACAAGCTCTGGGAGGGGTCGTGGCGCGACGACGCTGCGTCGCAGGAGTTCAAGGGACAGGGGAGCTATGCGGATCCTGATGGCGTGAGGCAGATCGAGCACAAAGGCACGCACTTCCAGGTGCCCGGGCCGCACATATGCGAGCCGAGCAGACAGAGGACGCCGTTACTCTTCCAGGCTGGCACGAGCGGGCCGGGACGCACGTTCGCGGCGAAGCACGCCGAGGCGGTGTTCCTGGGCGGCCATACCCCCGAGTTGACTCGGCCCTCCGTAGACTCCATCCGCGCGCAAGCAGTGTCGTTCGGGCGCTCGCGCGACTCCGTCAAGATTGTCGCCGGGCTCCTTGTCATCGTCGACGAGACGGACGAGAAGGCACAGGCCAAGTTCGAGAAGCTCAAGAGCTATGGCGACAAAGAGGGCGCGCTCGCGCTCTTCGGTGGCTGGTCCGGCATCGACCTGAGCACGTACAGCGACGATGAGGATTTCCGCTTCGCGGAGAGCAAGGCCATACAGAGCATGGTGAATCACTGGGCGAAGACCGTGCCGGGCCAGGGCGATGTCAAGTGGACGAAAAGCCGGATCGCGGAACATCTGCTGATGGGCGGGAACGGCGCGAAGGTGATTGGCAGCCCGACGACCGTTGCGGACGAGCTGGCGAGGTGGGTGGAGGTGAGCGATGTGGACGGGTTCAACCTCAGCTATGCGACGAACCCGGGGACATTTGACGATATCATTGAGTTCTTGCTGCCGGAGCTCAGGAGGAGAGGCGTCTTCTGGGAGGACTATACGTTCCCGAATGGGACGCTGAGGGAAAATTACAGCGGCATCGAGGGAGGGAGCAGACTGCCTGCTGGGCACCAGGGAGCGAAGTTCGTGTGGCGAGCGGGCGAGGAAATCCCGAAGTATCTGGAAGCGCAGAAGGAAAGCGAAAAAGCTGGCAATGGGACAAAGAGGAAGATTGGAGAGACTGAGATTGCGGTCGGCAATGGAAGCAATGGCGTGAAGAGGAAGATATGATAGCTCAACACGTAAAATGAAAACAAAAAGGAGATTCGAATAGCCTGTTCAGTAGACATGCAGCTAAACTCTCACCCACCTTATCTTCTCCGAGATAAATAGCCCATTGGACAGCTGAGTTAGGACATCTGACGCCAGAACGGTGTGGCTTAATAAGGATTGATAAATGGCCAAAGCGCATGTATTTGAGTTCTTGAAACCAAACCCACGACTGGATATCTACTCCTGCAGTATGACGTCGGTGTCGTCGCAGTGGCTTGTGAGTAAGCAAGGCTGGGAACGCTTATGTCTCGGCACCAAAATGCTTCCAAATACTCTGCATGCGGCTGCATCTTCCGTCAGAGCTCTGTCGATCCGTCACGGATGATTTGCTCTGTTGGGCAGGTCTTGGCTGCAATCTGTAAGCAACACCAACAAATCAACAAATCAACAACGAAGAAGGGAAAAATCACTCGGCTTCCCTGTCTAATCCAATTCCATTCCATTCATTCCCTTGGAGCTCTGTGTATGGTGTACCGTATACGTACATAATCGAGCTTCCCTGTCAGACCTGACTAATCCACCACCCCTCCTCGCCCCTCCATGGCAACGACAACGACAACGGAGGAATAAGCAGAGTCCAAAAGGATGGTTATGGACATGTTTTCATGGCTGGCCCTTAGCCTAATTCCCTTCCATCTTCGAACTTGGGCGACAAATCATGGACCTTGAGAACGACCCTGTTGGCTGCGGTGCGTGAGACCGAAAGGCGCTGATTCGTGGCTTTGTTGGCGACAATAATGCAAATGTGCCGGCGTCATCAATATCGCCCTCGTTGGGAGGTGGTGTGCAAGCTGCTCACTCATGGATGCACATATATAAGGACTAGAAATCCCCCGCTCGCTGCGTCGCGTTGTTCTCATCCATCCATCGCAATCACCTGAAAGCAATTGACAATTGCATTGCCAGCTATTGCCCTCGCGAATCGCAAGTGTCAAGCAAGAATCGATCGAAGCTCAAGACCGCCGAAATGCCCTTCCCATCCGACGAACAGATTATGAAGACGTCGCAAGGTCTAGTCGATCAACTGCAGGCCATTTTCGGAAAACATCCTGGATTCCGTCCAGGTACTTCTCCCACCTCTCCCTCTCCCTTCATTCCCCCGCTAACTCCTCTAGCACACGCAAAAGGCACCCTTCTCACCGGCACATTCACACCCACACCCCTTGCCTCCACCCTCTCCACCGCACCCCACTTCACCGCCCCCTCAACCCCCATCCTCGCGCGCTTCAGCACCTCCACGGGCCTCCCCCAAATCCCCGACACCGTCCCGGACACGCTCCCCCACGGCCTCGCCGTGCGCTTCCACCTGCCGCCGACCCCCGACGGAAGGCGCTCGCACACCGACATCATCACGCACAGCACGCCCACCTTCCCGACGCGCACCGGCGCCGAGTTCCTCGAGATGCTGCAGGCGCTCGCCGCGTCCGGCAGCGAGACCGAGAAGCCGACGAGCATCGAGAGGTTCCTCGGCGCGCACCCCGCGGCGCTGCGGCATGTGATGAGTGCGAAGCCGGCCGTGGAGAGCTATGCCAGCGACGTGTATTTCTCGGTCAATGCGTTCCGGCTGATTGCGGAGGACGGGAGGGTGACGAGTATCCGGTACCGATTCCTGCCGCAATCCGGCGTGCGGACGCTCAGTGGGGAGGAGTTCGCGGCGAGGTCGCCGGAGTATCTGCGTGAGGAGCTGGAGGCGAGGGTGTCTGGCGAGCCGGTGGTTTTCAGGCTTGTGGCGCAGGTGGCTGCCGAGGGGGACGAGACGGATGATGCGACGGTGCTGTGGCCCGAGGAGAGGGAGGTTGTGGAGTTGGGGACGGTGACGCTGGATGCGCTGTTGAGTGCGGAGGATGGATTGAGGGAGGAGAAGAGGGATATCTTCGACCCCATTCCAAGAGTGCCTGGCGTGGAAGCCAGCGCTGATCCATTGCTTGAGATGCGAGCAGCGGTGTATCTGATTAGTGGAAAACAACGACGAGCCGCCTGAACGGAATCGTGCGGGAACAAAATGTTGGTTTGGTTAGTTTGAGGTGGAAATGTACGGTGTGCGTTCGTGCGGGTATATACACAGTGTTGAAAAGAATGATGTAAAGTGATTGAATTGATTGATTATCTAGACTAGGAAAAGGCTCTCATAATATAGAGAGTCTGAAACAAAGGCTCAAAGAGCCATGCACGGAGGATTCTCATTAATTCTCCAAACAGAGAATCGCCGACTAGCTGCTACCTATTCAGGGCATATAAAATAGTAGTTAGATTCGTAAGATAGCTAGACTCTATTCTACATGCTTTTCTCACATTAATCTTCTGTATCCACAAGAGTTATCACCTTGTGACTGCAACAATAAGATACTATATTAAATTAAGCACAAAGCGTAGGAGGAACAGATGCATCATGCACGCACGTAAGAGTCGTGTCGTGGGCGACCTGACCGACCCCGCGTTCTGCACAATGACGACACTTGCGAATCGCAGAAAACGTATTTGATGTGCTAGAGTCGACTATATGAGGGCAACTATGGAATTGTGAGTGGAGTGTGCGTGTACATTCTAAAAACTCTACAGGTTATCATTTATGAGCCTAGAAATCGCATACATGATACAGTATTAAAATGCGGACTCACATTCCTATAATTACAGATTCTACAACATCCCACAGTGTTGTAAGGGCGTAAGCAAGGCCGCCGTGGAAGAACGACGGCTCCTGCGAGGGTCCTAGGAGGAAGGAGGCTTGCAGACAGATGGGCAGACGCCTACTTCACATTTCTTCATCTTCAGAACTCTCTTTTTTCCTCTGTGCCAGATATCATTGCGGGGATTCTCGGGGCTATGCTTGATGATTAGGGGTTAGTAGATGTTAAGGGAATGGAGGATTCTCGAGGGATGATTTGGGAAAAGTTATGGCAAACCTGTCTGTCGTATCTATATATATATGTACATATATATCCACCGCATTTGTCTTAAATTACGAATGCGACTCGAAGAGAAGAGAAGCTACAGAAAGCGTCAAGCGGAATGATAAAGTGTTGGAAGTGTGGAAGTACGCACTGGTGAATCCAGAGGAGAATATTCACCTACCTTCCACTCCAATTACCGACTGGCTGTGCCTATTCAGGGCACACAATAAATAGATAGATTTAGTAGTTGGATTAATTCTACATGCTTTCTCAACTTTTACTTCCGTGCCTACAATCTTGAGCACTGTGTTCAACACACAGGCAGCAAGCGCACGACGGCGGATGGAGATTCCACAACCGGCCAAATCTAAATCTAAATCGCGTGCATGGCATCCTCAACATCGCAATCGATGCTTGGAAATCAAATTGTATGTATCCCTCATCTTGATCGTGCTTCTCGTGTCGTGCTCCATCCATCCATACCATCGGTCTTAGCAATTCAAAGCCGCCGATGTGATTGCACCATCCCTGTCTTAAATTCGCAACGTCTTTCACCATCACCAGAATGCATTTATAAGACCTCGACGCGCCGACTCCTCTCGAGCATACTTTTTCAACATCTCCGCTTCACATACACATATACGATATACGAGTCGAGATTCGCAAACAAAGTAATATAAACAATATAAACAATATAAACAATGGGTAAAATCAACAAGCTCGCTGGCAAGAAAATCGCCGTCATCGGCGGATCTTCAGGGTACGTCTCATCGTACCTATATCCCTTATCACCATGATATTACCCCGCCATACCCCGCATTCCCTCCCCCCCTTTTCTCCAAAACAACATACCTCTCCTCCCCCATTTTCCTCTTTTTATTCCTTTGTTTTTTTCATCCCACTAACACCACTTCCCCCAGCATCGGCTACGGCGCCGCCGAAGCGCTCCTCGAGCGCGGCGCCCTCGTCACCATCATCTCCTCCTCGCAAGCCACCATCGACGCCGCCCTGTCCTCCCTCGCCTCCCCCAACGTCTCCGGCAAAGTCGGCGACGTCCGCGACGAGGCCTCCTTCACCGAGCTCCTCAAGAGCCTGGCGCCGCTCGACCACATCGTATTCTCCTCCGTCGACAAGATCATCCGCGTCTCGCTCGCCACCGCCGATCTAGACGAGGCCAAACACCTCTTTGGCGTTAAGTTCTGGGGCGCCGTTGTCACTGCCAAGGGTGCGTCCCTTCCCCCTTCCCCTCCCTCTCGCCCTGCCATCACAAACTGACGCACTCTAGCCATCGCCGCACACGACATCATCGTCCCGGGCGGCAGCCTGACCCTGACCTCTGGCGGCGCGGGCATCCGGCCCGGCAAGGGCGCCTCGATCGGCGGCGCGCTGAACGGGGGCGTGCTCTCGCTCACCAAGGGCCTCGCGAACGACCTCGCCGAGAAGCGGATCCGCGTCAACACCGTGGTGCCCGGCGCCGTCAAGACGCCGCTGTGGGGCAAGCTGGGGCAGACGGAGGCGCAGCAGGAGGAGGCGTGGAGGGCGGCTGCGGCGAGGCTGCCCGTGGACTTCGTGGCGACGCCCGAGGATGTCGCTGAGGCGTATGTGTATCTCGTGAGGGCGGATTATGCGAATGGCACGTTGGTGGTTATTGATGGGGGGGCGTTGATTTGAGGGGTGTGGGGGAGTGGGGTGTGGGTTAGGATGGGTTTTTGGAAAGAAACAACTGCATGTCGAAGACATTCTGCGAAGGAATATGGATCTACCACGCTTTGTCACCTTATGCCGTGCATCTGTGTTGTTTGGCGTGCCGTCCAGCACCACCTGGAGCGTTGAGGCAGGCAATGACAATGTCGCAGCTCGGACTCGGACTCAGACTCCATACCGAACGACCATGGCCGCCAAGTAGATGAGGTTTCACGAAGCTGTCAGCGGGCGTATTTGTGCTGCCATTAATCGAAGACAGATATCACACTCAGACACAGAGGAGCAAAAGAAGCATTTTAGAAAGAATCCCAAAAAGGTGTTGCGCTACTCGAAGCATATCGAAACCGAGCTGAACCAGAGGTTTAAGTTTCTCTAAAATAGCACAGCAGAAGCAGAGGCTGCACGAGCTGTATGTTATGCTTCTGAGTTATGTTGTCATGACAATTGGAGAGAAATACTGGAATTATACCTCAACACAGTATGCACGATCGGAAATGTCTAAGAAGCTTTCCATAATCCGAAGCTCATAGCTGCACTCATTCCCGAAGCATTCGGCGCTGGCTGCGGGAGACCAACAGTGAGTATATCAACGTGGTCTGCCCGGACATACATAGCTCAATACTAGAAGCGACAGACTTCATGCTGACTTTTATAGTCTGGTAGTAGCTTCCTCGAGGCGCTGATCCAGGATAATGCGACTGTCTTTGGTGAAGACATGAAACGCATTACATCCAAAGGATTTGTTGACAGTACAGGCGCGGAACAGGAAGTGGACGTTATCATCTGCGCAACAGGGTTTGTAGATACAGCGATTCTTGCTCACCGTCCGCCATTTGTTGCTAACAATCCCACCCTTCGCAGCTTCAACACCTCTTAGGTGCCCAGATCTCCCATTGTCGCCCATAAAAAGCGTCACAAGGCCTGCGGTCCAAAAAGCTCTGCTCCTACCGAGCTTGCCCTTTCAGTTCCCGAAAGGAAGATAACTACACCGTGAGATGTAGCAATGCAGTATATATCACTGTAGTCTGTCCTTTATTTTGCATGATTTATTAAACTACCTACCTGGGATTCTATTTATGTGTTGTGCCTGATGGTCGTCTATTAATTGAATATTTACATTCTGCAACTATCCAACATCCTCGCACAAGAGCTGTCGAACGGAGGTGAATAGGTATTCACTTTCTTGCTCTTATGCTCCCTTAACCTACTTATATATAACATATTTCCCACTGTAGATAGACCTTCTCTTCTTCAATCAATACAATTCTCAATAACCAGCCCTGCATCCTTCAAGAATAGCTGAGCCCCAAAATACCTTCGATACGTCCCGGCTCCGGCTGTTTCAATTTCGATAATTTAGTTCAAAAGTCCTTTCTTTTTAAGGCATCTCTCTTTCACGAGCACACTCACCTATCAACTTCTACTTCGTCACCATGGCTCCAAGGATTCCGCTATTGGCATGTCAACCGCCGCCGCCGCCGACACGGTTCTACCATCAGATTCTGTTCCCAATGCTCCTGGTACATCTGGTCAATCCCCTAAACCTAAATCTTTTCGTCGTCGCCCCGCAAGGGCTATTAAAGCCACGAGGGATAAAGGCACGCCTCCGGGCACTCTACAGGTTCCACGGTGGATCTAAACTGTAAAAGCTCCTCCGGTACAATCTTCGACAGGTATAATACTCCGTTCAGGATGGGATGAACTCGATCTCCGTCCTTACAGAACGGAAATCGAACCTACCTTCACGACATCACGTACATCGTGAAGGAAATTCGAGTTTCCAGTCACATCGCCAAATACTTGCGTAATATGGGCAACTTCACTCAAGATGGTGAAACGTTTTACTTTCGCCTCATTGCATATCCCCTCGGCAGAGCTGGTGATGGAACAGTTCGAAAGGGGTGGTTTGAAACTCCGATGCGAGCAATCCTGTTGATGATGCGACCATTTCGTTGTATTCTCAACTCCCTCCGCACGGTGTCAATGTCATTCACAACCATTTGCAACGAAGCTTCCGCAACATTGCCCGCAGCCATTGGACTCCAAGATCTCGGCCATGTCACACTCACAAACACAGACAGCGATGTTCACCCTACCAAAAATATAATCGGATGGGATACCAGGCACATTTTCCAAGCTCATGACTCTTGGCTCTCTACATTTGCCCTCCTGGTTGGTCTCTGAAGACGCTTCCCCCGATGTTCAGACACCATTTCTTCTGTCGACTTCTACGTTGACGTGGCTTTCCGGGCTTTTATACACTCTGAAAAATTTCAAAGTCTTCCCGCTCAAGCAGTTAACCCTGTCAAATAAAGTTCACTACAGCGTGGGCGTCAGGCTGCAGGAGTTGGTTCAAGCAAGGCGGACCGCGGCCCATGTTTCCAGGCTCGCGGACTGTATGCCTCCTGAAGTTGCCGGGATATCAGGACTATGATATTAGGTACTGTACTTGGTTGAATATGTTTGAGTTTGGGGGAAATGGGTTCTCAACTGCCGAGGCTGATGGAGGTGATCTGGCGTTCTATTTGGGAGAGCTCGATGATGTTGATGATTAGACGTTCGGCTGACGATACTCTTGTATCGTTGCTACAAATGGTCTTTTGGCAAAGCGCAAGACAAATGTGTGCGTTCATAGGAGGGTTAGCTGATATTTTGTTATCTTAACGAAGCGAAGCCGACGTAGTCTTAAGTCATCTATCTGTCGAGGTCGATTTAATACCTCTCCATTCCCAAATCCGACTCCTTTACCTTCGCCCTCTCCACCTCCATCACGAACCCCCATGGCACTCCCCCCTCCCATCCTATTTTCTCCTCCCCTCCCAACATCCCTCAACTGCCTCCAGGGTCTCAACCTGGTGTTCCGATGAGGAAGGACAATATTGCGAGTTCGAGGCCCTGGCGAGGCTGTCGGGAGGCGTGGATGCTAAAAGCGTTCGAGACGGCGGGGTTTGGGAATATAAGAGGGAGGAACAATGGAATTGAGATGGAAAGTTGTGTTGCCAGTGCTGCTGCTATGGAGGATTTAGGCACAGGGTTTCCTACAGCACGACGAGGATAAGTCAGTCGTTGTCCGAGAGGAGCAGGCACGCATCTACACGAGGCGTGTAGGCTGAAACAACCCAAGATATAGCCACGCAAACCGTGTTGAACAAAGGGTTCGGGTCCGGTAGGCACCGGAGGATTTTCAATCTCCTGAGAGTCCAGGGGGATCTTCACATTATGCATGGATGATTCCACGCATGTTCCATCGGCTCCTTGAGCTTTGTCACAGCCATCTATATCAGGACATAGATGGACCATAGAATACTCAGACAATTAATTCACTCATTTTACTTCTACTCAGGCTATCTAGTGAGACTATTTCTACAACCTGCTCTTATTAGGGATTGCTGAGCTCATGGATGCGCTGCAAGGTCGTAAAGGCCGTAAAAAGTTCCGTGACGGATTATAATCCGTGCAGCTATGTGAAAATCCGTAAGTTACGCAACGGCTTTACCTACTGGACATCCCACATCTACTCACCTCTGTTTCCATTTTTCGCCTTCCGGAGTTATTCTATGCCTTACGAGTACTGTGTGATTTACAAATTCTATTCTTGTTGATCATTATAATATACCCTTCCCTTTCCCTGCTAGACATATAGTCAAAAAAGCATACTCGTATAGACATCTTACTCCCGAGAGTCTGGAAATCGACACAGATCGACCTGCACGCCCACCACTCTCATAACTCCCACGCCATCCCTCCCTCCTGCCGAATCCCACTACCTCCGCACCCCACTCCCATCCAACTCAGCGGCGAACTGCTGGCCATGCCCAGGCACAAACCCCGGACTCGGCAGCTCATTCGGCGCCGCCCCCGCCGCATACTGCTGCTGCACGAACCCCGGACTGTGCAGCTCCGACACCGTCGGCTGCGGACTCGTCGTGGGCGGGTAGGCTTTGTACGTCTGGTCCGCGTACGCGGTCGCGTTGCCCCCGATCTCAACCGCGTTCGGCGGGCCGCCGACCTTCTCCCCCGCGTAGAATCCCCCTGCCGGTACGACGCCCGGCGCAAACTCGCCCGGCTGGCCCTGTTGCGATGCAGCCCCCGCAACCCCCGCCGCCGCCTTCCTCTTGCTGCGCAGACAGAACCATATCCCCGCCGCCGCGATCGCGATCACCGCCACGCCGCCAACCACAATGCCTACAATCGCGCCTGTGCCGAGCGCGGGCTTCGCATCGCCGACGACGACGGCCGCCGCCGCCGTGTCCGTCCCCGTTGCCGCGGCTGCTGTTCCCGTGTCCGTCCGTCCCACGGCCGTCGTCGTCGTCGTCGCCGTCGCCGTGGGCCCCTCCGTCACAGTGGCGTCTGTCAGCTTCGCAGTCGTAGTGGTCGGCTTCGCAGTCGTAGTGGTCGGCTTCGCAGTCGTAGTGGTCGACGCTGTCCTCGTCGGCTGACTCAGACTCGTCGATTGCGTCTGCAGGCTCCAGCTCGGATCCGGGGTCGCGCACGTCGCCCACTGATGACCGTCGTTCTCGAGGCCTCCACACGCATAGTCGCCGTCGTCGGCGGCCCCGAGGCACTTCTGCACCCATACCCACGTGTTGAAGCCCCCGCCGCTGGTGCACTGCTGCGGACATGCTGGATCTGCGAATGTGGGGTCGGTGCAGGCGCCGCGGAAGACGTGGTTGTTGGGCGCGTAATAGCAGAGGCCGTCGTCCTGGCAGATGTCGCCTTCGTCGGGGATGCAGCAGGGGGAGTGAACGGTGTCGGAGAGCACGCTGGTGCTGTAGCAGGGCTTCCAGTTGTAGTCTAGTGCGAGGGAGCCGTTGGGGAAGTAGCAGGAGTCGATGGCGGCGGAGGCGAGGGGAAGGGGAAGGGCTGTTGCCACGAGGGCGGAGAGGGAAGAATGCATCGGCATCGCGAATTATTAAGGGAGAGAGCGATAAATGTGGCCAGGACGTTGGGAAAACCCGCTCTAAAAGGAGGGGAAGAGCAGAGAGAGCGACGACAGAGGAGGGGAAATGCGAAAGGAAGGGATGGAAATTGAGAGGAGGAAAGGCAGCCCTACTTACATACATACATACCTACGTATCCATGCATCTTCTCTCATCGGAGCATATTTCGTACAAAAGTCCAGCTCCGCCGCGTGTGGCTTGCCAACTGGATTATGATACGCCGCGCGCCCGTGGAGGATGTTCAGCTGCAGCCAAATCGAGCACAGCCATCCTCAGCCCTTCGTGTTTTCGCGGGCTGTGATTTGTCAATGCGCCTCGTAATTTAAGTTATGCCTCAGCCTCGTCCACGCCGAGCGAGGGCCAAGGAACGCCGAGATTATTGCACATGGGACATATAGACTTCCATTCCGCACTCGATAATCGCTGGTATATTGATATGTTTATCATTTAAGGAAGAGGAGGAGGAGAAGAAGAAAAGAAGAAGAAGGAGGAGTAAAGGGATACGAACCATGACGGAGCATAATGGCGCGGCGCCTAGCCCCCAAGTCGCTGCCGTGGGCATCATCGCGCTCTGCGTGTACATCGTCGGCATGGCGGGGATTGCGATCTGGGCGGCCGGGCGCCAGGGGCGCAACCGCGAGGAATGCATGCCCTGGGAACAGGACGAGTTCGAATCAGACGAGCGCACGCCGCTGGGGGCTTCTTCGAATTATCGGTATGATGGAGTCCCTGCAGAGACGATCCCGCCGATCTGAAGAACGGTGGGATTCCACTTCCACCACATACATACATGATACGCACACGGCCGGAGACGTCCAGGATGCAAGATCCGCAATTCTCACGCCAGATACGACCAAAGTCACATCCAAATCACCAATGTACGCTCTACGACAAGCCGGCTTCGGTGGAACGATCGATCGATCAACTGGTGGTGATGGTGGTGGATGATCATGAACACGCGGGGTGGCGCGGTATGTGCCGGTGATGTTTTTTTTCATTCTTCTCTTTTGGCCCCGACGATGTGGTTAACCACATTTATGACGCAGATGGCAGCATGGACATATGCCACAATGGAGAAATGAAGTTGGGATTCTTGAGATGATTCGTTGAAATAGAGTTCAACTAACTTAGTTCAGATTCCAGCTGAAAAAATAGCTTACCAGACTTCAAAAGTTGGGGACAACAACGAAGCTTAACCTCGACTGTAGCATAGTTGATAATTCGAGGGCCAAAGAAACTTAAGCTCAAGTTTTTTCGGCCTGGACTATTTGGCCTCAGGTCAATGAATAACATGGAGCTCAGCTCAGTTCAATCCACATCATAATTTCTCGTACAGGACAACATCGACTGAAATCAAAACAAACTTGAAGTAGTCACGACCACGTGAACTCTCTCGACGACAAGATTCAGAAGCTCATAGAGAGAAACAGCACAGATAATGAGCTGAGCTGAGCTGGCTGATCCAATGAACTACGGCCTCGCCCCATCCACCCTCGGCCTTCAAATGCACACAGGACTTCCCAATCCTCGGCTGTGCCTCTAACATGCCATGCAAGCACTCCTCTTCCCCCCCCCTTCCGCCTCATCCCTCCGCTAACTCCCCTTCCAGCGAAAGAATCCTCTCCATCGTCGTCCCACTCCTCGGGTGCCGACTCCCGCCCCGTCTCCCCCCGCGACACCAGCTCCCACCATGGCCCTTCCATCTCCACCTCCGCCCCCGCCCCCGTCCTCGGCCCCTCCGCAACAACCCCGTACCCACCGCCCTCGTCCTCCGCCGCGGCAGCCGCCGCCGCCAGCGTCACGAACCGCGTGCGCCGCCGCAGCATGGAGCAGCGCCTGCAGAATGTGCGCGCCTTGAGCATGAGGGAGCAGGAGCGCAAGGACGAGCAGGCGATCACGGGCGAGGAGAAGCGCCTGGAGGGGACCGCGGAGAGACTCGAGAATGCGAGCATAGAGGCGATGAAGAGTAAGGCGCTGTTGAAGAAAACTCAGATGCCGCGGAGGGCGCCGAGTGAGGCGGAGGAGGAGAAGGAGAGAGAGCGGGAGAGGAAGGAGGAACAGGAGGCCTGGGACGAGCAGGGTCTGCTGAGGTAGACGGATTGGTGGAGGCAGGTGTTGACGGCGGGGGTGACGCCGAACTCGCGGGATCTGGAGGTGATCGACGGGTTCTTGGAGGGCTTCTTGAGGGTGCCGATGCCGAGTGTAGATCTGATATTCAGGGCGAGGTTGCATCGGTTGCTGGCGGCGATTATCGACGCAGAGGCGATTAGAGGGGAGGGAGGATCTGAGGATGAGTTTCATGACCTGGCGAGGAAGGCGAAGCTCCTGGAGAAGAAGTGGGCGGAGGAGGCGGGGCAGCACGTGTTTACGTTGTCTGCATTTGATGAGAAGAGGAGGAAGATATTGTGTGGACCCGGAGGGGCGCTGAGGGGCCTGCGCCCGGCGGGCGGGACTCAGACGGATCCGAGGTGGATGACGGCGAGGAATGAGAATGCGGGGATGGCGGAGTTTCAGCCTGGCATGTGAGTTATACGCCTGTCCCCTGGCCCCTTTGCTTCGTCCCTATGCAGTATCATAGAAGCAACCGCAAAGAAAAAAAATGGCACAAGGAGGGCTGACAAGAAAGGTGGTGGCTCAACAGCACCTGCGCCTACCGCGACGGCATGATCGGCAACACGGACGGCTACGTCTCCACCGTGCTTAACGGCGCGCTTCCGACCATCGTGCTCGAGATCGGCGAGGAACATGTCGCAGCCAACCGCGACATCTCGAAATATGTCAACGAAGGGCCGCTGTACACGGTGATGCTGCCGCTGCTCGGGACGCTCGACAAACCCATCCGCGTGCTGCGGTCGTACACGCTGAAGTCCAAACTGGCGCCGCCGGCGGGCCTGCGCTATGACGGGTGGTACCGGATCCTGGCGTACAGCCACCGGCGGACGAGCACGGAGCGGGACAGGTTCAGGGTGGAGGTGCTGTTTGAGCGAATGGGGGGGCAGCCGGGCATGGAGGTTATGTTGATGTCGCCGACGCCGAGTATGCTGGATGAGTGGGAGGAGTACCTGGCGATTCGGGATGATGAGGTCAGGACGAGGAGGGGGGTGGAGGAGTATGAGGCGTGGCATCGAAGGGAGAGGGAGGAGGAGCTCGAGAGGGAGATCTGGCTGAAGAAGACGGGGGCGGAGGAGGCGAGGAAGGCGGCGGAGGAGGAGGTGGTGGGGAGTTACTGTGTCATGATGGGAGAAGGGAGGGATACGTTTCACCCAAAGTGGGACATATCGAGCGATATAGGCGGGGAGGGGATTGAGGATCCAACTTGATAGTGCAGTGCGATGCGATGCGATGTGATGCGACGGGAATCAGAGGCACTATCTGTTGAATAGAGAGGGTGGTGCCTACGAGGCACCGGAGGATTCTCAAGAATATGAGAATCCGGAGGAATCTTCATATTATGCATGGATGGCTCCATGCATATATCCATCGGCTCTTTGAGCCTTTGTCACTGCCAATCTATATTAGAATAGATGGCCCATAGCATAGTTAGTTAATCAATTAATTCTATTTCATCTATTCTACGCTGCTGCTCTGGTTTCGACACTATCTAAAGGGGCATCCCGCGGTGGCCAGATAAAATGATGTTCCTGACTGACACTTTGGTTTGCGATGTGAGACGACGCGACGCACGTACCTGACTGAGTACCTGGGTGGATCTTTTTAAGGCCTTACCATCACATTCACATGCACCTATCTCAATATCTATTTTGCAACATCTTTTTTAAATCTTCTCTACTCTGTCATATTCTCGTGTGCTTTGAAACTCGACTGACTGCGTTACATCGATCGATAGCTGGACAACATCCTCGACAGCTCCATCGCCCGTAGCCACAAGTGACCACCCGTGACGTATCCGACTTCGTTGCTTTGTGGCTCGATCGACCATGTCCTTTCTAGGCCGCTGGATTTATGGAGGGTCGCTGTGGTTTGCGGGTCGGCTTGCTCGTATTTTCAGCGTGACGGGGTGGCTATGGCGGTCGGGCTTTCAAGGGGAGAAAAGGGCAGTAAGGAAGGACGCTGAGAGCGGTCCCGATGTTGAGAGTGGCCAAGTTATCGAAGATGGCGAAGATTCGAACAGTGCTCGTGATTCGAACAATGGCCAAGATACAAACAGTAGCCAAGATGTCCGCTGTGGAGGAGAGGTATGTCTCTCGTCTCGTCTCATCTAGTGGATCAGGCCCGTCAGATCTCTGATATTGTGCTATGTGCAGGACCCAGCGACCACGCAACCCATAGCCGTGAACAAAGTCATAGACGATAATACGGAAACGTGGGTAATTGCCGGAAAAGGAGAGAGCATAGCCGGCGGAGCAACAGGACTAGTCGAGCGCTTGCCATCTGGCGACGTGGTTAAATCGCCATGGCCTTCTCGATTTCACGACAACCATAAAGGCATGGCGAATGAGGCTCAGATATACGAAATACTAGGCGCTCATCCACGTCTAGTAAAGATGGTTGATTGGGACTCCGAGACGTGTTGCCTTACTATGGAGTACATGCCTAATGGTAACCTTAACGATTACCTCCGTGCACACAACGACAAGATATCTCTGGTTCAACGTCTCCAGTGGATCCTAGAGGCAGCTGAAGGACTTCAACTTTTACATTCTGCAGACATTATGCACTGCGACGTGGAACCAAAGAACTTTTTGCTAGATGAGGACTTAAGCCTTCGAATTTCAGACTTTAGTGGCTCCTCGATCAAAGGAGCTCAACCAACGGCACACGCAGGGACGAGGTTTTCACAACCTAGCTATGACTGGCGTTACGCGCCAACTATACAAGATGATCTATTCGCGTTTGGCTCTACAATCCACACTATCGTCACTGGCCTTTACCCCTTCCAAGAGATTGACAGCGACGAAGTCATTAAACGTTATGAGGCTCAGGAGTGGCCTAACGTGACGGGAATACTATGTGGAGGGATAATTGAGCGGTGCTGGCGGTGCGAAATTGCGTCTGCGCAGGAGATTTATGATACCATTCAAGAGAAGATAAAAACAGGCAAGATTGCTATTCCCTTCCTGGCTCTATGACCACTGCTAAAAGAGGCGATCGAAAGACGTCTGAGATTGATTAGTTCCCAGCTTTGTGACAAGATATACGTCCATGTGAGAAAATTACATCTTTGGATTTCTTTGGGGACGACGCAGTGGTAGAATTGTGATGCTGAGATGCTGAGATGCTGAGACGCTGAGATGCTGAGACGCTGAGATGCTGAGACGCTGAGATGCTGAGACGCTGAGACGCTGAGACGCTGAGACGCTGAGACGCTGAGACGCTGAGATGCTCACCTAGATAATCCCCGACATGGAAAATGGACTTCATGTTATACCCAGAGCCAAAGCTGCTGCTTAAATTCACTGACGAGGCTCTGCATAAGGCTCGAAGTTGCAATGTGCGGGTCATGAATGAGGTCGCATCAACATATTTCGTGGCTGTTAAATGCAGCCCCTCATTAGTCCACGCGATGATGGTTGCCATCCATGTCCTGTGTCGGAGTTGGACACCCAATCTTAAAGAACACCTTCTTCAAGACTTTCAACAAAAATCGCTTTAGCTTTCCACTCACTACTTCCGTAAACCTTGACCTTAAATGATGTTGAAACAGTTCCTTGCACTATCTGGACCATGTCGATCAGCGTTCGAGAACGACTTCAGATGGACTCATTCTGTGAGATACCACAGGACCAAGGTGACAAAGTACATCTCATCCTCATCCATTCCGCTCATAATTGCTCCAAGCTTTCCGTTCCCCTGCTTTGAACGGCTGCCCAATGCTCCCCGTGCTGCACAGCGAGGTGAATGTGGGTTTTATGATCCTGTAAGACTGTCAGGCGTAGAGGGCGTAAATCGCGTTCCAATCCAGTTATAGCCTCCTTCTGGTCTTCGAAGGAGATATAGAATGAATTATGATTACATACATATTGCCTCCTAGCTGAATTTGTGTGGGATGACACCCAACCCAAATTCAGCTAGGATAGATGGGAGCTGCGAACGAAGGAGCTATGGCTTCGGAAATCACTATCCGTCCGACGTAATTCTTCTTCCAACCCTCAAACTCTCACATTCGATAAGCTAGACTCCTACTAAAGAGGTAGGGATGCCCATAGCAACATCCTGTTCCGGAAAGGCAAGCAATGCAACGAGATAGGCTGTGGTCCGCTCTTGTGATTTTAAAACTTCCACTTTTATTGCACTCCTAGGCTCGCGAACAGCGTGAGGCCTTACGTATCTGAATATCCTTTTTCCTATGAGTCTAGTGAAGCTTGATCTTGTCCATTATGCTATGACTTCAATCACTTTATATGCTGTATGGGGGTCTTCAGCCTTAATGCGTTTTCCACTCGAAACGTGGAGATCTATCCCATTGTATAAGAAGAAGCTGTGGAACGAGGGAAAAGTCTGTCAACGCATGCATTAATTGTAGACGATCATGCAGACGACAACAAGACGGACAAGATGCCAGTCATTCCCTAGGAGACGGGCCCGCCACTGAAGATCATCCCGACGACGTTTCTGCTGCGGGTGATAGACCCGATGCCAATCGTTCCCTAGGAGATCTTACGAAGGATGGGTCCACCCCGGGATACCGACCCCCTTTGACACAATAGGGGCTCGTCTTTGCGTCAGTGAGCACAATGGTGGACGGCAGACGGCTGGCACGGGCCGTACCTTGACGATCAACCGCCCGCCGAGGATCCGCCGTGGTCCATATCTTTGCGGTGTGTACATACTGGTCGACGACCCGCCGGCCAAGACGGAGAAGCCGAGCATGCCCTAGGCCGCTGGGCTCTTAGGAATCCAGCCTGGAGGTGGAGGATATCTATAGGATTTAGAATAGCTTCAATTTCATCATATAGTAAGGATAGACGTGCGCAGTGTAGTTGATCCATGAATTTAGGACTCGGATCTGTATCCCTGTATCTCGTGGAGGAATAGGTTCCCAAGGATTTCCCTGCAGCCCTGGGGATTCGCTGGAAGGGCGCATGTTCCTGCCATGTCCATCTTAACATCATAGTTTCATCTCAGCATGAAACAAAGTGAGCGAACTCTGGCGACCCAACTCCCTCCTACCTGAGACGAGGCTGTGACGCGATCCATGTCTAAGCGCGGGCACGCTCTACATACATATGTACCTAGCGCTTACCACTGCGCTGGGACTACGAGCGACATGGTATTTTTTTGGCAGCTATCAAGCACAAATACGACATTGTTGTTGTTGGGTGGCTGAGTCGCCAGCAAAGCCTCACTTGCAATGTGCTCTGTTCTGCAGTCGTTCATGCTGATCGACATCCCTCTTCGTGTTTGCTATTCTGCGCAGATGCAACTGCAGGCAATGCTAGGGACGGCGAGCAGACCGAATACAGAACTCGTACTTGCTCCTCCAGAATGGCCAGTGGCGTAGAGACCTTGAGGGTATCATGCGCCCCTGACTCCCCTGCAGATGTTGGAAGGTCTGAGGATGAGGTCTGCAGTGGGATAAAACGAGGCCAACCTGCCCATTTCTTTGGAGATGCCACTTTCCTACCTCAGAACAATCTATCATCCGTACTTCCATCATTTTTTCGAAAGCTCTCAGTTCCTTCAGGACTCGTGAATACAAGACCCACTCAAGACAGCCTTTAGCACCCATTCGTTTTTTTTTCTTTTCTTTTTTCATCCTCGAAGTCTTGAAAGGTCATATGCCATGGGAGATTCCAGCCGTTCAAGTACACTTTTCTTCGACGCCATCCAGGAGATGGAACCGTCCGAACCGATCAATGGAGTACATGTTCAGCTCTCGAAGCAGGCTCTCTTGGACAAAATCGACAAACTTCGAGACTTGGGAGTTCATAAGTTCGTCGCTCTTCCTCAGCTTGTTGTCGTTGGCGACCAGTCGAGCGGCAAGAGCTCCGTGCTGGAAGCAGTGATGGAATTGCCGCTCCCTCGAGACGACACGCTTTGCACTAGGTTTGCTACCAATATCACGTTTCGAAGGTCTCCTCAGACAAGTGTTGCAGTTTCAATCATCCCTGGGCCGTCAAGGTCCAACGAGAAAAAGGAGCAATTAAAAGCGTTCAAGAAAGTGGGATTGACTTCGCTTGATGGCGAGACCTTCTTGCCTATTTTGAAAGAGGTCAGGATTCAGTATAGCTGTCCATGAATACATTCTTACCATTTCCTAGGCCTGTCAAGCTATGGGTGTCCCTGGACCAAAAGAGCCACTCGGTAATGGTAAACCCACATTTAGTGAAGACGTCTTCAAGATAGAGCTTTGTGGTCCAGACCGCGACAACTTAAGCATTATCGATATTCCAGGGATCTTCAGAACTCCGGATGAAAAAATTACTACTCAGGAAGACATTGAGATGGTGAAGAAGATGGTCCACAGTTGGATTCAGGATGAGAGAACTGTCATCCTGGCCGTCCTTGGTGCAAACGTTGAGATTGCCACCCAGGAAATCCTTTCAGTAAGGCGACGCAATGTCTTAGAAATCCGAGCACGCTGACATTCTATCAGATCGCCAAGGAAGCAGATCCAGAAGGTCTTCGAACAGTAGGCGTGTGAGCAACGTTTTACTCAATCCACAGAATATCTTTGACTGACAATATTTACTAGCTTAACAAAGCCCGACCTTGTTGATGCTGGAGCTGAAGAGCGCGTTTTTGATCTTGTGAATGGGAAGCGAAACAAGCTCAAGCTTGGATACTGCGTGGTGCGTAATCGTTCACAGATAGAGCATGATCATGATACTAGTTCCGTCTCTCGTGGAAGCAAAGAGCGCGACTTCTTCAACAGCGAGCCTTGGTCAGCGCTTCCGAGGGATCGGGTTGGTGTCGGCGCACTAAAGACACTACTTAAAGATCTGTTGGCCGAGATTGTCAAGAGGGAGTTCCCAAAGATCAAGGGTCAGCTTGATCGAGACCTGATCCAGGCTAGGAATCGGCTCGCTAGGATCGGCACAGAGCGTAAGAGCCCGGGCCAGCAGAAGGATTACCTTGAGGGAATCGCAGCCAAGTTTGCGGAGATATCCAAGTGCGCCCTGAGCGTCGATTACTCTCGACATGAGATCTTAAAGGACGACCGTCGTCTCCGATTGCCAACGCTGATGGCGGATCGATGCGATCGATTTGTGGAAGAGCTTAGAACGAAGGGCCACACTATTGAGTTCCACAAAGAAGAGGGCGAGGAGAGTGAAGATGATGAGGATGAAGGATTCGAGGAGAGTGATGATGATGAGGATGAAGAATTAGAAGCTGCCTCTTCTAAATACGAAAATGGTGAACGTGAAAATGAAGGTGAGGGTAGAGGTTTGAACTCCCTATCATTGTTCAAAGAAACCACTAATGGCAAGATAGTGATACTGGAAGCCCCAGCCTCTGCTTATCCGGATCTTGACAATGTCCTCCAGCATAATTTGGATATATTACCCACAAGGGAGCATGGTATTCTAGACTGGATCAAAGCTGAGCAACGCGAATCTAGAGGGTACAGCCTACAAGTTAATCTCAACACCCTGCTGCTCTGGCAGAAGCAGTCGCGCAACTGGAAAGGCATCACATTCTCTTTCATAAACGATGCTATTGTCTATGTACATGACTTTATATGCCGTCTCTTACGCCACATCTGTCCAGACAGCAAGGTGCGAAACGCCCTACTCTCATTTATCATGGATGACCTGCTAGCGAAGTACACTTCCGCCATTGAACATGTCGACTTCATTCTCCAGGTCGAGCACAGCGCTCTTCTCTCCAAGAACCGGGACTTTAGAGCCACGCTGAAGGAGATGCGCAACGCCCGCCTGATCAAAGCCATTAAGGGATCGGCATTTACCACCACAAAAATAAACGGAGTGAAGTGCATACCCATCAAAGATATCGAAGCCACGGCCGCTGCCCTCGCGACGTCCAAAGGCAATCTGGATGACGAAGTCAAAGACGCCCACGACCACCTGCATGCATACTACAAGGTCGCGATGGCGCGGTTCGTGGACACCGTTATGGCACAGGGCATCCATTACCACCTTCTCACGGCCGAGAATAGTCCGATTAAGATCATCGCGCCGGGGTTTACCTCGTCCTCGTTGATGAGGCCCCGGCAGCTGGAGGAGATCGCCGGCGAGGATGCAGTTACGAAAAGGGAGCGGCAGGCGCTGACAGAGAAGATTGCGGCGCTGGAGCGGGGGAAGGAGGCGTTGAGGGCTTGAGGGTGTGGGTTTGTGCCTGGGTCTTTCTCTCGGTTGTTTCGTTGTGTGTATGCTTTCTGATATGAATCCCGGGGACTACCTAATTGTTCGTTTTGGCTGACGCGTGGATGGAGAGGGACGGCCCGCCAGATATAGATGAATGAAGACTTTCCCACATCATGAACTCGCCGCCTCTGTGCGACTGCCACCACCTCGCTAAAAATTAAATTAATTGTAAATAAATTAATTATCTTAACTATTTTGCTAACATCGTATATAATCGTCGGAACCAAACCTGAGCTCTGCTCAGAGTCGGAGGAAGCGATTTGAGACGCGGAAGCGAAGTGCGACACCTCACGAAAATGTAAGAACATGAACTTTATAGGTAGTATAATGAAAATATGTCACTTTACACTTAATTTAATATGAAAAGGTACTATATATAATTAAACTTTAAATGTC
>Ga0209512_1001366_pt1 | contig 30405 bp, 22 predicted proteins | sample frozenSSSSmetaG_FD_184142 | JGI IMG/M metagenome (GOLD analysis project Ga0209512, IMG submission 184142) | Glacier valley bacterial and archeal communities from Borup Fiord, Nunavut, Canada, to study Microbial Dark Matter (Phase II) -... | ecosystem: Environmental > Aquatic > Freshwater > Ice >...
AGTGAAGATCATACTTCTTTCTTAGTATGTTTTACTACCTTAGAGTTTGCTGACACTTATTACTAGGTTAAGATGTGTTTACCCTAGCTATTTAGGTATTTCTGCCAAAACTGGATGCTCCCGGAGACCAAAACGCCATATGTGAGGAATTGGGAGATTTATTGTTACAGGTGGTATTGCAGGCGCAAATTGCCAGTGAATCTGGACAATTCTCGTTTTCGGAAGTAGCACAGGGAATTACGCAAAAGCTGATTCGCCGCCATCCCCATGTGTTTGGTGATGTGAAGGTGGAAAATGCCGAGGAAGTGCGACAGAATTGGGAAGAAATTAAGGCGGCGGAGAAAGGGTTGTCAGCAGCACCACAACTGAGTGCGAAACTTAAACGCTATGCACAGACTTTACCGCCAATGACTGCGGCGATGAAGATTTCTCAGAAAGCAGCAGCGGTGGGGTTTGAGTGGGAGAATATTGATGGAGTTTGGGCGAAGTTTAATGAGGAGTTGACAGAGTTTCAACAGGCGATCGCTCATGAATCTCCAGAACGACAGGAATCAGAATTAGGTGATGTACTATTTTCGATTATTCAACTGGCGCGATGGTATAACCTCAATCCTGCGGATGCTTTACAAGGCACAAATCAACGATTTGTCCAGCGGTTAGAAAAAATGGAGGCATTCGCTGACCGTCCTCTGACAGATTATACTTTGGCCGAATTAGAAGCACTATGGCAACAGGCAAAAGCTAAACTCGCTCAACAGCAGTAAAATTAAGTAAACTTGTTTAGTTCTTGTACCAACAAATGTACTTTTGTTGATGGGTTGTCTTTGACTGGATTTGGAGGGTTATACCCTTTCAGAAGATTTTCTGCATTTTTGATTGCAGCAGCTTGCTTGTTAAGTAATTCATCATAAATTGACTCACTATTTTTCTGGTATTTGTACCCAAGCAGACCATTTAGCTTTTTAATGTAGTCACTTCTGGGAATTCCTACATTTAGAAATTAAAAATGTAAAATATACCATAGTTCAAAACATTCGTGAGAATAAGCTACTCCAAAACCTTGTTCAGTAGCATTTTTGATAGCATTATAAAAATCTTGCTCAGGCCATGAGTCGCGATCAAAAACACACCAAACCTGATCGTAATCGTCTTCTTTCTGCCATTTCTTAGCGCTTTCAACTAATCTGCTTGGGTTTTCGCCTAAACCTTTTACTTCTATGACAACTGTAGGAACACGAAAACTTTTAAAATAATTTGGTTCTGTTTTCTCTCCCTCGCAAACAATCAGGAACGTTTGTTTAACCTCTCTAGTATCGACTTTTCTCTGTGAGTAACCACGAGAATTTACCTTCTTTTTAGGCATGAGAATCAACTAAATGATTCAACTTGCCAATATATGGAATTGCGCCATATCTACCCTTGATATAATCACTCTCAAAGGATGCATCATTACGGACTTTATATTCTGCAAGAGAGTATAAGTCTGTCGCACCTTGCCTATTTTTTTCAGCGAACCAAATTTGATCTCTCCGAAAAACTTTATTACTCAACAAATTAGTATCATGAGTCATGAATACTAACTGAGCATTGTTTGGGTTTGTCTCATGAAAATTAAATAACTCAACAATTGCAAGACTGATTAAAGGATGCAGTCTTGCATCAAACTCATCAACAATAAGAACTTTACCACCTTTAAGTGCATCCACTATAGGACCTGCTAAAGCAAACAATTTTTGCGATCCTTCAGACTCTTGTTTTTTTAGATTAAATATCTCAGTAGATATCTCATTTCCATCTCTGTCAAACTTTTTATGTACAGTATTAATTGAAGTTGCTTTACCTCCGGCATTTTTAATGATAATATTTTCAAGTTCATCTGGCATTTTATCAGACCAGGAATCATCTGTGATTTCTGTTTGTTTGATTTCTAATTCACCAATACCTAAATCTAGCTTTTTAATCAATTGAATAATTTCATTTTTGTGCTCACTCTCGATTAAACAACTTACTGTATAACTGAACGTTGTATCTTTCAACCCAGACAAAATCTTCAAATTGTTCTTTAAAAAACTCAGAATCTTTTCAGCAATTTCAACATTAAATTGAGCTGATACAGATAAGAAAAGAGCATTATGTCTTGTTTTTTGCTGAATACCATCAGCTTTATATGTCTTGGTAGAGCTAATCTTTTGGTTCTCACGTTCAAAGAGTTTGGTTTCCTTTAGTTTTGGTACGTAAAATAACCATTCCGATACGACTTTATGTGAAGTTGCCTCGAATCCGTATCTATACTTTTGTCCATCTGATAGGAAAACAATTTCAAAGAATGATGGTTTACTCTCTGTTTCGGTGCTAAGTCTAAAACGTTCTACATTTATTTCTTCTGTACTTTGAGTTTCTTTAGACGAATTAATCATGAACCATTTCATGAAACTTAAAGCTTTAGCAATGTTGGTCTTCCCACTAGCGTTTGCACCGTATATTGCCGCACTTTTAAGCAATTTAAGATTATCGTCTACCGCAAAAACATTATTGTCATCAAGCTGCTTATCTTTCGCAACAAGATTGGCTGCCACCATACTAAAGGTGACTTTTTCCTTAAAAGACCTGTAGTTTCCAACACTAAACTCTATTAGCATGGTATGTATCCTAGCTCAAAGGCTAAATTTGTGAATAAATCACACAGATGCCACTTAAGGGTAGCAAAAATAGAACTAATGCGCTAACAGGTCAGAATATGCTAAGAGTACTTAGGATGCGTTAGTTTTTACGTTTCGCACCCTACAGTCAAGATTTGATATTCGTTCTTTAGCGGAGACTGATAGTAGCAAAAGCTACGCCGGAGATAATTGCACCACAACCGAGGACGCATGACCAGAAGCGGTGGTAACTATTGACAATTGTGCCATTTTCACTCTTGAGTTGAATCAGATCCATCCACGGCATAATGCTACGACGGAACCAACCTGTTGTCTCAACTTGAGAACCAATCAAGCTTTTGACTCGCTTCATGCCAAATAAGAAGTTGCCGATGGGACCAAAGCGGGAGGCGTAATGTAAGTAAAGCATGCCGCTGCGGTCTTGTAATTTGAGGTCTGAACCAAATTTATAACCGGCGTCGCCACGACCGATAAGTTCACCTTGAAGTTTGGCGGGTTGTCCACGCAAAGGACTGGCGTAAGGGTCGGACATGAGAGTGAGAATGTCAGTTGCTTTTGCTTGGCTGTAGTCAGGGAACATGACAAAGGTTTTGACTAGAACTCCGACGCCATAGCCGATGATTGGACAGGTAAGGATTAAATTTGGGTTGGACGAACTTGAGGCAAGAATTGCGCCGATAATGAAGCCGGCAAAAATCCCAATGGTTTCGGCACCGTATAATAAAACGTCTAAGAAAAAGTTACCGTAAAGCTTACCTTTATCCAGCTTTTTGCCTTCACCAACAATACGCCCCATGTCAAATTCTATTGGTAAACCAAGTTGTTCGGCGTAGGTACTCAAGGCGCGGACACGTTTACCAGTCAATGGGTGAGTTGAATTCAACTCCATAAACCAACCCCACGGGTTAAACATATCCCACAAGAAGACCCGACCAATTTTTTGGGTATCTGAGGCAACGCGGTAAGCTGTACCAGCTGCACCGGCGGCTTTGTGGTCGTAGATGCCTAAAGCGCGAGTACCTTCAATTAAGCGGCTGGGTTCTTTGCTTCTAGAACCTTCTTCGACAATTCCGTAAGCAATTTTGACTAAAGCGCGGGAAAGTCCATTTGGGTTGCCAGTACTTTCGGCAGCAAAGTGGTCGGCGAAGTATTCGCGGGTGCGGGATAAGTAGAGTAATAGATATGTGCCGATGAGATAGAAAACATAGGCAGTAATGGTGGCAGACTGCACAACATTTCTGATTCTGCTGTCAAGACGACCAAGGTTTTTAGTAGTGACGTAAATCAAATAGCAAATTTGCACCAAGCTGGAAGCTACAGTCATCACCGCGAAGTCCCAATGGACAATATGTCCGAGTTCATGGGCGTAGACGGTGGCGATTTCATCATCATCAAGGTAGGTGAAAAGTCCTTGACTAACGACTAGGCGGGCGCTGTTAGGTAAAGAACCGTAGGTGAAGGCGGTGGGGTTTTGGTCGTCAATGATTCCCAATTTCGGGATTTTCAGGTTTTTCTGTTGACAAACGCGCCGAATTATTCTGGCTGTTTCTGGACTTTGGATTTCAATATCTGCTAACTGTACCCAGCGGGTTTTGTAAAGCCAATGTTGGATTAAATCCATTAAGAAGGGCGAGAGGAAAAAGGCGGCGAGATTGAATAGTAAGGTGAAAGCAAGGGCTAAAGCCAGTTCAGTTGACGGATTGTTGTTACCAGAAATTAATACTAAGCTCAAACCTAAGACGAACACCATGCCAAACAGTAAGCTAATGGTGACACTACTCGCTAATGCTAGATTACCGGCAAAACTGGCGATTGAAAGCGGGACTCCGACTGTGGCGGCGCGTCCGGCTGTGGGAGTGACTTGAGGTTGTCCTGAGGGTTTTAGGAAAGGGCGAGTTTGTTCCGCCCAAGTGCGGACTTGAGAATTTTTATTTTGGATCAAGGTTTCGCACAAAGCGATCGCGTCGTCTAATTGTCCTGCACCCTGATATGCTTTGACTAACCCCATCTGCGCTTTGAGATAATCTGCGGATTCAGAATCGCCATTCTGGCAGAATGCTTGGAGTAATTGAATCGCTTCTTGATAACTTTTTTGTTTTAAGGCGTCTAATCCAGATTGCAGTGACATAGGCTCTCTACGGAAGGAGTAGTATTAAATCAATCAATACCTACACCTACAGCGTTCGTCACTGTTATTTCGGAAAATTTAAATAAAAATGCTTTTTATGAAGTTTTAATCAAGATTAATGTTAATTGATTAGGTTCGCGATCGCATTCACTAATTCTGTAGGATCAACTGGTTTGGACATATATTCTTGAAAACCGGCTGTAAGCACTTGTTGTTTGTCAATCTCGCCAACGTAGGCTGTTAAAGCAATCGCCGGAATCAGTCCGCCTTGTTCGGGTGATTTGTCTCTAATTTGGCGAATCAGGTCGCAGCTTTCAAAAAATGGTAGCCGCAGGTCACTCAATAGTAAATCAGGCTTTGACTTTAATAAAGCGGTTAGGGCTTCGGTTGCAGAAACTACACACTTAACTTCCGCGCCATATTCTTGGAGAAGAAAACCGAGAAACTCCTGCGTATCAGCTTCCCCACTCACAACCAAAATATTTTTACCATGCAGAGTCAGAGATTTTTGAGTGTTGGGGCGATTGTTTGTTGTTTTAGGGGTATCGTTGGGTAATAAGACTGTAAAGGTTGATCCCTGATCAATACCCGGACTTTGAACGCCGACAGTACCACCATGCGCTTCTACTAAGTAGCGGACAATTGCTAATCCTAATCCTAAACCGCCAAAGTTTCTAGTAATGCTGGCGTCAGCTTGCAGAAAGTAATCAAATACATGGGGAATAAATTCTGGACTAATACCTTTGCCTGTATCGCTGATCGTAATTTGGGCGTGGTTATTAACGTGGGCAAGTTGAATTTCTATCTGTCCGAATTTTGGCGTGAATTTCACAGCGTTAGAAAGTAGATGCCAAAACACTTGTTGCAATCGTTTAGGGTCGCCTGCAACGTGCAATGGGTGATTTCCGTTTTCATCAGTGGGAATTACGGAAAAACTCAAATTAATTGACTTGACTTCTGCTGCTAAACTAACCGTTTCTATTGCCGCTTGCATCACCGATACCAGGTCAATATTACCGACGCTCAAGCTAATTTTGCCTTCAAGAATTTGCGAAACATTCAGCAGGTCTTCAATTAATTGGCTGAGTAACTTGGCATTGCGTTCGATGGTATTTAAAGCGTTATTAGCCGTTTCTTCGCTTAATTTGCGGGTTTTGAGGATTTTTAACCAGCCTAAAATTGGATTGAGAGGAGTGCGTAATTCATGGCTGAGGATAGTTAGAAATTCATCTTTAATGCGGTTGGCGGATTCTGCTTGTTGACGCGCTTGTTGCTCACGGATAAATAAAAGCTCTCGTTCTGCTTCGGCTTCTGCATGTTTGCGGCGCAGCTTCGCTTCGCGGATTTCGCGTTCAATTGCCGGAATTAATCGCGCCATCCGCTGTTTGAGGATAAAATCATGGGCACCTGCCTTCATCGCTGTAACGGCGGTTTCTTCGTCGATGGTGCCAGATAAGATAATGAAGGGAATATCTTTTCCTTTGGCTTGCAATAACTCTAGAGCCGCGATCGCTCCAAATCCCGGCATTTTATAATCACAAATAATTACATCCCATGTTTTCTCTAATGCGGCATCCATTGCGATTGCGCTATCTACTCGCTCGAAGATTGGCTCGTAGCCTTCATTGCGAAGAGTGTATAATAGTACAAGTGCATCATCTTCTGAATCCTCAACAATCAACACATGCAGCGGAATGCCCATTAAAGTTATCCTACGCTCAACAAAGTGAAGTAAAAAGTTGCCCCTTGTTCAACAGCACCTTCCGCCCAAATTTCTCCCCCGTGACGCTGGATAACTCGCAGCACTGTAGCTAGACCAATGCCATTCCCTTCAAATTCTGAAGCAGAATGCAGACGTTGGAAGGCTTTAAATAGTTGATTAAGGTATTTCATATTAAAGCCAGCACCATTATCCCGTATGAAGTATACCCCACTGCTTGCCATCCCAAACTCAATCTTAGGGTCAACACCCAGCACTGAAAGTGACTGGGCTTCGGGACTAGATCCTTAAGCCTACCAAAATTTCAGTTTTAGTTGACCAGAGCCAGGATAAGACCTACGTTCACGGTAAACGTTAAAGAACATACCTTGGGTTGCGTAGCTAGACCCAAGCTCTATAAATAGGCGATTAAACATTTGTATCTGGGGATAGAAAGTGTCGCCTGTATAGTTACTGACCGTGAACATGCTCGAAGCTAACATTACCCGTTTACGGAGTTTTCCAAAATGTCTAACTACGTTCTAGTAATTGATACCAATAAAAAGCCATGCGATCCTATTCATCCAGGGACAGCGAGACACCTACTGAAATCAGGTCTTGCAGCAGTGTTCAGACGTTACCCATTTATTTTGATACTCAAATCTGAATCAACCGAGTCAGTTAAAGAATATCAACTTAAACTAGACCCAGGTTCAAAAACAACGGGAATAGCTTTAGTTCAAGGTCAAAATGTTATTTTTGGAGCAGAATTAACTCATAGGGGTCAAGCAATCAAAGCGTCTTTAGAATCGCGCCGTGCGATTCGCCGTAACAGACGTTCAAGACACACTCGATATCGCCAAGCAAGATTTTTGAATCGCAAACGGTCTTCATGTTGGTTAGCCCCAAGTTTACAGCATCGAGTTTTGACTACTCTGACTTGGGTTAAAAAACTCATCAAATTTGTGACGGTAATGGGAATCTCTCAAGAACTTGTTAAATTCGATTTGCAACAAATGGAAAAACCAGAAATATCTGGAGTTGAGTATCAACAAGGTGAATTAGCTGGTTACGAAGTTCGAGAATATTTGCTGAACAAGTGGGACAGAAAATGTACGTATTGCGGTGTTGAAAACGTCCCACTACAAATCGAGCACATTAAACCAAAAGCTAAAGGAGGTACTAATAAAATTTCTAATTTATGCTTAGCATGTGATAGCTGTAACAAGAAAAAGGGGACTAAAGATATTGAGGTATTTCTCAAAAACAAACCAGAACTTCTCAACTCGATTTTAGGTCAAGCTAAGCGTCCTTTAAAAGATGCAGCAGCAGTAAACTCAACTCGATGGGCATTATTTAACGCGCTCAAAGAGACAGGTTTACCCATTGAAGTCTCTTCAGGAGGCTTAACTAAGTTCAACAGAACCCAATTAAAATTACCTAAAACTCACTGGCTAGATGCATCTTGTGTCGGAGTAGTGGGTAAGCTTAAGATACTTACTAACAAACCGTTGTTAATAAAGTCTACCGGACATGGAACAAGGCAGATTTGTGGAACTAATAAGTTCGGTTTTCCTGTGAGACACAGAACAAACAAACAAATTCATTTTGGATTTCAAACAGGAGACATTGTGCAATCTGTCGTGACTTTTGGTAAAAAAATAGGAAAATACATTGGTCGAATTGCAACTAGAAAAACTGGAATTTTTAATATTTCCACAGTCAATGGGTTGGTTCAAGGAGTGTCACATAAGTACTGTAAAGCTATTCATAAAAAAGACGGGTATGCATATGTTTGTTAATCTGAAAGCGATTAAAATCGCTCGCGTCGTTTACCTCTCAGGTCTAAAGACACTGAGCTTCCCACTTACCGAGATCGATTTGTGAAGTTGTTTGCGCGTATATTTCCAGGCATTACTAAGTAAGTTCTCTAAACCCACATGTAGCAGACGAGGATCGGCATTGGCTGTGACATCCGGCTGAATTTGCCATTCAACTTGGCGGTCTGGTTCTGCTTGTTGGAGAGTTTGAGCTATTGCTGTCACCATTGCAGTCAAATCTACTTGCCCTGTCCGAATTCCGTAGCGGTTAATTTGCGATAACAATAATAGATCTTCAATCAACTGTGCCATTTGCCCATTGGCGTTTTGAATCCGTTGCAGATAATCTAGTGTTTGTGCGTTTAAGCCATCGCCAGCAACTTGCAAAATCATCTTAGAAAAATTATCAATTCGGCGTAGAGGAGCGCGGAGGTCGTGGGATACTGAATAAGAGAATGTTTCTAATTCTTGATTTGTGATTTTTAACTGCTGGGTGATTTTTTCCAATCTGGCGTTTTTCTGCTGTAATTCTTGTGTCCGTTCTACTACTGTTGCTTCGAGCGATTGGGAATATACTTCTAATTGGGTGTTAGCGGCAGATAAGCTACTATAAAGGTCAGCATTTTCTAAGGAAACGGCAATTTGTGCGGATAACAACCGTAAAACTTCTAAGCGATCAACTGTAAAGGCAGCGGTTGTTAAATTATTTTGTAAATAAATAATATTCTTCAGTTGTCCTTGATAAATAATTGGTGTACAAAGGATAGATTTTGGTTGATTGTGAATAATATAAGGATCGGTAGTGAAAAATCCTTGGTTCGAGGCGTTATTTAATACCAAAGTTTCCTTTGTTCTCAAAACATAGTTTAGGACTGATAAAGGTAGCTGCGCGGCGATATTGGTCTCGCTTAAGGGCAATAAAACTACTTGATTTTGCTCTGCGGTTCCAGCTACTTGAATGCAAAAATCACTCTGGTTGACAGCAACTAAAAAGCCAGATTGTGCGCCGGCATTTTCAATGACAATTTTGATTAACTTATTCAGTAAATTTTCTAGGACAATTTCTCCGGCGATTGCCTGAGAGGCTTTAACGACTGTAGCTAAATCAAATAAAGCGGAGGGTGTACCACCTGTTGATGTCAGCGATGTTTCCCGCACTGGGGTCATGGCGGCAATTAAATCTGGATAGCGAATCGCTAAATCTTTCGCTTTTGCAAATGCACTCCAACTTAGATAACCACGATAGGCATCAGTCAGATAAGTTTTGGCGGTTCTTTCTCTGCCAATGGTGAGATAAAATTCTGCGGCTAATTCATTAGCTAAAGCTGCCTCTTGGATATAACCGTGAGTTGTTGCTAAATCTATACTTGTATCGTAAAACTCCATCGCCTTGAATATATTGCCAGTGACTCTAGCTATTTCAGCCTCAACTAGCTCGTATTTGTGCTGAAAATTCATTGGCGCATGTAATGCCTTCACTTTTAAGGTTTGTTGATTGGCTTGTACTTGATGGAGTGCTAATCGGTCATTAGCCATATTCTCGCCTTGCAACAGAACTAATGAATTATAGAAGTTATATTCATCAGCCATCATCATCCCTAAGACACCTTCTAGGTGATTAGCAGTTAATTGAGCATAAATACGCGCTTGCGGGTAGTCTTTAAACAAATAAGCCAGAATTAATTTAAATAAGTAAAAGCAGCAAAGTAACATCTTCCAATTTGTCGCCTCTAAGATTGGCAGCATTTCCTCACTAAAACTTTCACCTATGAGGATTAAGGGTTCGCTAGTGTCTGTAAGTAAATTTAAAATAATTTGGTGGGCAATTTTTAGATAATTAATCCCTAACTCTTGCCGGAAACTTTCAACTAGCTGAATATAAGGCAAGATTTTCTGATTAATTATTTCCAGATTCTCGCCGCTAAAAAATAGGTACATAGCTAGTTCACCAGCAGCATAGCCTAAAAACTCAATATTGCTAGTTGCTACAGACTTTTCGATGGTGACTTGTAAAGAAGCGATCGCTGACTGGATGTGGTTTTTACAAGGGTCAATATGGGTAGAATAAACTTTTAAAACATGAGGATATAAAGCTTGATCGTTAAATTGCTCTAAAACTTGTAATGACAACTGTCCAAACTCATGACCGGCATCAATATCGCCAAACACCGCACACAATAACATGCCATAGACACAATAGCCGAAAGATGAAGGCACCCAGTTACCGTACTTGACCGATAAACTAGTCATGGTGATCATCATCGGCATAAAAAGTTCCGGTCGGACAATATAAACTGGTCCTGGCATCGTGTTTAAGATTTCGATGGCGGCTTGTTTTTCCGGGTCACTCATGACTGGGAGAGTTGCTAATTCGGCAATCTTGTCTTTGGCAAATACTAATTCTTGCTGTAGCTGTTGTGAATATTGCTCAATTCCAACGGGGTCAGTCGGAATCACAATATTTAGCATTGACAAAACAGACAAAGCTGTGTTGATGGCTTGAGGTAGATTTCCTTGGGAAATAAACAATTGAATTTGGCGCTTATAAATGCGAATACGGTCTATAAGTGTTTGAGTTTGCTCCCCGGCTTGATCAATTAAAGCTTGCGATCGCGCATATTCAGCATTGATACATTCGACAGCGATCGCTGCATCATAAAGATCCAAGCTTAACTGATAGTGTTGCCAATACCCCACAGGCAATAAACTCAGACCTATATTCAAATACATACCCGCAAGCTTATAAGCAGTTGAGGCTACAGCTTTATTACCAGCGATTAAATTTAACTCCGCTAAACGCTTTCTTTCTGCAGTTGGAATCAAGTCAATCGCAAAGTTTAAGTGATTAACCAACCCAAAAATATTTTCTGGTTCAACCTCTTCTGACTGACTGCGTAACAGCAATTGACCGATTTTGAGGTGAGTAGATTTCTTATCAGCCTCAGGAATCAGGGCATAAGCTGCTTGCTGCACTCGATCATGTAAAAACTTGTAACTAACCGACTGGTCAAACTTTGCCGTGGCGATAGTTTCTTCACCGACTACCAAAGGAATTTTATAAGCACTACTCAGAGGAATAATTAAACCAGCAAGCATCGCTGACCAAATATCTTGGGCTGTGTCAAGGAGTGTTTTTTCGTGGATTGCCGCTAAAGTTCCTAAATCAAATTTATTGCCGATGCAAGCGGCTAATTTGAGCAGATTTTGAGTTACGTCTGGTAGTTGTTTAATATTGTTACTCATTAAATCAACTACATTATCAGTCACATCTACTGTTTGAATTTGGTGAATATCCCACTGCCAGCGCCGGTGATTAAAATCAAAATTCAGCAGATTGGTGACAACTAAAGATTTTAATAATTCTCTGACAAAGAACGGATTTCCATAAGTTTTTTGAAAAATTAACTCTGCTAATGGCTGGGTGAAGCTTAGATCTTGCTGTAATGTATCGGCAATTAACTGATTAACATGATTAAGTGTCAGTGGAGTCAGTGTAATCTGATCAATCTTCACTCTTTCATTCTTCATTTGCTGAAGCGTCTGCATTAGTGGATGAGCAAGACTAACTTCATGATCGCGGTATGCACCTAAAAGCAGCAAATAGTTACTATTATTAATAGCCAGCAAAACCTGCATTAACTTTAAAGAAGCAGAATCCGCCCATTGCAAATCGTCTAAAAATAATACTAAAGGATGATTTGCTTGAGCAAATACCCGCACAAATTCTATAAATACCCGATTAAACCGAGTTTCAGCCGCTGTAGCACTTAATTGGGCTAGTGGTGGTTGCGAACCAACAATCAACTCTAACTCTGGAATTACTTCAATAATTACTTGAGCATTCTCACCGAGATTAGAAAGTAACTTTGCTTTCCAGACTTCTAAGCTACTCGCACTTTCAGTAAGTAATTGTTGCATCAGACAGCGAAATGCTTGAATCACCGAATCATAAGGAATATCGCGGTGCAACTGGTCAAATTTACCAGAAATAAAATATCCTTGACGCTGGAGAATTGGCTTATGAACCTCATTAACTAAAGAAGTTTTACCAATACCTGAATAACCACTAACTAGCAGCAATTCACTTGTACCTTGGCTAACTCGTTCAAAAGCTTGTAGCAAAGCATTAACTTCTAAACTTCGACCATAAAGCTTTTCAGAAATTAGTAAGTCTCCCGTAAAATCTTGTTGAGCGATCGCAAAGTCCGAAATTTTACCTGTAGTTAATAATTGTTGACACAACTGTAAATCACGGCAAACTCCAAAAGCGCTATTGTAACGATCCTCAGCATTTTTCGCTAATAACTTCATTACCAACCGAGAAATTACTTCGGGAATATCTGAACGTAACTGATGCGGAGGTATCGGCTGTTTAGCAATATGACTGTGAAGCAATTCTAAAGGATCAGCCGATGTAAAAGGCAACACACCCGTGAGCATCTGATAAAAAGTTACACCCAGAGAATACAAATCGCTACGATAATCAATAACCCGATTCATTCTTCCTGTTTGTTCAGGAGAAATATAATAAAGAGTACCTTCCAACACACCCAAATTACCTATTTGGGGATTTTCTCTAGACAAACGACTCGCAATACTAAAATCAGTTATTTTAGTTTCACCTGTCTGCGGATTAATAATAATATTTCTTGGCTTGATATCTTTGTGAATAATATTCTGTTGATGAATCTCTCCTAGGGTAGTTGCCAATTGAATAGCAATCCCTAAAAAATCGGCAATAGAAATTTCCGAGTCCAAAAAAGTCTGAAGTGACTCGCCGCCAAAATCCTCCAAAACCAATATTAACTGACTTTGATACTTTTCCAAGGCATAAGCTTTCACGACTCCAGAGATCTGTAAATTTGCCACAATCTGGTATTCTTGCTTATAACCAGAAATCTCCGCCAAAGTCGGAAAAGTAGCTTTAAGAAACTTGAGAATGACTGCTTGTTGCTCGTCTTTGATGCCACGGTAAACAATAGACTTGTCACCTTCGTGCAGAATTCCGCTAACGGTGTAACCGGGAAGAGCAATCATAATGGTGATCGGACTGGCTATTAGCAAGTATAGATTATGTTAAGCGTGAGGCAATCATCCGTTAGGATCTAAGCATGTGTACTCACAAATCGATGATTACTGAGACTAACTTAATTGAAATTGCTACCACTACTCGCTCCTGTGCGCTCAAACTAGCAAATTTGTCGTCTAACTTGAGAAATCAAGCAATAGAAGCGATCGCTACGGCTTTAGAATCAGCAAAGGATGAAATTTTAGCGGCAAATACCGCAGATTGCCAAGCAGCGGTGAATACCATTGCGCCAGCCCTCTATCAGCGATTAAAATTGGATGAAAGCAAGTTGCGCGATGCGATTTCTGGGGTCAGAGATGTTGCCAAACTTGCCGATCCTATAGGCGTAGTGCAGATTCTCCGCCAACTGGATGATGGTTTAATTCTCAAGCGAGTGTCTTGTCCTTTAGGTGTTTTAGGCGTGATTTTTGAAGCGCGTCCGGATGCAGCCATCCAAATTTCCGCTTTGGCGATTAAATCAGGAAATGGTGTGATTCTCAAGGGAGGACAAGAGGCGATTAAGTCTTGTCAGGCAATTGTCGCCGCAATTAAGCAAGGATTGTCACAAACGGCGGTGAATCCTGATGTGGTGCAATTACTGACAACTAGAGATGAAACCAGACAGCTTTTGCAGTTAGATAAGTATGTAGACTTAATCATTCCTCGCGGTTCTAACGATTTTGTCCAATTTGTCCAAGCAAATACCCGGATTCCGGTGCTAGGTCATGCTGAGGGAATTTGTCATCTTTATGTAGATGCTGCGGCTGATATCCAAAAAGCAGTCGATATTGCTGTTGATGCCAAGACTCAATATCCGGCAGCTTGTAACGCAATTGAGACATTACTCGTCCACAGCGCGATCGCTCCCACTTTTCTACCACAAGTAGCAGCAGCCATGCAAGCTAAAAATGTGGAATTACGCGGTGATGCAGCAACTGTAGAGATTTTGTCCGTCACACCAGCCACAGATTTAGATTGGGCAACAGAATACAGTGACTTAATTTTAGCCATCAAAGTAGTACCATCATTAGAAGATGCGATCGCCCATATAAATACCTATGGATCTCGCCATACAGAAGCGATCGTCACTGAAGATGAGACAGCAGCAGCGACTTTTACCGCTTTAGTTAACGCCGCTGGAGTATTCCATAATTGTTCCACCCGTTTTGCTGATGGCTTTCGCTACGGTTTTGGCGCGGAAGTAGGAATTAGCACTCAACAAATGCCACCACGGGGACCTGTAGGCTTAGAAGGATTAATCACATATAAATATCAAGTTACAGGTAACGGACATGTCGTCAGTACATATACTGGGAAAAATGCTCATTCATTTAGTCACAAAGACTTGATATAATAGCCTGAAGCGGTGAAATAGCATATTGAATTGTTGAAACGCGGAGAGACGCTGAGGTAACGCAGAGAGACGCAGAGAACCTCCTCCGCGTTCCTCCGCGTTACCTCAGCGTCCTCCGCGTTTCAAAAATTAAGCTGGTATAGGTGCTACTCCCCCCCGACCTTCAGACCGACCAGTCACAGCAAAGTGGTCAAAACCACTGCGAACCTGTCCACTCGCTACTGCTGCTTTGACATCAGGATTTTGATTTAGGTAGTAGGTTTCATCGTAGAAAGCACTAGGACGACGCCCTTCTTTTTCGCCAAAAAGGACAAAGTGATCGAAAGCGGTGCGGAACTGTCCACTTGCTACAGCTGCTTTGACATCGGGGTTGTTTGCTAGGTAGTAAGCTTCATCATATAGCTGTGGTTTTAAGGTGCGTCCCTCATATTGACCATACCGCAGAGCATGGTCGAAGCCACTTCGCAATATTCCTTTACCAATCGCCGCCGCCACATCAGGATTACTACTTAGGTACTGACTATTATTAAATGTAGCACTAGGATTGCGACTTTCATAGAGTCCGTAACGGTTAAAGTGATCGAATCCACTTTGGTATGTACCACTCGCTACTGCTGCTTTCACATCAGGATTGTTGGCAAGGTAGTAAGCTTCGTCAAAATTAGGGCTGGGGTTACGTCCTTCTTTTTGTCCGAATTGCAGGTAATGTTCATAACCATAGCGGAATTGTCCTTTGTCAACCGCCGCTTTCACATCTGGGTTGTTAGCCAAGTACCAACCTTCATCAAATGTGAGCATTCTTAAGTCGCGGCGTTGGTACAATCCGTCTTTCTGAAATTGTTCAAATCCACTATTGAATTGTTTATTCTTGACTGCTGTCGCTACATCTGGGTTTTCAATCAGATACAGGCTGTTACTGAAAATTCGGCTGGGGTCGCGACCTTCTGCTTCACCGTAGGCGCGGAAGTGGTCTAAGCCAGTCTTAAATTGACCTTTTGTTACCGCCGCTGCGACATCAGCATTGTTGGCAAGGTAGTATTTTTCATCAAATACCAAGTCAATCAGATTCTTGCCTTTATCGACTTGCGAATTCAGGTAGTTCTCAATGTTGAACAAACCGGCAAGTGCGCCTGGAACTACAGTAGTGGTAGCAGTATTGCTAGCAAAGCTGCCATCACCCGAGTAATTCTCTGTGATTGTACTTTTGCCTACAGGTAACTGAGAAACAGTCAACGTCGCTAAACCATTGTTAAGGGTGGCAGTTCCCAGGGTGGTATTGCCGTTAGAGTAAGTAACTGTACCTCCGGGGGTGACGCCGGTATTATTCACAGGTGCAACGGTGGTTGTCAGCAGGATGTTTTTGCCCACTCCATCTGTACTGCCAAAAGCATTAGTACTAATGGTTGTGCCAGTGCCCGTTGTGCCAGTACCCGTTGTGCCAGTACCCGTTGTGCCAGTACCTGTTGTGCCAGTACCCGTTGTGCCAGTACCCGTTGTGCCAGTACCCGTTGTGCCAGTACCAGAACCTAAGATTGTGACGGTGTTGTAAGCGCCGTTTGCTACTGCCAAATCTGACCTACCATCACCATTAAAGTCCCCTGCGGCGACGTAAAAAGGGTTAACTCCATAAAAGTCAGTTGGAGTGCTAAAGTTGCCAGTCCCATCGCCGGTTAGCACTGAGACACTTTCAGCACCAAGATTTGCCACGGCTAAATCTGCCTTACCATCACCGTTGAAATCTCCTGTCGTGATCGAGTAAGGACCAGCACCTACGTTGACGCTGCTAGCAGTACCAAAAGTGCCATTGTTATTTAAGAGAATGGAAACACTGTTACTGTCATAATTCCCTACAGCTAAATCTAGTTTGCCATCGCCGTTGAAGTCTCCGGCTGTGACCGCATAAGGTTTTGTCCCAGCACTAAAATTGCTCGCCGCCGCAAAGGTGCCATCACCGACTCCCGTCAACAGAGAAACGTTATTGGAGCCTTGATTCGCTACCACTAAATCTAGTTTGCCATCACCGTTGAAATCTCCGGCGACGAGCGATCGCGGACTTGATCCCACTTTAAAGGCAGTTGGAGAGCCAAAGGTGCCATCACCCTGACCCAAATCTACCGAGACAGTATCGCTGCTATAGTTCGCTACTGCCACATCCAGCTTTTTATCGCCGTTGAAGTCTCCGAGAACCACAGAATAAGGATTTGACCCAATGCTAAAGTTTTTCGCAGTCCCAAAACTTCCATCCCCATTTCCCAATAGCACAGAGATATCACCAGAATTGAGGTTACTAACCACTAAATCCGGCTTACCGTCGCCGTTCACATCTCCTACAGCGACAGATTGAGGCAGTTTATTGACACCAAAATTTTGCAGAGTGCCAAAGGTGCCATCACCCTTACCTAAAAATATCGAGACGTTATTGTTGCCTTGGTTGACTACTACTAAATCTTGCTTACCGTCGCCGTTTAAATCAGCCACAGCTTCGGAAATTGGATTTACACCTGCTCTAATATTAGAAGTACCAAAATTTACAGTGAACGGAGTACTTGAAGATGATAAGGAGCTAATAGAATTACTTGAAGTCCCCAGTTGAGTTGAATCTAAAAGCTTTGTAGCTGGTGTGATATTTGTACTTAAATCACTCGTAGTTTTTGCGGAAAAACTTTTAGTCTCCATTATATCTTTGCTCCCTTAAATACTGACAATTCAGCAGAGCGTTACCAATTTATGTGCTAAGTAACGTTCTGAATTTTTGACTAAAGTCTAGACTGAAAATATACAAGTAAATCAAGGATTGCGGAGAATTACTGGTCAAAATACAGCTAGAATCAGTATGCGTAAGTATACACACGAGTTCAAACAAGTTAGACCCACCTAAAGATGGATGTAAGTAATTAACTAAATCTGTCTTTTGATAGTTGTTGAAATTGGGGTTTTTTCCATTATCAGTGTGTATAAAGTACGGCAGAATACACTTTAACTAAGTGCTTTTAACAGTGCCTGCAATTTCAGCTGAATCTCTGCAAGTTCTTTCTCCGGCTCAGACCCAGCGACAATTCCAGCACCAGCATAAAGTCTCGCATTACAGCCATCAATTAACGCGGATCTAATCCCCACAATAAACTCGCTATTACCTTGAAAGTCTACCCAGCCAAGCGGTGCAGCATATAAACCTCGCTCAAAATTTTCATATCGGCGAATTTCCTGACATGCAATGTCGCGATCAACACCAGCAACTGCGGGTGTCGGATGCAGTTGAGCAACAATTTGTAATGGATGAATATTCTCAGGGACTTCGGCGCTGATTGGTGTCCACAAATGCTGGATATTGGCTAATTGTCGCAAACGTGGTGGTAATAGGTGTGCCTGCAAACCTAGTGTTGATAAACTTTGAGTAATAAAGTCAATCACTAACTGATGTTCGCGTCTTTCTTTATCGTTGTGGAGTAAGCGATTTGCTTGTTGCGCGTCTTGTGCTGCTGTTTTTCCTCGTGGTGCGGAACCAGCTAAAGCATCAACGACCAATTGGCGATTGCGAATGCTAATTAAACGTTCGGGACTAGCGCCAATAAAATTTTGCCTCCCGTTACTCAGGGAAAATACGTAACAACTAGGATATAGCTGTCGCAGGTTGTTTAAGGAGTTGTATAAATTGAAAGGATGATTATTGCTAATATCGAGTACATTTGCTAAAACAATTTTGTGCAAATGATGATTGTTAATCGTTTTTAGCGCCGCGACAATTGAGCGTTTAAAATTATCGGCGTTATTTAAAGTAATTGGATGCGGATATGTTACCCGATTGACCGGATGTTTTAAGCACCGGATTTTTTGGAGTGTTTCCTGCAAATCTTGCCAAGTTTCTATCTGGTCTGTCTGAGGGTGGATAATTTTATTAAAAACTAATATACTGCGATCGCCTAGACGTGATACTTGCAATCTTGGCAAAAATACAGTAGCAGGAGGAAAAGGATAATCTGCTTGAACGATTTCATCAAAAAAGCTAAAACTACAAAAAAAGTGTGGTCCTGAGAATTGATGAGTATTCCCAAAACAATTTATGTTCGCAAGACTTGTCTGAATAAAATTTTCAACTTCTGCAAACCGCTGTTTCCCCGTAATCTCTAATTTAGCTATAGCATCAACCGCCGCGATGGCTTCTGTGGTCACGCGGTTTTCAAAATATAAATGTAATTGATTAGCCTGGGAAAATCCTTGGACTATAACTAGAGGATCAAGCAATTCTATTTCTAGGGAAATACTGAGAATTTGTGAGCATTTTTTTGTCTGGCATTTTTCGTGACAAGCGGAAATAAATTGATATAATTGCTTGTTTTCGACATCGAACTCAGTACCACAGGGTGAAACTGTCATGGATTCAACAATAGTAAATTTTTTTGAAGTTACGCTCTTAAAGTCTAATTAATCGTATTGTATTTTTATAGGTAACGCACTCACCGCACTTTCTCTCGTTAGGTTTTTCTGATGACGACAAAGCTCATTTCATATCCCAACTCCAAGTTATGGATGGCAGCAATTAAGCCTCCGATGTACAGTGTTGCCATTATGCCGATTTGGTTGGGAACGGCAGTGGCTTTTGCGGAAACTAAGATTTTTCACGGAGCAGTATTTTCGGCTTTTTTAGCTGGGGCAATTTTAATTCTGGCTTGGGAAAACCTTAGTAATGATGTATTTGATTCGGAAACAGGTATCGATAAAAATAAAGCACATTCTCTGGTTAATTTAACTGGTAATAAACAATTCGTATTCTGGCTAGGAAATTTATGTTTGGGTTTAGGCTTGTTGGCAATCCTGGCGATCGCTTGGTGGCAACAAGACTTAACGACGATCGGGATAATTCTTTTATGCTGTGCCTTAGGTTACATTTACCAAGGACCACCCTTCCGTCTAGGATATCAGGGTCTAGGTGAGGTAATTTGCTTTTTTGCCTTCGGTCCTCTAGCTGTTTCCGCCGCATATTACAGTCAAACCCAAGCTTGGTCTTTAACCAGCTTAGCAGCTTCAGTCATCCTCGGCATCACCACCAGCTTGATTTTGTTTTGCTCCCATTTCCACCAAGTCAAGGATGACATCGCCGCAGGTAAGCGATCGCCGATTGTCCGACTAGGAACAAAAAAAGCCGCTCAGCTTTTACCTTGGATTGGCGGTTGTGTCTATGCTCTAATTTTGTTATTCGTGATTTTGGGAATTTTCCCCGGATGGACATTGCTGACGTTGCTGAGTTTACCCATTACTTTCAAGTTAGTGCAGCATGTAGATCAACATCACAGTCAACCAGAAAAAGTTAGTAATTGTAAATTTATTGCTGTTGCTTTACATTTTTGGAGCGGTTTGCTGTTGGGATTAGGATTCCTACTAGCAGCCATCTAATGAGTTACCGTTGGCAATTTCGTCCTTACCGTTACCCCTTCAAATACCCACTGCACACCAGCCACGGCGTCTGGAACGTGCGAGAGGGAATTATCTTGCGATTAGAACAATCTGGGCGCGTCGGCTGGGGAGAAATTGCCCCTCTTAGCTGGTTTGGTTCGGAAACCCTAGAACAAGCGGAGGATTTTTGCCGCCAATTAATTACAAAAGACGTAATTCCTAGGGTTCCTGATGAGTTACCTGCTTGTCAATTCGCAGTTGAGTCAGCCTGGGAAATGCTAAATGGTGGAGACAACGGTAGCGACTCCTTACCCTATAGCGCCTTACTACCCGCAGGCGCAGCGGCGCTAGATCGGATGATGGTGCTATTACACCAGGGATATCGCACTTTTAAGTGGAAAATTGGTGTGGGAGATGTAGATACAGAATTGAAGATTTTTGACGAATTGGTGCAGGTATTCCCAAATGATGCAAAGTTACGGTTAGATGGCAATGGTGGATTAGCCTTGGATGGAGCTAAAGCGTGGCTAGAAGCTGCAGACAAATCTGGAGTCGTGGAGTTTATCGAGCAACCACTCGGCATAGATCAATTCAATACCATGTTGGCATTAAGCCAGCAATATCAGACGACCTTGGCATTAGATGAATCAGTTGCCACCCTAGCACAGATGCAGAATTGTTACGAATTAGGTTGGCGTTCTGTATTTGTGATTAAGCCAGCGATCGCGGGTTCTCCTTCTGCGCTACGGCAATTTTGTCAAACCACGCAAATCGATGTAGTTTTTTCCTCAGTTTTTGAAACCAAAATTGGCAGAATCGCCGCACTGAGACTAGCCGCAGAATTATCTCACCCCAAACGAGCCATTGGTTTCGGTGTTGACCACTGGTTTGATTTTGAGCAATCGCCGGAACAGATATGGCAAGAACTATAATTGATCTCCTCCGCAAAGATGATTGGCTTATCGGTGACGATAGCCGACAGTTGGCAGAAATTGCCGAAGAACTATATTTAACCTTAACCACACAGCGGGAATCGCCGGCAAAAATTCTCCTCGTTGAAAGGGAACCAATCCGATTTTTAGCTGCTTTTATTGCTGCTTGCGCCGCCGACTGTCAAGTTTTTCTCGCCAACCCTGACTGGGGAAAAAGCGAATGGCGACAGGTTTTGGAGTTAGTGCAGCCGGATTTGATTTGGGGAGTGGCGGAGTGGGGGAATGGGGGAGATTTTGATAAAACTTCCTCTATTGATATCACCAAGTTACCTTCACCCCCTCTCCCTTTCCCCCCCTATCCCCTAATCATGATTCCTACGGGTGGTTCATCAGGAGAGATTAAGTTTGCCATCCATACTTGGGAAACTCTCACGGCTTCAGTCCGAGGATTTGCAACCTTCTTTCAAAAAACACAAATCAACTCATTTTGTGTATTGCCGCTATATCACGTCAGCGGTTTAATGCAATTTATGCGATCTTTACTGACTGGTGGTCAGTTAGCGATTGTGCCATTTAAAGATCTACATCAGAATCAAAAATCAGCTCTCGATATTTCGGATTTTCTAATCTCTCTAGTACCGACCCAATTACAACAATTGTTACAATCTAACAGTCACCACTGGCTGTCCAAATTTTCGACAGTCTTGCTAGGAGGTGCGCCAGCGTGGACAGAACTTCTTGAACAAGCCAAAGCTTATAAAATCCGCTTAGCACCGACCTACGGGATGACCGAAACAGCATCAGCAATCGCCATCCTCAAACCGGATGATTTTCTCAACGGTCAAGCGAGTTGCGGTCAAATTCTACCCCAGGCGAAAGTTACAATTCTTAATATTCAAGGCGAAATTTTAAATCCAGAGCAAGTGGGGAATCTGAAAATTCAAAGCAAATCCCTCACTTTGGGTTATTATCCGCACAGGCGCTCTCAAGATTATTTACAATTAGATGACTTAGGTTATTTTGACGATCGCGGTTATTTACACATAATCGGTCGCGATAGTGACAAAATTATTACCGGCGGTGAAAATGTCTATCCCGCAGAAATAGAATCAGCAATCAGATCGACACAAATGGTTACTGATGTTTGTGTGATCGGAATTACCGACAAATATTGGGGACAAGCAGTCACAGCCTTTTATGTTCATAGCTATTGCAATACCAGTACAGACGTGTACCATGAGGTCAGCGAAGCGATCGCAACTCGATTAAAAGAGCAATTAAGTAAATTCAAAATCCCCAAATATTGGATTCCCCTTTCCACCTTACCGCGCAACTCCCAAGGCAAAATCAATCGTCAGCAATTGCGGAAGATAGCGGAGGAGTGGCGAAGGGGGGGGGAGTGGAAATGTTGAGAATTTTTCATTCATCATTTCTCCCCTCTCCCACTCAGCCATTGATTTATCTCCTCAGTCAAATCTCTTTTAACACGATTACCAGTGTCAATACACACATGGCGAGTGACTGCTTTTGCAGCGACTCGATCCGCTACCATTACCTCATAGTTGACTTCAAACTTGCTGTCATCCAACTGCTTTGGTGTGACAACAATTGCTATGCGATCGCCACAAAACAGTGGGTGCAGAAATGATACACTTGCATGCACAATCGGAAAAGCGACAGTCGAATTACTAAAAAAGGCTTTGAGATTGATACCTACAGAAGCTATAGAGGCTTCATAAGCTTCATGACACATAGACAACACATTAGCAAAATAAACTACTCCTGCCGCATCAGTATCTTGAAATCGCACAGTTCGGTAGTAAGTAAACATTGGCATAATTTTATTGATTAACTCGGCAAAATGGCAACATCAAACTACAAAAAATCATTATTGTATGTAAATATTTTACTTTTTAACCAAGAGAGGAGCACTTATTCGTCATCCATTTGAGCTAAATCTGGAAGATTTGCCAGAATTAGAGACTGATTTCACAGAAGAACTAACGGAAGTGGAAGCTCAAAACGTAAACGGTTTTTGCTCTTTGTAGCGATCTCGGCTAAACCTCGTTGATGAAGCTTGAAATAGGGAAAAGAGTATCGGCAATGCTTAAACCACACCCGACAATCTTATTTGCCCTCAATTTCGATTTTTTCGATCAACCGATTAATATGTCGAGCACTGACCAGAATGTCAAATTCTTGGGATAAGTGTTTGCTCAACCAGTGTCCCGTCCATCGAGAAAATGAATAGCCCAAGTCTTTCGGACTCAAGCTCACTAATTGTTTGAGCCGGTCTAGATAGTCAGATGTAACTATTTTTGGACGACCCATTGGCTGGGATTGCCAGTTGTGAGCTTGACCAGATTTAGCCATGAAAATCCAGTATCTGGCGGTCAATGGAGAACAGTTTAACATCCGACAAATCTGGGTCTGAGTTTTACCTTTATCAGCCAACAGCATGATCTCAATTCGCTGCCGATATTCAGAAATTGTCTCGACTTTGAGTTGATTTTCCAGTAGTTGACTTTGCTTCTTAGTCAAATATTGAATCGATAATTTATCTTGGTTAAATTGTTTAGTTTGAGTCATTTTCTGCCTAACTCTTAACTTTAGAATATTCTATACTATATTTAGTGAATGCTATTTTTAATTTAATATTTTTTTATATTTAATATTATGGTTTTCAAATATATTAGTAATATTTAGTATGCATTTATGTATAATAGCAATTGCCATTATCAAAAAAACAATAAGCAAATTGCTCGATTGAAAATACAAATCTCCTACAGTAATTAAAATCATCAGTATGGCAACTATTTTAGATACGGATAATGTCTTTGAATATTTAGCATCTCTTAATTATTGTCATGTAGTAGATCGAGATACTAGTATAATTACAGTTATCTCAGCTAAAAACTTTAATCTGTTGATTTCATTTGCTGATGGTAAAAACTTATTAGTCAAGCAACAAATTCATAATGTCCAAGGTAAGACAAAGGGAGAGTTTTCTGCCGCGTGGCAAATACAAGATCTAGTAAAACACTTTCCAACTCTTGGTGAAAAAATTAACATTTTTTTGCCAGAATTACTCTATTATGATCGTGATAACTCAATTTTAGTAGTTAAATATTTAGCAAATTATCGTGACTTATATAGTTACTATACGGAGGAAAATAAATTTCCAATCGAGATTGCTAGATCAATCGGGCAACTACTTGCAACCATTCACAGTCAAACATTTCAACAAAGAGAGTATCAACATTTTTTAAATGATTCTCATCGTGAAATGTTTGGTATTAGTCATTCTTCTAATACTGTAATGTTTCAGGAGAGAGGTTACGCTAACGAGATTATTAATCGTCTTGGTCGAATTACACCGCAAATTTTTCAGATAATGCCTCAAGATTGTTTACAATTTTTCAAACTTTATCAACGCTTTCCTAGTTTGTCACAAGCAATTGTCAATCTCGCAAACTCAATTACACCTAGTTGTCTGGTTCATAATGATCTAAAAATTAATAATATTCTCCTTGATTTAGATTGGAATCGCATAGAATCAAAAATAATTAGATTAATTGATTGGGAATGTGCTAGTTGGGGTGATCCAGCTTTTGATCTCGGCAGTATTTTGGGTAGTTACTTAGAGATTTGGTTGGAAGGATTAATCATTAGTAGTACTCTTAGTATTAATGAATCATTACAATTAGCAAATACACCTTTAGACGTGCTTCAACCATCTCTATTTACCCTTGTCCGCTCTTATCTAGATGGCTTCCCAGAAATTATCAATGAACGTCCAGATTATATCGAACGAACGATTCAATTTGCTGGCTTATGTCTAATTCAAAGAGTTGAAATCGCTATTGATGAAGAGCGTATATTTGACAATCAAGGAGTTATTATTCTGCAAGTAGCTAAGCAATTAATTTGTACTCCTCAATCTGCAATGAAAACATTATTTGGCAGTGAATTTACTCAATTTACAAATCAATAAATATATGTCAACATCTCAAGTAATACTAGCCGAGATCGCTGAAAAGATTCAGATCGAACAAAATTTTGCTATTCGTCATCCTAACTATCCTCCTCGTGAACTTTCATCTAACACAATTGAGCGCTTCAAACAAATACCACTACAATTACAAAGAAAATATTTAATTACTCAAGTCCAAAATTATCTCTATGAAATTTATTTTAGTCATAGCTTGATGAGTCTCGAAAAGATTGCCGCAGCAGCACAACAACCGCTTCAAGTTAAAAATAATGTGTTTAGTGGCATCGATATCAATTTTTACCAACGGCTTCAAGAAAGTAACAGTAGTAATGGCTATTTCGATCTTGATTGGCAAATAGTAGCTGAAACTCATGGTGGAGAGTTAATCGTCCTCAAAGACGGTTTACACTTACATATTGATCGTCAGCAGCATTTGCCTAGAGACATAAAAAGAGCCGACATTGGTGCGATAGTTCCAATTTATCTACCCCACAATCTTGTGGGTCGGGATACCTATATCATAGTCGGCAATCTCGGAATTCCAAATCGCCCAAAATCTGTTCAACTTTACTTTAATTTTACGCCTGATGCCGCCATCACGATCGCGCAACAATTAACTCATAAATTAAATCAATTAGCCATTCCATTTCAGTTAGCCATTCTCCACGATCCTGCCTTATTTTACCGCTACGATACAGGTACATTATGGCTATCCCAGGCTGGCTATCTTGAAATAGAAACAGTATTAGCAGAGATTTACCAAGCAAATCATCCGGAATTTACTGCCGATACTCCGCTGTTTACGAAGCAATTGGCACCAGGGTTGGGAATAGCTGAGGTACCAATTGTCTCAAGCACTTTTGGGATGCACCGTTGCGAACTTCTCGCCACAGGTTTAGTAATGTCAATGACACAAGGTTCTCTTCTAGCATCTGAAAAACTTAGCGTCATTCGTCAAGAATTTACGCATGCCGAAGTTAGCTGGCGGCAACCATATCTCAATCCTTCGGCGCTAGATGGCTACAGTATTTATTGAGTTAATCTTATTTCGCTTATTAGGTGAAAATGTAATAGGGAAAATTTCTCTCTATTCAATCCCACTTTAATGAAACTTACACGTATAGATACCCCTGTTAGTTTGCTCGCTAATTGGGGTATCTTCATTTCAGTTTCGCCTAACTAGAAAACGTACACCGAGGCAGATCCCAACTTATTAACACCAGGATGAAAGGGCGCAGTATTGGTATATTTCACACCATTTTCTGTGTATTGAATTGTGGGAAAGGAATTGCTGGGCACATCAGATGAAATGTTGGCAAATGATGTTGTAATTTTTGCAGCAATATCTGCAATTTTACTACTGATATCGCTTTGACTGAAAATTACACTTGAGTGAGTAGCATGATTGTATTGAAGATTAACACTACCTCCACAAACTTGATCGCGGTCGATCTCTTGGAGTTCGGTTAAGAAGTTGTCTGTGCTTGAAGATAGATCGGAGATCTGAAGGTTAGCCATTTGTGCAATTTCCTAGAGTAGTTGGGGTAAAACCGGCAAATATCGTCACCTTCAACAATGATGATGTTGTTGAGTAGTCGAGCATAAGATAACGATTAAGCACATGATTTAGACTTTGGAAGCAGCGAAAAGCAGTACATTCGAGAAAAAATGAGCGCAGTGCTTTGGGTTTAAACTACTTTACCAGTTTTAAATGAGCACCTAAATTTAAAATCTTTCTCTAGAGATAAAATATCTCAGAAATTTATAAGTCTTGAGATAGATGTTGTTGAAAAGTACGGTATTTGAGAAGATCTAGCAGGCAAGACGCACCTACCAAAACCCGCCGGAATTTATTTGCGGTTAGAGTTGCCTGGAGTGAAGTGGGATCTATATCTCACTTCGCTCTTAACCTCAGCAATGATGCGCTGATTATCTTTAATGTCCTCTCCAAAAAATGGCTTTCTCGCTCACTATCCTGCAAGACTATGGGGCGAAAAGTCGAAATAAAAATGGACTTTACATATAGCTTTATGTCCAATTATTAACTGAAGAAAGGTAGATTGAAAATCAAATCTCGATTATCCTGGATTCAGGTGATACTGAATTCCCTTGCTGAATTTCCAGTAATCATAATTTATTCGCGCGTTTCTAATCCACAGCAACAAGGACAATGTCAACATGATTAACATCGAAATCTCTGACCTGAAACCTGCTGGTAGCGACTTATTCGCAGACGCAGAGAGCTTCTTGACCGAGCTTCAAGATACTGACGCCATCCAAATATGTGGTGCTGGCGGCAAGCACAATGAGCCTGCGCCTGTATATACGCCTGCCAATAACGGCGGTCAAATTCTATTTAGCGGCGGCGACGGCAAAAATAATGGCAATTTCTTCTACACCAATGGTGGTGGTGGTGGAAATCAAATTCTGTTTAGTAGCGGCAATGGTAAGAAAAGCAAAAATAATGGTGTTTTCTTCTACACCAATGGTGGTGGTAGTAGTAGTGGCTACAATCCCTAGTCTTTAGCTCCAACGCCGTTTAAAAATAGCCACTGAGAAATTTTTCAGTGGTTATTTCTGTTTGTAGGGGTAAGCTCAAGTTGATCTGAGATGCACGACATGATGTTGTGCGTAGACGCAGTAGCGTATTTGACGCGTAAAATAACTAACTGTTCTCCTCTCAGTAAAAATACGCTATTAGATATCTATCAACTAAGAAAAAAACTCAACCTTCTAAAAAGCATGAAGAACTAGCCTCCCTGTTGATTAAGAGGTTGAGAGATAAAAGTCTTGTCGGTCGCCATGAGTTATGAACACCCTGTCTGCGGAATCTAAAAGCAATTTGCCGTAGCCAACTGTTCAATTTCCAGCCCAAAAACTGTTCACTTTCTACTCATTAAATTTTTGGTATAAATTAATATAACTTGGCTCAAATTTTTCGCGCACTAACCCAATTTAGGGCGCAAGCATTGCGCCTTTACATCGCTTATTCGTTACTAACTAAATCGTATTCTGGTATAAATATTTTCTATGTGACACAAAAACCTAATTCCCCAAAGCCCAAGCCAAAAACTGCTCAGTATAATAAAGTGCCAATTGGTTACTTACCCCAGAAAAAACTGCATCGAAAGCATGTTCCGCCCAAGGAATTTCGAGAAAAACAGCCTTGTTACCAAATTGATTTAAGCGGTTAAACATCTGTTTTCCAAATCGTGCTTGCACCACATGATCGCGACCACCGTAAATCAACAAGGTCGGCGGTAAACCAGGCTTAACGTAATTTATGGGTGAAGCGCTGTGATACAAACTAGGGAATTCTACAGGTGAACCACCGAGAAATGCGGTTAAAACAGCACGAGAATCGATTGGGTCAGGGTGTGGTGGTTCGTAATATCCAGCCTTGAGGTCAATTGGTCCGTAATAATCTATCACTGCTCGAATTGGCAGTGCATCTGGTTGAAAAGCCGCAAGCATCGCTAAATGTGCGCCTGATGAACGTCCTAGTAATGCCATGCGCCCAGGATCAGCTTCATACTCGGCAGCATGTGTGTGGATAAAATCTATTGCTGTCCGCACATCATCTAACTGAGTCGGAAAGCGATATTTGGGTGCATGACGGTAATCAATTGCAAAAATCACATATCCCCGCGCCGCCATGTACTGATTAAATTCAGCATTTTCAGCAGGGCTTCCTCGCTCCCACGCACCACCATAAATAGCGATAATTGCTGGATATTTCCCCACTTTTGCCGGTTGGTAAATTTCCATATTTAAGGGAATTGCGGCTGAGTTAACATTAATACCAGTTAAGTGGCGGTTATCACTATGACGAATTCCTAAAAAAGCATCAGCGAGAATAAAAGGACGCGATCGCATCTTACTTTTGGCGTCAACAGAAATCTGAGAAAGATAATTTTCCCCTAAACCCTGGCGCATTGCTGCTTCCATTTGCATTTGAGTCGGTGGTAAATTCGCCAGTGGTAAAGCGCTAATCAGCAATCCCAACAAACTAGCGCCAAATGCAAATTTTTGTTGCCAATAGCGCCGAAGATTAATTAGCGACAGGAGAAAAAATCCAGCATTCAACACCAGTAACCAAGGACTAACTTCCGGTGCTGCTACCCCTAATGTTAGCAATGATAATGTCGGGGCGCTGATTAAAATCCACGAACTCAAAAACAGACCGACACCACTAATGATGAGTGTTAGCCAACGCCTAACAGGTTTGAGAAGATCGAACATAGAAACGCGATCGCTAATAAGTGTGCTCTAGGTAACAAAAAAAAATAACGCTACTTAAGGAATTTTAGTCAATTTGCGATGCATCTGTCTGTAGCAGTGATCCCCATTTATACCCATAGCGGGGTTAATCTTTCTGGACATATTTATTAAATGTTGTTTTAGAGGTGCGTGCTCCTCACATTAGTTGCTTGGGAAACCGAGCAAACGATGATTCCTCACTAGGGGAAGTTAATTAAACGGAATGAAGGGGGATTTGTATGGCTTTCGCAACTGACAATCAAACTAAACAATGTATAGAAGCTCTTCGGCAATTTGATGTTGATACCCAATTAGGTTTGCTATGGTTCGGCTATAAAGACATTAAACACCAACTCACACCAACAAATGCAGCTTCTTCGCAAGCAATCGCTGAGGCAGTTTTTCATCAAATTGAGCCATTATCGAAAGAAGAACAGCTACAAGCACAGCGCGATATAGCTAGCTGTGCAGATACTCCCATCAGCCGCGCCTATGGTGCTTTAGACCCTAGCGCCAAGCTAGATGTGTGGTTGCGGTTAGCTCAAGCGATGGATCGCGGTACTGTTATTCAAGTGCCAGAAAACTACAAATTGCCTGATAACACGAAAGGATTTGTGGAAATGATGCGGAAACTCACCTTTGAGCAGCGCCTAGAATTCTTTCGGACTGGCGTATTTGGCATGGGTGCCCAACCAAAACCAGGTGCTCCAATGTAGATGACAAAGTGAGGGAAGTAACAATAGCTACTTCCCTTAACATGTGGGTGCGATTCCAGATGGAGAGGGATTGGATAACTTAATCTTGGCAGATTTATGGCAGATGATGTTGCCGTTTTGGCAGAATATTAACTATAAAGTATTTTGAGAAAAGATTCCCAGCATACTTTAATTTTGCCACTGCGCTACTTGCTGTCTGAGTTCTCCCAAATCTAAAGAATCGATCGCGAATGCTTTCCGTAACAACGCATGGGGAATAAATTCATCATATTTTTGCAATTCCGGTGCTTCTGCCGAACTTAATAAATCTTCATTAGTAATTCTCTGTTGACATAAAGACACAATCTCTGAGTACAAATGCGGTAATTTGTCTTTTGCCAATT